>Ga0326514_10000293_pt1 | contig 33877 bp, 29 predicted proteins | sample 3_2548_0518_D_FD_203653 | JGI IMG/M metagenome (GOLD analysis project Ga0326514, IMG submission 203653) | Bovine rumen microbial communities from UC Davis, California, United States - 3_2548_0518 | ecosystem: Host-associated > Mammals > Digestive system > Stomach > Rumen | place: USA... | reverse complement strand
TATTCTTTATCTTTTATGTATATTTAAACACTATCTCTTCCGAGGTAGTTTTATTTACAGATACAACAAGTTTCACCTTTTCATCACTAATAATGTCTAACGAGGATACACTAATACTCACTTCTTTCTCGTCAAATTTCTTTTGTATAGTGTTAACGAGTCTAGAAACACGATTACGTATTTCATTTGCTAAGTTGGATTTTAGTGTATCCGTTAGAACAAAATCGAAACCTAAATCAGTTCCAGGTATATCTCCAGGCATTATATTCAGATATAACTTGAACAAATCTATAACATAAACTTCTATTCTATCTGTACTCTTTCCTGTAGATAATAAAAATTTCATTGTTTATCTTTCTTTATTAGCAGCTAAAATATCTATCCGTATAATAATCAAATCCATCCATAAAAGCTTCTGAATAAGCTTTCTGTACCTTAGGATCATCGTTTTCATGTGAACTCTTATACATTTTATATGCTGCTGCTAAAGTTATTCCTGTACCCGCTGCTATGAGGGCACCCTTAACCCATTTCTTTTCTTTTTCTGATAAGCTTTCCCACCAACTCTTTGCTTCTTTTTCTTTATCCTTGTTAGGAGCATTTCTATCATTTCCTCGCAAATCAGGGTTAACAGGCTCAGTAGATGGGGCAGGAGGTGTAGCTGTTCTTCCATCAGCTTGATTTACACCTTCAACATACATCTTCTGTGCATATACAGTAAAGCCATCTAACCATGCTGATTCACAAAAACTCTTAACAGATTCAAAGGATTCAGTTGTTGAGTGAAAACCCTTACCATTTTTACTAGTTATCTTACCAAATGAATATCCATGAGGTTCTTCTTTAAATATTCTTTTTGTTTTGATTTTCATAATAATATTCTTTATTTCATAGATACAATTGGGGGTCTCTGATTACTAAATTGTGCTTGAGGTTTATTATTCTGCTGCTGTTGCTGTATTTTCCTCAACTGAACAAGACGATTTTGATCTGCACTAGTTTTGTTGTTTGTATTAATTTGTTGTTCAACTACTCTATTTTGTTTTTGTTGAGCTAGTTTTTGATTTGCTATACCAGCCCTTTGTTGTTGTAATTGAGCATTTGCTTGTGATTTTTGTGCAGATCTTTGACTTGCTATTTGACTTCTTTGCAAACCTACTGATTGTTGTTGAGGGGCTGCTTGAGCTTTCGGTTTAGCTGCTGTTTTTTGTGTTGCTTTAGCATCTGCACCAAAAATACGCTCCTCAAGAGAAGAATAGTGCTTTTCTTGTTGTTCTTTATCTTTCATGAACTTTAAAAACTTATCAGCCTCTTCCTCTCTTCTTTTCTTATCAAATTCTTGATCTTTCTTGTCATACAGCTTATGTTTCCTGTATTGAGCAATACCAGCAATTGTAGCAGCACCACCAGCTAATGCTAAACCAGTAATTTTCAATGCTCTTCCATCTGTTACCGGTATAGCACTAGGATCAACATCAGGTATTTTCTTTCTCTCTTCCTTTAACTTCTTTAATTTTCTACCAAGATAATGTAGATAACCACCAGTAGCTAAAGGAACAGCACTTAAATATGTAGCAAGATTGTAATCAACCACCCTCTCTTGTTCTTCCGGTGTTAAATCTTCCCTATCACTTCCAAACAATGATTTTCTCATTGAGAAGTATTTATAATAGGGAGTATTTCTAAGATCTATCTGCATATTTCTTTCTATCTTCTAATCTATCACTAACAGAAGCATGTGTTCCAAGTCCTCCACCAATACCTGCTAATAGTGCACCTAGAGCAGCCATTTCTCCAGTACGTGAATGACCTTTACTACGTCTGTATTGTCCTAATAACGCACCTCCACCTGCTCCAGCAGCTGCACCAACTAATGCACCGTGAATATCAGATCTTGTTTTAATTTCTTTATCTGATTTTCCTTGCCTATCCAATGCTTCTGCTCTTCTGTTACCTGCATATCTACCTACTAATCCTGATAAGAAGAGGGGTATACCAGCAATTCTAGTCTTATCTCTCAAGCCCTCAGCTCCCATTAAAGCTGGAATAGTGGGTACTGTTGAGGAGACAAGTCCATGCCATGGTGATCTATATTTACTTAAATCATCATCATCATTTATATAAGCAGGTTTTTCTTTCTTTTTATCTGAATATAATCGAGTAAGTATCATCTTTCCTCCTCATCATTATCATAATCATCTATCAATCCACTATTCCCCTGTCCATACTTCAATGCTTGTTGTACAGGTCCAAGTTGTCTAGGTCTCTTTACTCCGTAAGCTTTTTCGTATTCCTCTTTAACAGCCTTTACAAAATCTCTGTTACTAGAATCTGATTTGAATGCATTTTTAGCTGCTCCAAGTCCAACACCAGCAATCAATCCAGCAGTGCCTCCTACGAGAGAATGACCAAAAAATCCACCTAACAATCCACCACCTAAACCCCATAATGCTCCTCTCAACATTGCTTTTCTACGGGCTTTTTTCATAGCTTTCTTGTAAATTTCACTGTCGAGGTCTTCATTATATTGATCTAGATATTCTGTAAAATGCTTCTGTGCATGATAAGCTCCGAGTGCTTTTTCAGCATCTTCTTTACTATCATAATGAGCATCCCAGAATTCAGGTGGGTTTTGTTTGAAAGAGATAATTCTCCAATCCCCATTTTGGTCTTGTTGAACTACCCCTTCCTTTCTGGCTTTTTGGGCTATATTATTAGGTACCTTTTCTCGATAGAATCGTTCTCTAAGTAATATCATTTTCTAACCTAAATATTTAATTGTTTCTATTAGCTAGTGCTCCGGCAGTTAATCCTAATCCAGCACCGACACCAGCACCTAATAATCCACCAGCAATAGCATCTGCAGCATCTCCTCCAGTAATTGCTCCAAGGGTTGCTCCGGCTATGCCTGTAACAAGTGAACCCCTCTTTACCATTCCAGCAGTAGAAGGATTCTCACGTTCATAGTCCGTTGGTGTGAGAGATCCAGTTCTAATCCAGGTTCCTATAGGACCACCGCTAAACTTTTTCTGCTTCTTCCTAACTTTTTTCTTAGTGGATGATTTACGCTTTCTCTTTCTTGGTTTATCACTGTCTGAACTGTTATTGTTCTCCAATCTTTCTATGAATCTTTTTATAGAAGCTGCTCTACGACCACTTCCTTGCCTTCTAACTTCATCAAGAAAGGAAAAATTTCGTTCATCTATATATGGTAATAATACTATCATAGTAAAATCATCTTTAATCTTAATTAGCTATAGATAAGGTTTAAGTAGATGAAACAAAAAAGTTAAGTCAGTTTCCTCGAAATTCTTATATATGAAGGGGTATTTTTGATAAATATTCTTCATTAATACCCTATTTCTTTTTGCCATATCGAAACATAATTAACAACAATTTTAATAACCAGACTGGGACATGTCCCAGTCATAAAAACATAAAAAAATGGCAAATTACAAAATTGCTTATAAGGGCAGTCCCGACCCGGACAACCCCAAAGGACCCCGCCTCTGGTGGGTGTGGGTAGCAACGGCAGGTGGCGGAATCATCGCCACCCTGTCAAAGGTACCCTGGGAAAGGGTACTAGAGTGGCTGGAGATTAATGGGTTTATGACCCGTTAACCAGCTAACCCGTTACGTTAGCCAAAAAAAAGAAATAACACATCAAATAAATTAGCATTGAAAAAATGTGAAATTTATTTGGTGTGTTTTAATTTTTTCTAATTAATAACAATTAAACACAACAAAAAAAATGGCAATGACAAAAACACAGTACAGGTACATGAGCCTGACTGATGAGCAGAAAGCTCAGGTAGACGCACTTCCGGAAGGAGAAGAGAGGGATCAGCTCATTGAGCGTCTCTCAAAAGAAAACAAGGACAAGAAATCCGCTGCAAAATCTTCTGGTGGAACAGGTCAAAAGATGAGTGATGACTGGTGTCTCTCTGAAGGAGATGGCTTCGCACACTACCCCGACATCAATACGATTTTCAAGAGGGGTAAAGGCAATGTCATCATCCCGGAGGAACTGGTTGATAAGCCAGTAAACTTCGCTGACTATCTCGACCTACCGTTCAGGGCTGAAGAGAAATGGAGGGGTATGAATTACCGAATCATTCTATTCCCTGAAAGCCAGAAAGCCGATGGAAAGCAGACCCTCTGTCAAGGAGGTCATACAGCAGGAACAATGGATACTGCGGGTAATGACGGAATCCTTGAGTTCCTTCGTAAGAAGGAGAATGATCTTAGGAGGATCATTGACAAGTGGGTACCTCATGACCCTAAAAAGGTAGTTCAATTGTTCTTTGAATTGATCGGCCCTTCCATCGACGGAGGTCAGTACATCATAAATACCGATGGAAAGCCTCACCCGATTCGTCGTGCGGTTCTGTATGACATCCGAGTTGGCGGCTACGACAACAGCTATCAAGGCTTTGTACCGAGAGCTCAAATCGACATGGTATACGAATCCATGCTTCGAGCAGGATTGTGCCAGCAAATTTCATTGGGTTCGATTTACTCGGAAGCAATGACTCTCCGTGAAGGTATTGAGCTCCTGAAGAAAGTTGCTAAACCACTTGTTCATCCGGACCTCGACTCCTACCCGTTATATACTACCCATTGGTGGGTTAACGGAAAGGATGTTGCTGGCAATCCAGAACAGTGGCCCAAAAACATGGAACCACCGATGATGGAAGGCCTCGTGTTCAAGAGAATGGATGAAGAGGGTCGCCTTCTCACTGCTAAGCTCAAAGTGAAAGACTTTGTGGATTACTTCAGAAAAGGAGGTAACTAATGGACAACAACACAACAACATCCACAGAATCGACGACAACAACTCCCGCCCCCGAAGAAGAGGTAATCGAGCATGTAAAACCTGAAGTGATTTGCCCTGGATATAAATACTGGGGAGACGCTCCAGTAACACTGTTCACCCTTATGAAGGGTGGGTATAACCCATTGTTATTCTTATTATAGAAAATAAAATGGTAGAAAATTTCAACATCGCAGCACCAGGACTGTCAGCTCCCGAGATAACTCAGAGGCTTGACGGTCTGCTTCAACAGTTGGAAAGTCAATTTGGAGGTTACATCAATAATCCGCAGAAACAAATTGACTATTCTCAGAATAAAGGACTAATCCAAGCAAACATTTTTGGTCATGATCTGGCAACATCGTTTGCTGCCGGAAACGGCATGGCGAACTTCAATGTCTCCGTGCCTGACTCGGTTGGATTCTTAATCAAGAAACTGGCGTTAGAGAAAATGAAGGGCACTTTGATTGGTGTTCTGTCTCGCTAACCTACACACTCTTCTACTCAATAAAAACAAACTTATCTAATTCATTTAGGTAGGTTTGTTTTTATTTTTACACAAACCTTAATAAAAGAATTAATTAAATGATATTTTTATGGCAAAGACAGTATTAGGAAATTTATTAGTTAGTAATTTAACAGGTGGGGAGAATAAAACCCCTGTTGAAAACATGATTGCGTTTGTTGGTTGTATAGCTGATTTTATAACCTCAAATGTCACATTAACAGGAACATTTACAGGAGCAACTACAGCTGTTCCTCCTGTTCCCATTACAGCAGCTCCAACAATTGATGCTGTGGATGCTAGTGCAATGAAAGGATTAGCTGCAACGATTGTACCAGTTCCCCCAGCAGAGGGAAGTGATGGGAGTGCTGAATGGATGGCTTGGATAATGCAGGTTTATGCAGCCATAGCCACAGGTGTTTTATTTATTGGAACATCAATAACACCTACTCCTCCTATACCAGCATTTCCCACAATGATCTCCCCAACTTGGTCTAGAAATGATTTAAAGGCTGTTGTTGAGGGTGGATCTAGTGACGTATTTGGGGACAGTATGGATGTCATAGCTAATGGAATAGTGAATGATTTGAAATTGAATTTTATAAAGACTGTACCTGGAATTTATCCAGGAAACTTTATTGGGGTTGCTACAATAACCTCTGCAAATATAATAAATTAAATATAATTATGGCAAGTTTTTATGTAGAAACATCTAACAGTATAACAATAGAATTTGCTCCATGGACTGATGATGCTAAATTCTTATTAACCTGTATTCATATTCAGGAATCATTAGGAGGAGGATTAGCAGGTGGAAGTATTGACTTAAGACTAGATGCTACTGATGAATCAGCATTGAAATTTATAACAGAGCAGAATACAGGTATTATTAGAATAAAAGATAATAAAGAGAATGGTTTGAGTTATGAAATTCCTGTTTGTATATACACAAGAAATCATCTATTAGATACACTACATCTAGACGTATTGTGTGTGCCAAGTTTAGATTTTATAACAAAGAAAAATACAGTGTCTTTTGATGATATAGATTCAGCTATAGATAAATTATATCAAGGGGTAAAAGATATTAGAACAAAACCAGATAGTGGAGTAGCTAATCAACCGGAAATACAAAGGTGTAGGAGTGATTATGATTTTTGTAATTATTTATGTAAATCATATAAAAAAGATTCTGTATTCTGTTTCGGTTGGGAAGGACTTATGATAAAAGATAGAATAGGTATCAATTCATTTGGGGATGATGAGGAAAGTACTAAAATTTACATGGTAAATGGTGGATCAATGACAGCTGCTAGCACTCAAAAAATGACGTATAACAGTGACTTAACAGAACAAAGAAAACCATTTTTTCCATTTGAAGATTCAGAAATATCACTTACACAGGATGATTATAGTGATAGGGAGCCTGTGAATGTCACCTCAATGATGTTTGGTGAGGAATATCATATTGTCGGAAAAGACTATAAAGCTCATATTGAAAATTGGAAATATAACAGCAAATTATTATCAACTGATTTATACTATAATATGAAAATAAAAGGAGTTGATATTCCTAAGTATAAAATTGGCGATGTAATTAATTTCGCTAAACTACAAGTAACAGATGGACAAAAGGATGCATCTAATCCATATACCGAGTATATTGTAAAATCTAATGAGTTCTTTTATGCCAATGACAAAGTTGATTTGGTTGATTCAAATGGTTTTAAATTATCTTGGACAACATTATTGATTGGTATTGATAAAGGTGAATGGGGAGAAATAAAAAAGGAAAGCTAAAAAGCTTTCCTTTTATTTTTTTTTTACGATGCTAGTACAATTGGTTTGAATAAATTAGGTGCATCAGCTCTTGACAATAAGTAAGAGCAATTTTCAAATACACACTTTTTATTCTGATATTGAAACAATAAACCATTTTGATCGTAAAAGTCGATTCTCTTTAATTCAGGCATATAAATGAAATAACCGAATATGTATTTATTCACGTCATCACTGCGGAATTCTATTTTGTAAATTCTTTCTCCCATACCTACTTCAATTGTTACACGATCTTCTGGAAGTGAGAGTAGAAGTTTTGCCTTATCTACCATAGATTTTATATGCTTAACTTCTTGAAACTTACTTTTATAAAAATCCACTTTATCAACGACAGCTGAGAATCTTGTTCCTTCATAGATTCGTGTCGATAACATTTTCTTTTTAATTTATCCTTAGTGCCTTTAATGCTTCTGCTAAAAGATACTCTTCGCTAGCACCTCTGGCTCTCATTGCCTTTAGTGTTTCTGGATCCCAGCCGTTCTGTATATACATTTCATTGAGTTTCTTTTGTTCTTCTTCCATTCCCTCATATACTTCTGGATTAGCGAGAGATTCATCAATATCTTGTTGGAGTAACCTCTTACGTTCTTCCTCTTGTTGTCTTTCCAATTCTTCTTGCTGTCTCTTTAATTCCTCTTGTAGCTGCTTTTGTCTTTGCACCTCCTCAGATATTAAAGGATTGTACTGTTTCTTGTAATCAAAGTTATCATAAGGATAAACAAGATAAGAAGGAGAACTCTTTATGTAATCTTCCATTCCGTGTTTTATATTGTCTACTAATAATTTTGCTAGATCCTCTTTCTCCTTTTGCATACCAGCACCCTCAATAATACTCTTAAAGGTTTGGTCAGAATATCTAGTACACGGCCTGAGCATTAGATTCACGTCACAACTCAAAGGAGTTAAATAATCCGAACCACCTATTTGATCATTTCCCATGAGGGTATCAAATGTAGCTCTTGGATTTTTCACCATCTGTTTTGAGAATGTTAGAGAGGCAGATTCAACTACAACATTACAAATAGTGTAAAGACCACCGATTTTAAGTTTTAATGAACCTTTTTGAACAGCATCTAGCTGAGACATGTCTGCCTGATAACCACCCGGAGGTCTCTGCCAAGTAATACGGCTCAATATTTCAGATCTGTCTTGTTTCTTTCCATCTTTCTTATCACCTTCTTTCTTGGTTGATGACTCAGCCTCTACAAAGAAATCCTCATCTTTCAGAATATCATCCATTTGAAGGTACTCACCAAAGAAGTACATATACATATCACGGAGCTGTTGAGGTACTGTTATAAATACTCCTGTTTCTGGATCCCATTTAGGAATAACAGTAAATCTCATACCCATGTTATTAAAGTTCAGATTAGATCCCTGATATATAGAAAATCTACTTCCATTAATAAGTAGGGCAGAGTTCAAGTATTTTGCTGCTCTACCTTCTCCGTGATTGCTATTATCTTTTCCTTCTCCATTTACCAAACCATTAGCTTTATCCGCCATCCAAGCAAGACTTGTGATAATTTGACCTGTTACAGAGTTTTTCTCTTCATCAGACATGCTATCTATCAGTTCTTGTTGACTATGCACCATCTTCTGTAAGCCTTCTGATACAGTTCCAGCAAATGGGGCCAGATTAGCTCTCAATGAATTTACAAACCCACCTAATTTATCATCACCCATATCAGACCACTGATTTTGAACGGTTACTTGAAAATCCTCTTGTAGCACTGCTGTACAAATTGGCTTATAGAAGTAACCGTCCTCATCATACATCTCACCGATATTTGGATCTAAATCTCTTTGGTGAACCATCTTATCCCTGTTATTGGCTATTTCACTATATGCCCAGTTATCTTTACTTATATAAACTGAATTGGCATGAAGAGATATAGTAGTGAGTCTGTTTATTCCAGTCTTTTCTGGGTCTTCTTCAGTGGGGTCCATTATATTCTGGTAAAGATCATAATACCATCCACTTAATGAACTCATAATTATTTAATTTTATTTAACATTACCATTCTGTCCTTGTGATTGGTTATATTCGGGTACTTGTTTCGCTGCGTTATTAGAGTTATTGTTAGCTATATTAGCTGCGGTTAGTTTATTATTAACGTCACCAGATGCAAGTAATGCTTCATATCCCTTTACGTTGATTCCCTGCATTAATCCCATAGCTTTTATGAGAACATTTACACCATCTTTTATACCTTTTGTATTATTCGCGGTTTGTTCTGCAGGATCAGTACCATACGACTCAATGGCATCAGTTAGCGTATTTCCTTTACCAAATATGCTGCTTGCTTCCATTATGTTATCTTTGGTCGCTACTACAGTTGGTGCAGGGGTTGGTGCTGGAGGTGTTTTACTAGGTGTAGGTGTTCCTTCCGTGGTATTAGTGTTAACTTCTGTATTCTCGTTATTATTGTTAACATTCTGATAATTATTTACAGTTTCACTAACTTCACCACCAACTTGATCAGCTGTTTTTACTTTATTTCCGTTATACAAGAATTCACCTAGTTTCAGAGATACAGGGTCACTACCTGTCATATCGAATACTTCATTTCTCCATTCAGCTTCTGTTAATAGTGTTCCATCAGGCTTTGTTGGTATTTTTCCTGGATTCTTTAAATAGTTCTGATAATTAACAAATTCAGGTGTTATTTGTCCAGAATATGACCTAGAACTTCTTCTGAATGACATAGACTTATTACGATACTTACCAAAGAATTCTTTAGCAAAATCTTTAGCTTTTCCGCCATACTCAACAGCTTTATCCTTCATATACTCTATGCCACCGGATAAGTACTTCATGTACAAATCCTTTAACCATTTCCAAGCTCTCTCTATGAGTGATCCTTCATCTTTCTTTTTATCGTCTTCACCCTCCTTTTTATCACCTTCACCTGTTTCATCTCCGTCATCACTAGAAGATTTACTTCCGCTAAATAATCCTTTTCCTTCTGAATTTACTCCTTTACCCGTCTTGTCAAAACTTTCAATATCAACTATTTTTCTATCCTCTGTCAAATATAGAGTTTTATTAGTTGTTTCGCCAGTTTCTATATTAACATAAACAAATAATGGGTCTACGGCATGTTCATTACATATTCTAGTACTAGGACCTAGAGCAGAAAATCCCCTCCATTTAGGAGATACTAATGGAAGTGGTTCATCGAATGGTCCATCAAGAGGTCCAGGATGATCAAAGTCTAATACATTTATATGGAAGTGTCTTGGGTATCCTACTCCAGTAACAGGGTCTTTCTGTTCCCTTCCTTGACCAGATCCACCCATAGCACCAAGTTCTTCACCCTTATTGACTGTAGTTCCCTCCTTATAGTGCTTTATAGCTTCTGGTGTTATTTTACTTAAGTGACATACAAAAATTCCATAACGACCACCATCAGGATTAGTAGGAGAAGTTTGTCTAAATAGAACATTTCTACCAGTACCAGAATTATCGGTTTTTATACTTATCAACTTTCCATTAAACGGTGCATACAATTTAGGAAGATCGGTCGAGGGATAAGGTTTTTCTACTCCATCAACACTAATGAAGAACGTACTAATATCCTGACCAGAGTGTAACCTATCAAAAGTTGTTTTCTCACCAGAGAGGGAAGTGTAGGGTGGGTTATTATTTCTACCTGCACCAAACCTACCAGACTCATCCCAAACTTTAAAATTAACTTCACATTTGCCTTCTACATCTTTTCCGAATGCTCCATTAAAAGCATGCCAAATAAGAAGTTTATCTTTCTTGGTAAATTTGTAGCCGGATGGGTATTTAGTTATAGATACTTTGGGGTAAGAGACTTGTCTAACAAAATCATTAGCAACACTCTTTGCATTTTTAAACGTACTTCCTAACCAATCTTTAGCTTCTCCTGCTAATTCTCCTAATTCAAATAATACATCAGAACCTTTTTCAATTGCATCTCTTATGTTTGATGCAGCAGAGTTATTGCTTATATCCTGAGATAGCTGTCTTTGTTGTGCACCATACTCGTCCACGTAATTATCATAATCACTCCACATTCCGTGTATTTTAGCACTCTGTTCTACATTAGTTTCGTGTGCAGCTGTGAATCTGGCATTAGGATCAGCTTTTAACTTTTCAACAAATTCCAAATCGTTTTGATAAATCTGATCAGCCTCTGTACGATTTCTCCTCATCTCTGTAAGAATCTTCATAACAGCATTCTGTTTCCTTTTAGTCATCTCATCGTCAATGTTGTTGACTAAATATTCATATCCAGAAATTATTTTTTCTATTGTAGATAAAGAGGAAATACCTTTTCCTTTAAGAGTGTCTAATGATACTTTATTTCCTTCCGCATCAGTATAGTATTCAGTTTTAGGACTATACATTTGAAAGAACCTAGTGATTTTTCCTTGTAATTTCTTAGGATCATCTAGTTCGTTCTCTTGTATGCGTAAAGTATTATTGAAATTAATATTACCAATACCACTTTTGTTATAAGCCGTTGCATACTCACTAAGTAATTTATTAAGCTGTTTTGTTATTAACGACTTATATTTACTATTTGGACCAGTTATTAGTTTAGAAATATCATCAGTATGGAAATTGAAGTTCTGGAATTCCTGAATAAATTTATCTAGATCCTCTGCTGTTCTGTATTTTTCTGTAAAATCACTGACACCAAAGTTTATTACTTCTCCTGTAGTTTTATTAACTCCAGTAAGAAATTTAGAAAAATCATATCCAGAAAGATAATCATTCTCGAGGCCGTTAAATGCATCATTGTTATCAGTTCCGTACCCGAGTGATAAATCATCCCTATCAAACTCTTTTCCTACCAATTCTCTATACCTAGATGTAATATCTACTGAATTTATGGCATCATTAAATGCTTGAGCTATTAGTCCATTTCCATCATTACCATTAGACATTACAACCTTATCTTTACTTGATAACCTATTAACATTTTTTCTAAACCATTGATCTCCCTTGAGCAGTTTACTAGTTCGGTTGTGTTGATTTAGTAACTCACTATTCTCATCATCTCCTATGTAAACGCCGTAGTTTTTCCAAATGTCTGCTTCTTCACCAGTCATCTGAATGTTCTTTGCATTTCCAGCAGAATTAGTATAGACATTAGAGTATTTAGTAGTTCTATCAGGGTCTCTAACCGCTTCTTTTTCCCGTGCTAATGTAATAGCCCAATCATCTATAGCTTTTAAGAAATTTCTATCATCCAACTCTATTTTAAAGTTAGCTGCTTCTTCTCCAAGTTTAGACTGGATAATATATTTAAGAGCATTTGGTGTTAATTCGTATAGTTCATCTTCTTCCCCAGTGGATTCATCCATAGGTGCCAAATGACCTTTTTTAACGGGAACCCGTCTGAAGTGATGACTTTCGTCTTGAGAATTTGTAAAGAATGCTCGGTTACCCATATGAAGGTAGTCTTCCATAGTATCGTCTACCCTCTTATCTATACTTCTAACTACCCATTCATAAGTTCCTTTCTTAATATCTCCGCTACTTTGAAGTTTCTTTATATCCTCGTCAGATAAGAATTTATCAACAAATGTTTGAGGAACAGCTACATAGCCTTCATCTTCAGCTCTTTCATTTAATCTCCAAAAACCAGTAGAAAGTCTTCCTGTATCTAATGCCTCACCGGCTTCCGCAGCATCCATTGCAAAGGTAATATCTTGAGCTTGACCAATACTACTCTCTGCAGAACCTCTATACAACCTACCATCATCGTTGATGGTCATTGCTGTTAGTCCTTTATGTTCTCCGTGAAGAATTGCCCAAGCTCCTCTTCTAACGTTGTCGAAGTGTCTTCCGGTTTTTGTATTAACTTCGTCTTCTTTATAGGCTTCATTATAAGTAGTTGTACTAAACCATCCACCCGCTCCATTTCCAGTTGCAGCTAGTGATCTATATCTTGCATCTAGACTGATTTTAGATACTATTTTCTCTCTTAAAGCTTCATCCGGATCACCTAAGAATATTCGTAATAGCTGACCGAAATAATCTCCCATTGCTTTTATACCAGCTCCAGGATCAGAGATAGGAAATTCGGGTTTCTCGACCATCTTAGCAGCGGCCATTCTTTTCTTTCCCTGAAGGACAAAGAAATCTTTTATAATATTTAACAAACCCTTATCCTTTCCTCCTTCTTTTCCTCCATCATCGCCGAATAACATCTTTCGGAGATCAGCAGCCCAGCCATGTTCGCCTCCAAAAATACCACCATCTTTATCTACTTTAGTACCGCTGGTAGTAACTTTTTCACTACCTCCACCTATTCTTTGCCAGAGAGGAGATTTACCCCATGTACCAGTAAATAATCCTTTTAAGTCATATGCTAACTGGCTTTCTCCTGGTCTAAAACAGAAGTTACCTTGTCCGTTCATGTTATACAGACCGAAATAAGCCAATCCAGCCTTAAAGGACCTCTCAATACTATTAACTGACCTTAATATTTTAACCCAGTTAGTTGCTAAATATTGGAAACCAAAGATAAATAGTAAAGATTTGATTTGGCTTGTTGCTGTAGATCCTATATTTCTAGGATCCATTTTTTCCATCATATCCTTACTAAATTCACCAAGTTTTCTCAGCATTTTATTAGAATCTCTTGTTAATGCTGATTCTCTCTTGTCGTAATCTTTCTCCCTTCTAGCATATTCTTCCTGTTGTCTAGCTAATGTATTATTCAACCATAACTTAAACTTCTCATTACTATTATCTTTTTGTGGTCTAATAGCCTGAGAGACTTGATTTGGTATGGTCTTAATTTGGTTATTAGTAGTATTAGTGGTGTTATTATTTATTGTAATATTTTGTTTAGTTACCTGCTGAGAATGTGTAGTTTTTGTTACAGTTCCAGGTTTTGTTGCTCCATATTTCTGTAATATTTGTTGAGTAGGCTGATTGACTGTAACCTGTTGTGTTTGAGGTTTACTAGCATTAGCCTGACTCATTGCATTTCCAGCATTAATTAAATTTTGAGAATTTTGGTATTGAGCTAGATTATTTATTTTTCCAGCCTTTAAATTTTGTTGTTGGGCTGCTTGAATTGCCAAGAGCTGTTTTTCAGCATCTTGGTAATTCTTTGCTTCTTTGCCCTTTTCATTTCTTCTACCATAAATCTCATCTGTTTTGACATCTAAACTTTGTCCTGCCATTTTATTATAGATTAACTAACTTCTCTTCTAACTTTCTCTAAATACTCATGGTTCTCCTTCATCTCCTGTTTACTGATACTCTGCCCATATTTATCAGTAACAAGATCCGCAGAACCATCGTCGTCATCCATGATACTATGAATATTCTTACCTTTAATTTTCTTTCCTTTTGTATTAAAGGTAACTAACGGGAAGTCGGGGTCTCCGCCGTCTGAATCTTCTATAAAATCAGAATAAGCATCTTTAAGTTTTAGTAATGTGTCAAGAGTATAGTTTTCTATTCCATCAGCTTTCAGGAATTTATTTAAATAGAATTTTAGCCCCATCAATTGGGGAATTGTTACAAAGTTCTCGAAAGAAATCGACAATAAGAGAATCTACTCTTACTGCCAAGTTTTTCCTCCTTTTCCCCCCTTGACCATCATCCTCTAAACTCGTACAATTTGGGCAGTATACTTCAATGGGCTCTACACGGTCATAATACAGTTCTCTCAATGCCAGGAGAAGTGTAATGTCATTGTGTGTAGCTCCAAGAACGTCATTTTCAATTTGATTACCATTAAGATTAAAGTCACCGATCATAGCAATCGTCTTTATCATCTTAAGGTCTGTTATTTTCTTATACCTCAAATACAGATCAAATACCTTTTTAAAATTTCTCATGGTTGGTACAACAACATCATATTTGTGTCCGTTTAATTCAATTACTGCACCATTCATAATTTGTGGGTCGATCTGTTTGAAGTGTACGTCATTATTCAGTGTTATTGTCTTTTGAATAACTTTACCACAATCAGGACAAGTTATTTTCAGATTATAAGACATATCTGCACTGACTGTTATTAACTTTTTATAAAAAATAAGAAAATCTACATCCATAACATAACAATCCATTATATTTTCATCCTCTCGAACTAGATTATTTACGTCATATAGATATTTATCTAATGGATCTGATGGGAGATTTTCCAGATATTGTGTTATCTGTAAGAATGTCATAGGACTTACAGATATTGTGGGGAATTTATAACCATATCCACCACTTGGTAAACTTGATGTTGCAATGTCCATAATAATATATTTAATTTTTAAATAAATAAAAAAAAGGAATTGGAGTCAAATCCAATTCCTTTAAAATTTCTCTTAGAGGTTATTAAACTCTCTTTCGTAGTGTTCAAAGTTCATTGATAGCTGAACATCTGATCTATCGCTACCATCAGCATCAACGCCACTTTCATCAAGCGGAGCATCCTGAATGATACAGTTATAGAACGTTAATGTTCTAACCGCTATACGGGATGAGTTGGTAAGTACCATCTGGGCATCAGCCACAAGGTCATCTTTACGGAAAGAGTATTTGGTATCCCTATCCGAGATTTTCTGTTTCCAGTCATCTACGAAATAAGAAATAGCCTGATCCTCTTTATCAACGAAGCTCAAGGTCAATGAACCAGAGGTACTTTGACCAGTCTTTTGGAAGATAACATAGTTACCCCTCATTCTCTTTTCAAAACCGTTTACACTAGAATCGGTTGAAACGTTAACCGAATTCAATCTTTTCTTAAAGATAGAATCACCGGGATAATAAACAATCTTTGGGGGATTTATGAACTTGAATTCCCACATATCACCCCTAAGGAATTCTTTATTATCGTCTTTATATGAATTAGTATAGTCAATAAAATTCATATATCCGTCACTACCTCTAACTAAATCGGATACTTTTGTTGCCATTTATATTAAAATTTAATTAATTAGTCAAATCTGTAAAGTCTACAGTAACATCAAGAGTAATGTCTTTACTAACCAAATCATCTAATCTAATATCCATTTCCAAATCCAATTTATTATTTTGAATATCTGGAAGGAATTTAACCAAGTCAAGAGATTCAACTATTGAATAGCTTTCTCTAATTTTATTTAAAATAAGTTCAATATTATTCTGAACTTTACTTAAATTCTTCTCACCTAGGAATTTCCATCTATTTTTCTGTAATTCTCTTTGAATTTTACCAGCTACAAATCTAAATAAAATTGTTGTTTTTGGTTTCGGATTTACACCATTTTGATAACTCTTATAGAAATAAACAATATTGTTATTAATTAAATAATTTGATTTATAAGCTTCAAGAAGAAGTTTCCTTTCTGAATCCGCATAAATATCATCGTTATCCTTTACAGGATCATCATATATAATTCTGTCAGTTGTTATTGAATATTTATTTGTCAATATTCCATTAACAAACAAATAATATCCAGGTCTATATACACCATCAACAAACATGTAATTATAGAAATAAACTAATCTATTTTCTACATCTTTTGTATAGTTGAATATATAATCATTTTCAGCTTCCATTAATAATGAATACCTAATCGCTACTGGATCTGTATCTAGCATTTCTTGTGTGATCTTCTTTTTATTTATATAACAGAAAGATGAATCATCCACTTCTGATATGACAAAGTAAAAAGTATTATCATCCATAAATCTGCCTTCTTCATTCTTATATATTTCAAAAGCATCATCTAATGTACTAGCATTAATTATATATTCTTCTGTTGGATTTTCTTCGTAAACTAACATACAAACATTACTACCTATACTTGAATTATTATTTTGTATTAAGAATTGACAATTGAATTCCTTAGCATACTCAACTAATTTATCATAATAGGTGTAGTATTTATCAGATACACTGACTGTTGTACTGAATTTATTTATGTTTGGTATCAAGAAAAAGTCTGGATATACAGGATCGGTTTGACCATCGAATAGAACAGATAATGACTTTCTCCAAGACTCACTATTCCATTCTAAATTCTCAGCTTCATTTCTACCTCCCCTTAATACAAAATCTCCTTCTTTTATCCTCTTACCCGGTTTTTTGATACTGCAATAAACTAATTTGGATTTATTAGATATGACGTAATCTAATCTTTCTTCTGTTTTATCATCTACTGGTCTAGTTGGAGCCTCAAATGTTTCAGAATAATCGTATTTTGATATAGTTACTCTGTAATAAGGATCAACATCAGTGTCAGTGTCGTTGTCCTCTTCTAACTCAACTTTTTCTATATTAATACTTATTCTATCTTCATCATGATTTGTTCCACCGATAGTTTTACTCCAGAACTCAATTACATTCTCGTCATCATCTATTGCTTTCTTAGATATTATATTATAAGAAAGCTTTTTATCTGATCCATAAACTAATCCAGGTATGTTATTAAAATAAGTAACTTTTATTGGTTTTGGTGAAGATGCTAAAAATTCATCTTGACTAATGCTTCTAACGGCATAACCTTGTAATTCAAACTCCTCTGATAACTTATTCAAAAATTCCCTTGTAGTTGTTTCTCCTGGAAATAGTTGTTTGTAATCTACACAAAAATCTTTAACCTCACTAGGAATAGAACCTAAATCACCACTGTAATATAGATGACTATTACCAGATGCAACATCTATAATTACAAAATATAGATTGGAATATTGATCAGTGTAAGTACTTTTCAATCTAAATACTAATGTATCTTTCTCCTTATTTATTCTTTCCAGATTAATTGAATCTGTATCTAATTCAACATCCGTTTCAGAATAAACCCCAATTTTATCCATTTTTGTAAATTCTGGGTGCGTATAAGGTATAAGTTCTGAATTAGTTATAGTTAAAGTGTCTCTATTGTTAAGAGATTCTGAGAAATTTTCCAAATTTTGTGGAAGTTGATCAGTTACTATAAACTGTTCGTCTGACCAAATCCAGAAATTATCTGGGCTATTAATAACTGGAATCTTAAATTGATCACTAGATAGTATTTTTGAAATACCATCTAAATCCTCTTCATTAAAATATATATTCTCACTCATGTATTTCAAGTCATTTCCGAAATACATTACCCAGTTATTATTTTTCCAGATATAATCATTAAAATTTGTTTTATCTGAATTTAATACTCTATATTTATAACTTCCACCTTTTTCCAAAAGTTTCATAAGATAAAAGATGGAGATTGTAGTATTATCAACTAAGCCATTATTGATTGTTAATGTATCCCAATCACTATAATCGATAAATTCCACATCTCCATCCATATTTACTAATTTTGTACTTATTGGTTTGTATAAATATAGAGTAACATCTTTATCTAATAACTCAAGAAAATAATCTCTGTCTATAAAATCTTTGGAAAACCAGATATCTAACTCTTTACTGGAATTCACTAAGACAGGATTTTCATATGACGTAGGAGAGTTAATTACTTGACCTATTATCGTATACTTATTTAATGTTTCCTGAGTATTATAATTGATACGAGTTTTCCCTAATTTTATATACATGATTTTTTAACCTCTACCTGTTGAATCACCTTGGTGTTTTCTTGTATTTACTTCCCAAAGATTGTCTCTGGTCTTGTCTCTTCTACCTTCATCTGGTGCCGTGTCGAACCATTCTTGATTGAAAAAATCAACCCAATTCGTTTTATACTTGTCTCCCTCTTCTAAGAATGGACTTTTACTTTTGTTATCAAATGCTGCATTTACATACGCATTCATTAACCTACCCTCTCCATCAAATCCGAATATAAGAGCCATTGGATCCTTGTTTGGGTCTCCTGTTTTCTTGATGATATTGTACTCAATTATATGTGGATCATTAGTTCGTAATTGCTCTATAGCATAATATGAATTTCCGCTATTTACGGTTTTTCCAGATTTCTTTCCTTTTTCAATTTTATCTGTATATTGTTTCCACTGAATCGGAGTCATTACTGGCGGTGGAGGGTCCGTAGGCATTAGTTTAGGAGGATCTATCCTGTATATTTTGTCTGGATCAATACCATTTTTTATCATATCCTCCCTTTCTTTTTCCTTTCGCTCATCTTTCTCCTTCTTAACTCTTTCTTCTTTCCTTAATACGTCTCTAGTCTCTTTTTCTAGTGGATCAATAAAATCATGTTCCTCAGGGGGATTTTCACCAACAACACTAAAACGAAGCTGGACATCATTACCTGGAGAATCTATTTCACCTGTATAAGATTCGGTAAAATCCTTCAAAACAACAAGTAAATCAAATTTCTTTAATGTACTATATTGTGGGGAAAGGATATAAATTTGACACCTCCATGTAATGTTCTTGTAAAGAGCTACAATAGGAGCTGTGTAATCTATGGACGTAGGAATCGGGAATGGATCCTCATAGAACGATGCCGGATGTGGTTCTGAGTTGTGAGTAGAAACCTCCATAACTCTTCTCCAATACGATGACCAGGATTTTAATGAGTCATTTATCATGGTTATACTGAGCTCATTTAAGAATTCACAACCAGTAGGATAGACAATCTCACCTTCAAATATTCCTAGAGTCTTTGTAGCAAGTTTAGCTCTTTCTAATTCAAAACTAGTTATTGGTAACCATTCATTATAACCTGTATAGATTCCGTGGTTTCTCAAGTTAATTACATTTATTTCTCTAATAGACGGTAAATAACTAAATCCACCATTCATATTTTTATGTACGAATGGCTCTAGCTTTATCTCCCAGAAAGAATTACTTGATAAGGTCTGGGAACGAAATCCAAGTTTATTTGAACCAAATTTGTTAGGGGTAGTAATATACGGTGCTCTAAGAAGGATCTCTTTTAGTTCTTCAAGAGAGTTTATACTTCTACTTACATCATAACCAGCTAATTCACTTAGAGTAGTTTTAAGACCCGGTAGAGAAAATCTGTCTTTGGATAAATTAATAACACCTGATTTACCAGCTGATTTGGTATCTCGACAAGCAGACTCTACAAAAAAATTCCAATCACCAAATCTTCCTATGCTTGAATCATAACCACGCTTATTATCTTGGAATGCAATGGTAGTAGTCTTAGGTGCCGTACTGTCATAATCAGAAGCCCCAAAAATGGTTCCTCTAGCATTATCAATATCAAAACCTTTAGCAGGTCTATTTCTAACGTATTTGGTAGAACCACCTGTTATTGCTTTTTTAGCCATTCCAATTAATTTATCACCAAGACCTTTTGTTCCTTGATTTAATAGTGAAAAGGATAATTGACTAAAAATACTATCTCCGGGTAGTCTATCTCTGTTTGCCTTTGTTACCTTTTCTAACTTTTCCCTGATAAAAACTAACAACCCTAGAGTTTCTTCAAGCATTCTTCTTTTGTTAGTAGGAATTCCTGTAAATTGAGTTAATACTTGACCCGCTAAATCTCCTGCTTTTACACCTAGAATTTTAGTATTGGTCTTATTTAATTTCTCTACTCCTTTTGTATACAGTTTATATAATTGCTCAGTTAACTTTTCAGCCGTATATCTCAAATATTTATTAAGATTCAAACTAGCTCCAGGATTAGACAACATACTAACAATACCAAATACATTCAATCCACCATCCTCAGTTTTTATATTCTTCTTTAGATTACCCCATTGAGCATTTCCAGGAAGTTCGTATTCTTTTCCGGTTACTAGCTCTCTATGACTGTCAAAATTTTCTGGAGTAACATTACCGTCTTTATCTTTTAATGGATCTGATAATGTTTCTACCCAATTACCTTTAGAATCCTTTGTATGATGTAGAGGTCGCTTACTATTGTAATCATAGTCATCACTGATATAGTACCTCTGACCTAACATTTTCCAGGTTCCAGGGTCTATTTCACCCCTCCTATGACGATATAAAGTATATGTAATGTATTCAGCCCAGTTAAAATCATCATATGTATCTTTGATACCTAATCTCTGATCAAACTTCTTATCCCCTGTATTATGTGCTGCAAGGAGTTGTTTAAAGGTCTCTAGATCACTTGTATTTATTAGAGCTCCAATAAAATCAAACTCCTCCGAACCATCTGACGAGGTAAGTATATATTTACTACCACTATCAAAAAGATTTTCATTTTCAGGTACAGACACATTAACTGCGCCACCTCTTTCTTTTATAAGATCCTGTAAAAGATCTATAGTGGCTGGGAGAATCTTAGCTCGAACTACCTTACCATCATCATTCTTCTCATAATCTTCCAAATCCTCTTTGAAGTTTTTATAAGAAGCACCATTATCGTCACTATTTTCAGGTACATTAAGATTAGGTAATTTAGCCTTGTATAATTTCAATAGTCTAGATAATTCCTCTACTGATTGAGCTTTTATTAGGAATGAGAAGAAACTATCCATTACTGAATTACCATCCTCTGATGTTGCTGTAATTTGAGTATTTTCTGGGTCTATCTGTCTAGAATCGATTACGGGAATAGGCTTTCTATTTACAGTACTAGGCATCGTTATTGAATCTATCCAATTTTGAATAAACTCATCACCATCAGGATCAACTTTTAGATTTTGTTTACCAGCTGCATTAAAGTAAGAGGTAACCAAGGCTTCCGTCTTGTTAATCCATTCTTGTGAACCTACTACAACAGAACTATCCTTTCTCATGTCCTGTAATAACTTCATTACTCTATTGAATAATCCAGTATTATCAAGTTCTTGTGAGTGTTTTATCTCTTCTACAGCTCTATCTAATGATAACTCATCAACAAATTCATTAAGCTGCTTAGATTCCTTACTTATATTCTCATCAGACTTTATTTTATCTTTTTCAGTTGGAAGTTTAATTGGCGGTCTATAATCATTATCAATAATAAACTTACCATCTTCCAATTTATCAACCTTCTCCTCTACCTCTAATTTTTCTTTGTGAAAGTCTAATGGGGTATAGGTATTTACATCTAGATTCTCAATAAAATCTGTAAGCTGATTAATTTCAGGAGCATTATCTGGATTTAAACCTTCTGCTATGTTTGGTAGGTTCTCTACTAAATTATCTACATTTAGCATAACCTTTCCATCAACCAAATCATCAGGTTCTCTAGTTTTGCCTTCAAGAATTTGTTGTTTTTCCTCGCTAAGTTCTTCAATTTCAGGTATATCTCCGCCTATTTTCTTTTTTGTCTCATCCAATTCAGACTCTCTATCATCTAAAATATCAAGTCGATCATCAGATAATTCATCCGGGGATTTTGTAGTGCTTTCTTTTATTTTTTCTTTGACATCAGAAAGTTTGTCTACTGATAAACCGTAATTGTTCAGTATATTAATGCTATCATCGGGAAGTTTCTTAATATCTCCCTCGTCTTTAATTTCTAGCTTAGTATTGGAAAGTTCTACTTCTCTTTCATCTTTAATATCCAATCTTTTATCCGAGAGAGAATCAATGTCAGATACATCAATGCTCTCTCGATAATCAGAAAGAGATGCTTCCCTTTTATCTTCTATTGTTTCTTTATGATCTGATAAAGAAGGTTCATCAGTTACACCTAAAACATCAAAATAATCAGATAAAGAATCTACAACATCCTCTGCATTAAGCTCTTCTTTGTGTTCAGAAAGAGCATTAACATCAGTTGTTTCTATTAATTCTTTATCAGTTGGTAATTCAATTTCTTGATTTACATCAATATCCTCTCTATATTCGCTTAGGTCCTGTGATCTTTCATCAGATATTTTATCCAGGTAATCAGTAAGTTCCGTATCCTCTTGGACATATAATTCTTCTTTTGTACCTGGTAAATCAATCTCTCTTTGGTCTGTTATATCCTCCCTTACGGTTGATAGTGAGGTTGATCTAAGATCCGTTAATTCCTCTATCTTTTGATGTGGAATAAGAGATTGTACTTTATTATCAACATCTAATTCCTCTTTATTAGTTGGAAGAGGAATTGTTTTGTTTGGTGTGTTTAGATCTACTTTTTCAGTTGGAAGATCTGTAATTTCGTTATTCCCTTGGAGTTTTACTATATCTTTTAATAATTTCTCAGTCCAATCCTCAGGAGCTTCATTTGGGTTTATTTCAACGGATTTTGTTGGAAGTTTGCTAATATCAGAATCATCAGAAATTCTTTCAATACTATCATCCAACTTAATTACATTACTTCCTTCATTTTCAGATTCAGCGAGTTTTATTTTCTTTTGTAATAGATCAATAACATCTTCTGATTCATTATCAATCATTGGTCTAGCTTCATCAACTAGCGAGAATTGTGAATCATCAGATATTTTATCCAGATACTCGTAATCTGATAATTTTTCTATATCAACTAATTTACCAGTTTTTCTACCAAATAAAGCTAAACTCTCTTCACCTAAAGAAGTATGTTCATCCTGTGTGGCATGAATCTTCTTTAGGTATTTAGAGAGTGCTTTTATTTCTTCAGGTCTGGTAAACTTTTCGCTTCCTGGTATTTTATTAGTCCCAAGAATATTATTATCCAAGGTTTCCATATTAATTTGTTAATGTTTCTACTATGCTTGATAAGATATAAGTGTACCATACATCAGCTACTTCAGAGAAAGCTTGTTTACTCATAACTTTGAATCTATAAGTTCTCTTGTCACGGGTATATTGTAATTCATCACCTACTTCTAAAGTACCGTCATTGGTAAATGCTTGGAGTTGGGACTGATTTCGATTCCAAACATCTTTCATCTCATTCATATTCACTATTAATTTAGTAGTGAATTGTTCATAGTCATTTTCTAGAGTATTATCTGAAGAATATGCTCCTCCAAAAACATTCTTCCATTTAGAATTATCCTTTGGTCTTAAAACTACAAAGTCAGTCCCTAACATATCCATTTGTAATTTTATTCCCTTTAATCCTATTTTGTATAGTTTATTGGCCTGATCTAACATTTTGGAGGCCATATTTTCTGCCATAATTCTACTCCATTAATATTGTACAGAATCCTTCAGCGTTAATAATCTCTTTTACTAATCCAATAAAATTTCTCATTCTAATTGGTCTCGGAAAAGTAAGTATTACATAACCAGATTCATTTTCTATTGCTGCTCTGTTCGTTGGGTCAAATCTTCTGACACACATTTCAACTGTGTATTGATCATATATTCTCGAGGGTGGTACAAACACTTTCAAGTTATTCAGATTAGAGGAGAGCGAGATATTTTGTCTTGAAATACTTGGAGATATTTCAAAATCAATAATACCTGCTTTCTCTAATTCTTCTGCAATAAGATCAACGGGTTCAGCTGAATAAAGTTTCGATGTATAAACAATCATAGTTGTTATGATATAATGTTAAATTTTAGCTTAGTTGAGAAGAGTTTCTTCAACAAGAATTCGAAATCTTGTCTACTAACTACAGAATAGGTATAAGAAACAACATTATCAATCTCTGATCTCTTAACTCTATCTTTTGCTTTATTGTAAAATTCTTCATCAACTAAATCAGACTTATCACCTTTTTCAACAGAAACTACAAATATTCCGCTAACCATTGACATATTACATTCACTATTGTCTTTATCAATAGTATAGTTGAATCCTTTTGTATAATGAAGCTTGGTTAATTCGTCGATTAAGAAATCTGTATATAGTGTTCTTCTTTCGACAGCCATACCTGACTTCATCTTACCCTTTTCAACAGCCCTGTTTATGGAATGTCTAATTAGTCTGGCTAGGTGGTTTGATGCAGTCGATCCAATTTTTCTTTTCCTTATTGATTTAACAATATCAAGAACAGTATCGCCACCATCACTTCTTAAAAATTCCAATGCAGAATATTTTTCATCACCTGTTAATGAGAATGTTTTGACAGAATCGTCATCTTCAATCTCATCTTCATCATTTATAACGTTATTGTTTATATTATTATTAATACTGATTTGATAAGGATTTATACCAGCTTTTTCATCTGGATCTTCTGTAATTTTATCAACATTAAATTCATTTATCCTTCCAGAAATGAGATAATCCTTGTCAAGAATATTTACTTTTCCAGAAACAATACTTGCAGCTTCAACAATATATTTAGCAGCAATATCATATGTAGTAAATGTTATAGATACCGCGTAAGAATTTTGAGATTTATTGATGAGAGATGCGTTATAGTTCATATTAGGTTGAGTCATAACCTTCTCATCAAGTGCATTAGATAGTGAATCAAGCTCCTCATCTGTTACTCCAAAAGTATACATGACAATTTGATTTCTTCTAATACCAAAATTCAGTTTATAATCAGTAATATTTTTGCTATTATAAACTATTTTTTCTCTCATATCTTTTATCTTCTCATTATTGATAGTTTTACCAATAACGGGAATCTTATACATTCCAAATTCCTGTCTAATATTCTTATCAAGCTTCTGGAATTCAATATCAGTTAATGGCTTGTTTATGTATTCCGTTATACCTTTTACAGCAATACCTGACAAGGCACCCAAAACAAAACCTTTACTAGCACCTGCCATTACCCTTTGAGCAGAACTCATTCCTTTATAGTCATCGTCATCTGTTGAAACCCATGCACGAAGACCATTAACAGCAGCACCCATAGCTCCACCCATGAAAGCTGCTTTATGCCAAGCATCAGTAGTGGGTTGTTGAGGTCCAGTATAATGTCCTTCCGGTATAGTATAGTTTTTTGATCTAAATTTTTTCATGATTAATTAGAAATATTAATATATCATTTCTCCGTACCAGCCAGAAACCATTTTAAATTGGTCACATCTTCCCCTAACCTCTTGATATGCACTGTCTACATTACTAAATATATCTACCCCAAGGCCAGGAATCTGAACGGATGACTTTAATTGTCTTATATAATCGAGTACATTTGCCAATACTAAATCGACAAAATAATCTCCTCTAGCACCTTCTTCTATATTCATCCAATAAATAGCAGACTTATTTGAGTCTGGATTAAATGTTTTATCAGGTAAGAAATCAGGTACAATCGGTCTACTACACAAACCCTTCACTATAAATTGTTGTGTACTAGGCATATCTTCTAGAAATACGTAAGGTCTGCGATATTCAGAGAATGGTGTATAAGCATTTGGGACTGGGTAAGAAGATACATAAGACAGACCACCCAATCTCCATTCCGGTAATGCATTTGGAACAAGAATTATTTGATCTTCACTTATTATACCATCTAAATAGCATTTAAAGTTAGATCTAAATTCTCCAAATCCAGGCATTGCTTTATTACAACTACATAGTTGTTCTTTTGTTACTTTCATCTCAAGAATCAATGGAAAATCTTGTTCAAAATCTCTTAAAGATTTCTTAAATATTTCCAGTAATATTTCATCAGGTGAAAGATGTTCATTTAACGAAAAGATCTCATCCAAGGAACTTATAGCTAATAGGGTAGTTCTTATAAATACCTTCTTTTTTAGATCTGTAAGTAATGTGATATCCATATTTTAATAGAAAATTAAAAAAGAAAGAGTAAAGGTCATAAAACCTCACTCTTTCTTAATATTTAATTAATCTTCAGGACTGCTTATATCCATACCAACATCGAAGAAGTTATCAACGACGTTAATATATTTGAGTGATCTCGAGAATCTAACGTTAATAACAACTCTGATCTTGTTCTGACGGGCAAGATCCTCATCATAATTACAGAATATTTGGTAAGCATCCACTGTGTATTCCATTGGGAGGATAGTAAACTTGAAGAATCTATCAATAGAATCCCAAACATCTTTACAAAGCCTGTCTGTAATCTTTCTACCAATAAATTGGCGAAGAAGTGTAGGCATAGACTTAGAAATACGAATACCCAAACGTGAGTTACCATCATCATTCATTATGGTATTCTCGGTTTGCTTGGTATAGTTATCGTTCATATTCCATGATTGAGTAGCTACGTTCCATAAAACCGTATTAATCTTCTTGCTCAATAGAAGCTGACGAGTTTTCTTGTTAAATTCAGTCATCGGGTTCTGATACTGAACAATACCACCTACTTGTCCTAGGATACCCCTAAACTCCTCGTTGTTTCTTCTATTTCTTGCTACAGCTTCCCAATAGAGAACTGCATTTGAACAATAGAATTTCCAACCAAGTGTTCCAGTATCAATATCCCACGGAGAAGATAGATAAAGTTTGTAAGAATCCTGAGAAATTTTTGAAGCAGCATTTCCAATTGTCATATAATTGGTGCTCTTTGCTGTAGAAATCGGATAGAAGTAGTTAGAGTTAATAGCCATATTAGCCATGTAGCTCTGGAAGCTGGGTTCTGTGTTACCGAGGTCACAAAGTCCTTCTACTGTATAAACCTCATCCAATTCAATTAGATCAAGAGCTCTCTTCAAAGCTGCATCATTTACACGAAGAATAGCAGTTGTACTAGGATTGATTCTTACATCAGCCCAAGATTGAACCTTTCCATTATAAGACAACATGTAATATTCATATACCTTAATCTGTTCGTATACAATATTACCGTTATTATCTAGAATAGTATTTCCTTGAGAATCAGTTGCAGGAATAGTAGAATCTATCGTAGAAATACCATCCCATGTCCTAACTACTTTTCCAATAGGATCAGTGTCAGCAATTTCAGGAAGTCCTACTGCAGTAGACGGTTCTGGAACACCATCAAACCGATCCTCTATCTCCGGGGTAACTTGATCAGGAGTTAATTTTCTCCAGTAACGATCATCAGGTTCATAATCGAAGTAATTCAAACCGAGATCGTGGAGATCCTCAGGAAGCTCAAGCTGAATCATTGAGAGCATGTTCATTAATTCTGTTGATGTAATATCACCTCTTCCGACAATATTACCAACAGTGAAGAATGATGCTTCATCAGAATTCATACTAGCATCCCAAATAGCTACCTCGAAAAAGTCCCTATTTATTACAGATTGAGCTGGAGTTCTTGTTCCATTCTTTGTGTAAGTATCAAGTACTTTTGTAAGAACTGTATATTGAGAAGGTCCATTCTCATTCAGAGAAGCCTTCTGAGAATTAGAAAGATCTCTTGCAACAACTGCATCATGATTGAACCTACGAATACGAACTTTAAGATCAGAAGCTGAATTAAATACGTTGATAGCGTAATAAGGTTCTGCCTCAAAATCAGTTAATTGATTCAAATCAATGATTCTCTGATTCTCTACCGTGAAATCTGGCTCAGCTACAGTGATGTAAGCTAGACCTTTATCAAGATTAGGATCAGTCTTATCCAAGAAATTAGCAGCCAAATAAACTTCTTTGAAGTAAACAGTTCTGACAGAGTCTTTGTCTGTAGTATTTGTGTCTATTCTAACAGAAACTTTACCATCGCCATCTGGTACCTCAGGGGTATCATCATCCATTGCTACGGCTACACCACTCCAGAAAGAGTAATCAGGGCTGAAGAACTTAGAAGTTTCATTCAATTTATCAACAAGATCCGGAATATTATCTACAAAATAATCATAAAGCGGACCATTGTCATCTGTCAAATTACCGAAAATACCAACACCTGCTACATTGATAGCCCAGCCTTCTCTTACGGGATCAGTTGAATCAACACCAGATTGATCAATAACGATTTTAAATGGAGTATCGATTCTCTTTAGCAATTCACCATCTCTCAATACGTAAGATGCATTCTGATCATCACCTACGAGAGGTTTAACAAAGTTAACACCTTGAGCTGCTGATGCTCTACTAACAAGTAGTGTGTTAGATCCAGCTAGTCTATAACCATTAGACCAGATTGTTGAAGGAAGTGTAGAATCTCCTCCTGTGTAGAATTGGTTTAGTCCTTCTACATATTCTTTTGAAACGTCACCGGATGCATAAGTCTTCATAAAATCTTTCTGACTTGTGATCAAAGTCGGCGTTGTGGGACCTGTATCAGAGATCACCACACAGCCGATTATAAGATCTTCTCCGGCAGTAGGATTGATTGTAACACTTTTAATTCTTTCTTGAACTTTAATATATGGTTCAAGTGTTTCTTTCCATTGTGCCATAATTTATAATTAATTGACTTAATATATTAATTAAATTTTATATTCTAACCCACTTCAACTAAATAAACTGGGTATTTACTTCTTATAAAATAATTACATAAACCAGCAATTAATCCAGCATTAGCCGAATTATCTGCTATTGTTGTTACTGTAATTTCATTGTATTTATCCTCTAATGATGTTGTAACAGCGCTTGAGTTTGGTAATCTAGTAATAACATCTTTTGCAAGATCTTTCAAACGATCGTCTGCAACCATGTTAATAAGAAGATTCATCTCACCGGATGATCTAGAAACAACAATGCTAACTCTTACTTTTAATTCATTAGCACGTTTTGGATCTCTTGTGAATTGAACACCCTCTTTAAATCCACTAGCTTTCAAATCATCTACTACCATATTCATCAGTCGTGCATCTACTGTAGCTTTTCTATTAGAACTATCAGCACCACTCTTTATAGAATGAGCAATAGCACCTAATGAAGCACCTATAGCAGTTCCGATACCAATGATTGCTAATGATCTACCAAAACCACCATTACCGCCAGCTTTAGATATAAGACCGGCTATACCACCGACTCCTGCACCTACACCGGCTCCTGTTATCACATCATCCTTAAGGCTAAAGTCTTTTCTTTTGAATCCAACCATCCCCTTTGAAAGTATTGCGTTGTCTGTTATAAAATTAACCTTTATACTACCCCATAACATCGGAGCTATTACCTTTTGTACTAGTGTATATAAATAAGGAATCTCATTACCAACTACTTGTAATTCTACTAAATAACAATTCTTGCTTACCGTTCTAGAAATGTAATTAGCATTTTCAAAGTAATGACAATAATCATCCAAAGCATTGTTCATAATCTGAAGTTCTTGCCTTATTGGATTATTTATATACATAACCAATACACCAAACCTAAGAGTTATGTTTACTGTTGATTTCTTTGGACTATCATCTACACTATACGGGACAATATAACGTTCTTTATGATATGTAGTAACACTTGACTTACCACGACTTCTTGCATTTAAATCATTTATATCAGTTCTCGGATTTGTAGCTTTTCCGTGAGTATAAATATCTGCATCTTCATATCCTATTTCTGCTTCTTCTTCACGTGTTTCCTCATAAGCATTCACGTGATAGTGATCTTCAATTACTTGAAGTAGATGAATAGTAGATAGTTTAGATTCTGGAGTACGAAATGCAGATTCATCAGCTACTTTATACAATAACTGAAGTAATTCGGTGACACTAGCACCTACAGCAGCACCAATGATCATGCCTTTTCCATAGTTGGCATTTGGTCTGTTTCCGTGTGCTATTAATGCTCCTATACCAGCTCCTACTGCTCCACCAACACTTGTACCAATTGCTGAAGGTTTAAATGTGACTCTTTTATCTCCCTTATAACTTCCATCTTCAATCGAGAAGTTTTTTGGTCTAAAAGAAGCAAAGAATCCATCATTTTCATGATTGGTAATTTGTTGTTGAGCGTTACCAGGAACTTGACGTTGACTTTGTTGCTCTTTTTTCTGCAACTCAGATAAAAGATGCTTTTGAGTTTCTGTTGAATGCTGAGTAGAAGCATTTACTTTGGTCATAGCATCAGTTAGCTTGTTCATTGCATTAAGCTGATCTTCTTGATATTTCTTAGCATTGTGAGTTCTATTTCTGTTATATGCTAAGTTTATAGAAGCAACACCTAAACCGGCAACGCTAGCACCTGCAGCAGTAGCTTTTAGAGGATCATTTTTTAGTTGATCACCAAGTCTTTTAAACCACTCTTTCATAATTAATATGTATAATTAGCTCTACCTAATTGATTTCTATACCAGTCTGCTCTTTCTCTTCTACCAGCCTGTCTCTGTGCATGATCTAACCTATCATTATACTCATTAACTTCTTTCTGAGCATTAATATGTTTTCCAGCAGAATATACACCAGCACCAATAGCACCGGCAATACCCCAGCGTTTAGCACCTCTACCAATTTTACCGTCTTTACTAAAAGCATTTTTAGCTCCGCCAAAAGCAGCACCAATAGCACCGCCTGCAAGAGTTGTAGTTGCCATTTCACCTGCTCCAACAGGATTCTTTCTTTTCTTCTCAGCCAATATATCAGCATCTGACATATTTCTCATTGAATTGAATCTGTCATAGTTAGTAACAGCACCAGTACCTCCGGTATTTTGATATCCAGGAATTAAATCACCTACAGTATATAATTTTCTTTTTACTCTAAATGTTCCCATTTTATTATATTATTGTATTTGAGACTCCTTAAATTTTTCGTAAGCGTAAGCATTTGGGTCTATTTTTTCCATAGGTTTCTTTATCATATCTTCACCCTTTTCGAACGTAACACTCATTGCACCAAAACCAACAGGAATTGAAGCAGCTAGTGCTGTTTTAGGATTATTCTTGATAAAGTTACCAGCTTTTTGTAAGAACTGACTATTATTTTGCTTACCAGTCTCTATTAGTCGGTTACCAAATCTGCTTACACCTTTAAATCCACCACCTTGAGCTAGGTTTTTTGACGTAAAGTCAAGTACACCAGTTGCACCTTGTGTTCTAACTGCATGACCAAATCCTCTGACTCCGTTAACAGCACCATTAACTACGCCCTTAAACCAATTACCGACAGCAGAATAGTTTCTCTGTTGTCTAGGTTGTCTAGATGGTTGTTGTCCCATAGGAGCTTGTCCTGGTCCTGCCATTTTTACTACGCCTGGTTGTTCACCCGGTTTTCTAGGCTTAGCTTGTGAAAGATTTGGTAAAGGAGCCAATCCTTGATTTGCCCTAGCCATGTCTGACAGAGCTTTTAATTTATTTCTCTCTCCAAAATAACCACCAATCTTTGGTGCTTCAAACATTGCGGTGAAACCTATTGATAAAGGACCAACAGCTTCTTTTCCATAGTGAGCTGCTATTTCACCTGCTCTACCCCAACCTTGTTTCTGGAATATTTTATTTCCGAATTTATCAAAAACTTCTTTTTTGCCAGTCCCTGCGGCAGCGGTTACTGCTGGGTCGGAGTCGGAGTATTGTCTCTCGTTTGCGTATTGTTGTTGCTGATCTTGTTGGAATTTAGTAATGGCATTCATATCAATACCATCTCTCTTCATTTTTGCTTGAAGACCTTTATTAACTCCATAACCAACAACAGCTGTACCAGCACCCATAGCTACACCGCCAAGAAGCATTCCCCTATTGTCTCTTACTACATCTCTAGTAACTTTTCCTAAACCATTTACAGTTCTTCCTGCACCTGATTTATTCCACCTATCAATCCATCCACCAACTTTTCCTAAAAATGCATAATTCTTTTGTCTGAATTTTATGGTTGATGGTTCGGAATAGGATTTTTGGACATCAGTTACAGCAGATTGTAGATCAGCTGTTGCATTTTTCATATCTGATAATTGACTATTAAATTCAGCAGCCTTCTGTTGATTTGCTGCAATGGTTTGTTTTAATCCTTGCTGGGCTTCTTTTACACCATTACGAGTCTGAATAGAACCCATTACACCTGAAACACCACCGAAAGCTGACATACCAGCACCTACTAATCCGGGATTTTTAGCCTGTTCTATTAGTTTGTTTCCTTCTGTTGCAAGTGCTCCTAGTTTTGGTGGAGTACTGAATCCTTTTCTTTTAAATCTAATTACACTATAAGATTTAGTTATAGCTGGCTTAGGCATACTGAGTGTATTAGCTACTTGATGTGTAGCCATTGTATTCACTGGTGTAGTTGTAGGTGTTTGTGGTGTATTAGCAGTGGCTGTGGCTAGCTTATTTAATGCAGTGTTTTGTTCTGCTTGTAGTTTATTTGATTCTTGAGCAATCTTATTGTTTAATGCATCAGATTTTTTCTGTTGCATTGATTGCTCCTCTTGTAATTCTTCTTGTTTTCTGGCTTGAACCATACCGTCCACACCAGCTACAGCACCAGCAGCTGTACCCATTGTATTAACTGCTGCTAGGATTGGTGCAAAGAATTCTTTTTGTTTAAAATTAACAGCCATAATATTTATTAATTAGATTACATTCCAGCAGCTGATTGTGCCATCATGTCCTTACCAGAATCGCTGATACCTCTACCTACACCCTTTGTAAGTTCTTTCCCTGCCTTATAAGCTGCAAATCTACCAATTAAATTTCCACCCGGCATTACATCACCTAGTGCTTCTGATGCGAAATCACCAATAGAGGATGAAGCAGCAGCTATACCAGCACCAGTACTTACTACACCGTTATTGAGGACTTTTCCAGTAGAATTCATTACATTACCGGTAGTCTCGCCAACAATGTTAAAGGTCTTTCTTCTTAATCTGTATCTTGCCATTTTCCTTTTCCTAATCTTTCTTGATTTAATTCTTTATTCATTTCTCTAATCTCTTTTCCTAGATTACCAACACCACCACCTAATTCTCTTCTTGTTTCATAACGGCTTAGTCTATTCATATCCATATCATATCTTCTACCGCGTATAAAACCAGCTGAGCCAGTAGTGCCTAGTAATTGATTAGTTGAATAATGTTTTATATAAACTATCATTATAAATTAAGTAAATATACCTTATAATTTAATCCAAAAGGTAATATTTTCAATGCACGTACAGCATCTTGAATTGAAGGGAATTCTAGTACAAGTGATCTCTCTCTCTTGTCATATTTTAATGTTTCTCCTGATAACTCTGCTGTTTCGTAGCTTAAATCAATATTAGGAGAGAAGGTAGTTTTGATATCTG
>Ga0326514_10000292_pt1 | contig 33899 bp, 56 predicted proteins | sample 3_2548_0518_D_FD_203653 | JGI IMG/M metagenome (GOLD analysis project Ga0326514, IMG submission 203653) | Bovine rumen microbial communities from UC Davis, California, United States - 3_2548_0518 | ecosystem: Host-associated > Mammals > Digestive system > Stomach > Rumen | place: USA... | reverse complement strand
CTAGCCTGTGGGTCCTGGGGAGGGTATGGCCCCAGGTTCGGCGGCTCGCCACACCTTGGCATGGCCTGAACGATGTTTTTTCAGCCCCACTTGCCGGAGCGCTGCATCTCTCGATGCGCTCCTTGTGCGGCCAGGCGGGCATGGGCTTCCTCGAGCGTCATTGCGCTCTTCCAAACGTTGCATGATCTGTGCGCTGGTCCAGTGTTCTCGCGCGACAGCGGGTTGCCGCCGCGCGACACGGGAATCTTCTCGTCGACCTCGAAGCTCAGCGGGTGTCCGCTCGGCAGCGAGTAGTCGATGGCCCTGCCGCAGATCTGGCAGGGCAGCCCCTGTGACTTCCACCAGCGCCTGAGGGTTCTCCTTGCGTGGCCGTTGGAGACTCGCACGTTGCTCTTGGCCATGGCCGCAGGCCCCTTTGCATTGAAATGAGGGAAGCCCCCGGAGGTGAATCCGAGGGCTTCCCTGCGCTATCGTTGCGCCCCGGGCGTGCGTCGTCTGGAAGGAAGTGGGTACGCTCGCCGCCTTCGGGGCAAGCATATCTTTATCACACCAAATGGCTGTCAGCGACTGTCACCAACTGTCAACTTTTGCCAACGCTCGCGACGAGGCCCTCTGCGTCCACCCATTCCAGGGCGGACTTGCGGAGCCTGTAGACCGAGGACAGCGACATGTGCAGCTCGTACGCGATGTCCTGCCACTCGTTCCCTTCGCGGTAGTGGAGCTGCAGCGCAAGCGCCGCCATCGAGCCGAACGTGGTGCACACCGAGCCTGTGACCTTTCTTTCAAGCTGCAGCACCCGCTTGCATCGGTCTATCCCCTCCTGCAGCCAGGGCTCGTCCTGCATGGCGGCGATGGCTTGCGCGGCTGTCGGGTCGCCCGATCCAGACGGATGGGCCGTCTTCGTCCCGTTGGACTTTGGCAGCCTGAGTGCGTCCCTGCGCCGCTCGAGTTGCTCAAGCTCCCTCGCGCAGTCTGCCGCCCACTCGTAGAAGTCCGATGCGGTCAATGGCCCACCACCTTCTGTCGAAAACTTTTCAACATTTCCATTGTGCCACTGTTCCTCGATAAGAAGACGGCCCTGCATGCAAGCGTCGCAGGGCCGTGCTGGTCAGCCATTCCCCGTGCCCTCGCCGAGCGACCATGACGTGCCCGCCTTCGGGTGGCTGGTCAGGTGCCAGCCGTTGCAGTGCGGGCAAAGGTAGACCCAGAGCTGGGGAGCGCCGAGGGCCATGCGCCTGTCGGCGATCTGCTGCGCCATCCTCAGCGTGGCGTACCGCGCCTTGCGGCCGCACTCCTGGTGGCCGCGCCTGCCCGCCTTGGCGGTGACCGCATCGTCGCGGCGCCTGCGCCGTCGCTCGCGGTCGCGCCTGCGCTTCCGCAGCGTTGCCTGCCAGCGCCTGAGTCGCTTGTTGGCGTTGGCTCGGCACTTGCGCCTGCGTCTGCCCATGCCTACGACGCCCCTCGTACTGGAAGCTCGTCGACGGTGTACTCGCCGTCGGCGCCACTCACCTCGAGGGCAGTGCCCAATGCGTCGGCCATCTCGAGCGCATCTGTGTCGCTCAGGTATGCGGCGACGAGCTTGCTCACCCTCCCGTTGCGGTACGAGAGCACGTAGACCTTCTCCAGTGCCGGCACTGTTGCCTGCTTTGCCATGCCTTCCCCCTTCTCTTCGCTCCGATCTGCCCCGACATCACGCCTGGGCTTGCGCCCGCTGTCCTTGGTGTCGGCGCCGGGCTCGGCCTTGGGGTTGCCCGTCTCGGCGTTCGGTTCGCCGGCCTTCGCCGACTCGGCCCTCTCCCGAAGCCGCCTTGCCTTCTCCTGGGCGCTGGCGTCCTTCCAGTCCTTGCCTGCAAGGCTGAACTTGACGTCGAGCATCTCGGGGTCGGCAACCTCCGACCACCAGGTGACCCACTCGACGTACGCCGATGCGCTGCTCCCCTTGAAGACCCTGGTCTCCAAGCGCCCTCCCTTGCCTGGGCGCTCTCCGCGATAGGAACCGCTGCCGATGCGCATCAGCCGACCCTGCTTGTGGTTGCCCGCGATGACCCTCTCCATGGCTACCTCCCCCAGTCGTCGTGTGTCGCGCACCATGCCGCGAGAAGCAGCCAGCACGCCGCCATGACTGCCAGCGCCGCCATCGGCATCGACCTCCCTCAGATCCCTGTAGAGCGAGTTGAGCGAGCGCACGGGATAGCCCCTGTGGAACGCCATCCGAGTCCCCTCCCAACCATCGAATCAATACTTCGTTCTAATTACGGGCGCTGGCACCTTGGGCGGGTGCCAGCCCTCCCGCCGAGCTGCGCGGAAGCGCCCCACGGGACGCGCCGTGGCGGCTAGCGCGCTTGCACACCGTCTTGCGCACGGTCGAACGCTTCCAGCGAGCGCTTGACGACGTCCACCCCGTGGTGCGTGGCCTCCGCTATGGCCGTGACCGCCACGCCCCGCTCCCGGAGCTTGACGACCTCCGCGAGGTCGGTGCCCACGAGCGTGATCTTCCTGCAGCCCTTTCGCCCCTCGGCGTGCTTCGGCGCGTGCCTTGGCCCTCGCGCGGTTGGAATCTCGCCGCGAAGCTCGAGCAGTCGCCTGCCAAGCTCGGCGGCCTCGCGCGCGGTCAGCCGCTGCCCGTGCAGGCGCTTGTCGGGCGTCATGATCACCAGCATCGAGCACTTCTCCATCGTCAGACCTCCGTCCAGAAGTCGCCGGGGAGCGCATCGTCGGGCTCCACGCGGCGCACGATCCTCTCGTCCTTGCTCGAGAACAGCAGGTTGCAGTTCTCGCAGAGCACGTCGCAGCTGTGCTCCCACATGGTGCGAACCTCGCCCTCGTAGCCACCATGGCCCGTGCTCACGACCTTGGTGACCTGCTTGTCGTCGGGCGATATCCTCTCCTTCGCCATCCACTTGACCACCTTGTGGCGCAGCGCGTAGCCGTCGGGCGAGTGCCTGTCGCGCACCTTCTCGGTGAGGTACTCCAGGATGCGCCCGCAGTACGGGCAGCGGAGGAAGTCGGTGTATCGGAATGAGACTCGCCTAGCCATGGGGGCTCCTATCCTCGGAGAGGATCTTGCAGACCAGCGCGTGCGGCCTGCCCTTGCTGCTGTCGCACTTGTCGAGCGCCTTGGCTATGAGCGCATGGCACTCGGCCACCTCGTCGGGGGACGCCCTGCATCCGCCAGGGCAGGTCCTTGCCACCTCGGCCATCAGGCTTGCGAAGTCGCCGCGGTGCGTGAGCTCGCGATACCGCGCCTCGAGGGCGCCGTATGCGGTGCGGTGCGGCATGGAGCGAGCGTCGAGGAAGACGCCGTTGCCGGGCTTCGGCTGCGTCAGGCAGTCAGGGCAGCGCGGCACGCTTGCTTCCCCTCCCTCTGACAAGGGAGGGTTGACTCTCTCGTCTTCTCTTCTCTCATCTTTTCTAATCTCTTCTTCTCTTATCTTCTCTTCTCTTATCTCTAGGGCGAAATCGTCTGCAGCGTCTGCATTCGTCTGCAAGGGTCGGTCGCTCTGTTCGACGTTTTTGAAATCGTCTGCAGCGTCTGCATTCGTCTGCGCCTGCCCCTCGTCGCCGAGCAGCCACCATTGCTGAAGGCCCTTGGCGAGCCTGTAGCGCCTGGTGGCCTGCTTCCAGCGGCGCTGGATCCCGCGGGACGTTATTACGCCGTCCTTCGTCCACATGCCCTCGTCGATGAGGCCCGCACCGCAGAGCCTGCCCATGAAGGCGTCGAATTCGCTGGCAGTCATGTCGAGGTCCCGTGCGAGCTTTCGCTTCGTCCGACGGTCGACCTCGAGCGCAAACCCCTCGCGGTAGACGCGGCAGACGAGGGCGACATAGCGCCCAAAGAGCGCATACCCCTCGTCCGGATCGTCGACGTCCATGAGGTCGAAGACCTTCTCGTCGTCAGTCAGGACGTCCGTGGCCATGGGGAACCATTCGATGCCGTTCCTTGAGCTCATTGCTCGTCTTCCTTCCTGTGCTTGAGTGCGGCGAAGGTCTCCGCCGCCGCGGAGTCCCTGCCCGAGAGAACGTGCGCGTAGATCCTGAGCGTCGTGGCGACGTCGGCGTGCCCCAGCCGCTCCGAGACGGTCTTTATGTCGGTGCCCGCCACCAGGAGCCACGTGCCGTGCGTGTGACGAAGGCTGTGGAACGTCACGCCCTCGGGAAGCCCGCACTCGTGGGCGAGCCGCGTGAACGTTCCGGACACGTCGTTCGGCCTACAGAGCGACCCATCTACGCTCACAAGCGGGCGCTTGGCGGGGCCGCTTCCCAAGCGGGAGCGCTGCCACTCCAGGTGCTGCTCGATGACGCGCTTGTCATCCTCGGTGATCGAGACGTTGCGCGGGCGGCGGCCCTTGGTCATGGGCTGCCGGACGACCCCGCCCCCGGCGTCCACGACGGTACCGGTCACCCTCACCATCGACTGCGCCAGACGCACGTCCGTGCGGCGCACGGCGCAGCACTCGCCACAGCGCATGCCGGTGTGCAGGGCGAGCCATGCGGCGAAGAGGTGCGTCCTGCGCACGACGCCGGCATGGTCGGCGGGCTCGGCCGCAAGCTCGTCATCCAGGATGTCGAACAGGCGGTAGAGGTCGTCCTCGTCGAGCGCCACGGCCTCGTGCGGCATCATCCTGGGCTTGCTGGCCGACAGGACCGGGTTCGTCTCGCACACCCCACGCTCCACCAGCCAGTCGAACGCCCCGCGCAGGAACCAGTGCACCTGTCGCACCGTGTTGGGCGAGAGCGGGCGCCCGCCACGGCCGCCAGACACCAGCAGCTCGTGGTAGAGGTCGCCCACCATCGCGGTGGTCACCCTGCGCGGGTCGATGGCGGCAAGGCCGCAGAGGTAGTTGCGCACGATAGTGCGGTATCCCCTGCAGGTGTTCGCGGCCATGCCCTCCGCCTCGATCCAGTCGACGTAGGTCGAGAGCATGTCGGCAAGGCGCAGGGACGTGCCCAGGCGAAGGCCGGCGGAGACCTCGGCGAGCCACCTCTTGGCTTCGCGCTCGACCTCCTCGTCGGACATGTCGGCGGGAAAGCTGTGGTACGGCCTGATCCGCCTGCCGGTGACAGGGTTGGTGCCAAGGTAGGGCTGCACGTAGCGGGTGCCGTTGTGATGGCGCTTCACGCGAACCTCGACACTCACGCCCTATCGCCCGCCCTCGTGTTCCATGTGATAACGGCTCCGGCCGGGTTCTCGTGGAACAGGCGCGTGCGGCATGCGCATTTCTCCCCTGCCGAGCAGCGCACGAAGTAGCTCCCCGAGCTGTTGACCTCCAGGTTGGCGTCGCTGCCGCAGAACGGGCACGGCAGCAGCTCGTATGAGTCGTCTCGCACTATCATTGCTTCTCTCCTTTCCCGATCCCGCACAGGTGAAGCGCCTGGGCGGGCGTGTCGCAGTACCCGCTGGCGGTGTAGGTGACGAAGAGCCTTCCCTCGTGCTGCACCGACGGGAAGACCGCGCACTCGCCGTCGGCGTTCACGAAGTAGGTGATCTCGTTGCTGTCCTCGTGCGAGACGCCCAGCCGGTCGAGCATGCGGCGCAGCGCTACCACCTCGTCGCGCATGCCGCGGAAACCGTCATTCGTCATAGCTCCACCCCCAGTTCGCGCGCGGTCGCATTGGCCCGCTCAAGCATCTCGTCGCGCTCGTAGTAGTCGCACACGGCATCGTTGGCAATCATGCCGAACGTCTCGCACAACTCGCGCAGGCGTGCGTTCTCGCCAATGATTGCCCGAGCATTGTCAGCATCATCGGACTGGCACGAGCGCAGCCTTGCATTCTCATCTCGGAGCTTGGCATTCTCGGACTCAAGCCCCTCGATGGCGTCTGCGGCGTCGCGGAGCCGCTGCTCCGCCCTGTAGCTGCCAAAGGTGGCGAACGTCAGCGCCATCTCGCGCAGTTCGGTGGGTAGCTCTTCGCTCATTCGCCACCACCTTTCAGGAGCGGCTTCCCGTCCTTGTCGACCAGCACACAAGTCCCGCCGGCGTTGCCGGATGCCCATGCGAGGTACTGCACGCCCGTCCTTGTGTCCGTGACGATGTAGGCGCAGCCGCCCTCACACTCGAAGCGGCCCTCGTTCTCGACGTCCTGGTCGACAATCTTGGAGTTGCTGCACCCAAACGTCGCCAGGCACAGCGCAAGGGATGCGGCAACCGCCACCTTCGTCGCCTTGCTCATAGTTCGTGTCCCATCTCCTTAATGGTGTCGAGGTAATCGCGGATCTTGATGCCGTCGCGCGTCTCGGAGATGCGCTCGAGGATGGTGCCGCAGCCTGGCTTGTAGACGCTGTGCTTGCCCTTGTGGATCGCGTGCTGCAGCGAGTGGCGGGTGTCCGCACAGCAGAGATAGTCGGTAAGCATGTGGTCGATGATCTCCACGAGCCTGGCGTTCTCGGCTTCAAGCCCCTCGACGTAGGCCACAAGACTCGGACAGTCCTTGGTGCCGCAGCGCTTCGCCATGCGGTCCATGAACTCCCGCGTCCAGACGTACTCCTCCCGCTCGTCCATGAGGTCGGCGCACTTGCACCGCAGCTCCCAGATGGTGTCGGCTGCTCCCATCATCAGCGTGGCCGCCTGCGGCATAGCCAGCCCAACGCTCTCTGCCATGGACCGCAGCTCGTCACACTGCGCCGATAGCATGCTCATGTCGTCACCATCGCCTTTCTCAGTAGATTTAGCGCCGCCTGAATGTCGCTGTCCTTGGTGACGGCTTCCTTTGGAAACCTCGTCGCCGGCGCCTCGTCCAGCGGCCAGAGGTGGCGCATATTGGCCACATCCACCTTCTCCGACTCGGGCGGGTAGACCTCCACGCACCACACGCCCTCGCCCAGGCACTCGTTCTTGACGCGCTGTAGCTCGTCCCAAGTGATGCCGTCGCGCCAGTCGGTGCCCTCCGCCTTGCGGCTGATCGGCACGCGCATACGTCGCGTGCTGTTGACCGTGAGCCTGAGCCTGCCGTCCGCCCTCTGCTTGTACAGGACCGCCAGATAGTCCTTCGAGCGCCAAACCCTCAGCGCCACCGTCTCGAATTCGGGGAAGAACGGCCACTCCGACTGCGGGACCGGCTCCATCCTCCGCCCGTAGGTCTTGCTCATCGTTCCCCCTTCCCCATGACAACCGACTGCAGGACCTTCGCCCCGCAGTGGCGGCAGAACTTGTCCCACATGTCGATCGGCTTGCCGCACAGCTCACACTCGCAATGCCCTGTCGCACAATCGGTGGACTCGTCACTCACAATCACGGCATGCGTGACCGTGGTGGCGCGGCGGTTCCACATGCTGATCGCGTCGCGTTCAGCGGTCTTTTTACTGCTTCGCTCCGCATGCATAGATGCACAGCTATCCGACAGGCCGATGTGGCACGTGACCACGGCCCATCCATCGCCATCTGTGGTCCAGCCAGATGAAAGCTTCGGGACTCTCCCACAGAACGGGCAGGGTTTCAGCCATTCGCTCATGCTTTCACCTCCATATAGAGCGCAAGCATCATGAGGATGTGCGCCGTCTGGTCTTGTGCGTATCCGATCGCATGCCAGCGGGCTTTCAGCGCATCTATGAGCACGTGTGACAAAAGCAGCCAGCAGATGCGCCGGTCGATTCCAAAGGCCACGGCAAACGGAACTGTGTAGAGCACGCAGTGCGCCAGCAAATGCCACCAGTTCTCGCCCTTGGTCCTTGCGAGGAAGTCGGGCTGTAGCGCGTAGTCGCCAAGCATGTGGCAAGCGACCAACTTGTAAAGCAGGGCATAGCTCATTCGCTCAGCACCCCTCGCATGATGTCGAGTGCCGATTCAAGAACCTCCTTGCTCAGGTAGCCTTGAAGCTCTGACCTGCGCTCGGTCGTGATGTTGCCTACCGTCTCGGTGCGCTCCACCGTCAGCGTGCACGCCATGACGTAGAACTCGCCCTCTGGCGCCTTGCTCGCGTTAATCACGGGTACCTCTGCACTCACTCGTCTACCTCCATCAACTCGCGTACCCTCGCCAAGGAGCAGGCCAGGTCACCCACGACCTGATCAAACTCGCCGATGCTCTCGGCGGCCACGATCTCGCGGTCGCAGACGGTCGACAGCGCCCAGATCGAGGGCATGAAGCCCTGGACGTACCCGATGGCGCGGTCTATCCTCTGCCAGCACTTCTCGATTTCGCTCATTCGTCCACCTCCACCCACGCCCAGAGCATCCAGAGCATGGCTATGCAGACCCAAAGGGCGGTCTCGGAAAGCAGCTCGCCGGCCACCATGAGCTGGCAGAGCTTGAGCAGGCCCGTCATCAGGCCCAGGGTGATGAGGAACCGCATCATGACGCATCATCAGCTTTTGCGGAGGGTGAGCAGCCCTTGCCGAAGGCGGAGCAGCGACGGCTCTCGCGGGCATGCTCCATGTAGCGCTGGTACTGCTTGAGACGCAGCGACTGCTTGTTAATCATCGTCGAGCCGTCATCCTCGCAGAAGTGCAAGTAGCCGTCGAGGAGAGTGCCTAGGACCCACTTCTTCTCGGGCTTCTTGCTGCCTTTGGCATGCGCCTTCAAGATCGCAGTCTTTGTCGCGGTGACGGTGGTGTTGCCCGATGCGGCCTTCGAGAAATCCTTGATGAAGTCGTTGAGATAGGCGTCGGTGCCGCAGTATTCGAGCAGGAGCAGGAACTGGGCGTAGGCGGTTCTGGGGCCAAATGCCGCACCCCTCATAGCCCTGCCGACCCGCACCGCATGGTCAATCTCGTCGGCGTGCTGCTCGACGTAGGCGATGATGATGCCTCGGTCGACCTGCGTCCTGCTATCCCATTTGCCCTGAAGGCACGACAGGAGGCCTGCAGACCCCCACTCCACGCACGCCATGAACTTTCCCACGGCGGCGCAGTCTTTTTTGTTCGGCATGCTCAGGAAGTCGGCAGCCTCACGCCTGGTGCCGTTGTCTATGGTCTTGTAGGCGTTCTTGCCGTCGAGGATGTATGCGACGATGAAGGGCTGGGGAATGCCGCTCTCCACCACGGCGCTCAGGCGGTGCTGCCCGTCGTATAGGATGCCGTCATCCGCGCCGACCACGATGGTCTGCCCGTTCTGCGAGACGTAGCGGCCCTGCCGCATGACGTTGGCGAGCTGCGCGACGTACGACGGGCGGATGTTGCGGTTGTCCTCGTAGTTGCGCGCAAGCAGGTCGCTCGCCATCTCCGGCGTGATGACCTCGATGCCGGCCTTCTCGGTGATCTCTAGGGCCGTCTCAGCGGCTTTCATGTCCATTGTCTTCCTCCCTTGGCTCGTAGTCCTTGCACACGTCGTGCGGGTCCCTAATCCCGTCGTGCATGATCTTCTTGGGGTGCACCCGCCGCGAGGGGTCGCCCTTCACGCAGCGGGAGAAGGCGTCCGGCACCTGGTTGCGGCACCGGTCGCAGAGCCACCAGTTGCTCACTTGGCACCGCCTTCCGCGGCCAGCCGGATGCAGCTCTCGACGAGGTTGTGCAACGCGTCGTAGAACGCCTGGCGGCCGGGGTACGCATGGTTGCGAGCCCTGCGCTCGAAGTCCTCGGCGGCATCGGCCAGTGCCTGCGGGCTGTTTGCTCGCAGGTGCTTGTGGGATGCCGGGTTGCCCGGGTTCACGCCGATGAGGCACCAGCCGTGATCGTCGAGCGCCATGGCCTTGATATCCTGGCAGTCCTCGGTGAGGTCTCCCAGGTGCCAGGTCTCGCCGTCGGCGTCCGTGGGCAGGCGCACCCAGCCCATCTGAGCTATGGCGTCATCGTCCTCGAGCGCCGCGGCGCAGCCCTCGGCGAACTTGCGGCTCATGCGCTCCTGGAGCTCGCCCGCCGCGGCGGCGGCCTTCTCGTACTCGCGCTCAAGACCAGCATGCACGGAGTCTATGTTGGAGCACAGGTCGTGGAAGTCCTCGGCGTCGAAGACCAGCGTGTCCTCGTCCCCCTCGGGGTCGGGCAGCGCGTGGCGGCGCAGCTCGGTCGTGATGGGCTCGGGACCGTCACCGCGCTCGCCCTGCCCGCCCAGCAGCCAGATCAGGCGCGAGCGCAGCGTCTCGCACGCACCGCGGGTCCAGCCGAATGCCGGGTCGTGGATGGCGCGGCAGATGGCGCTCAGGCTCTCGTGGCTGCCGCCGCCGAGGTCGACCGACCCCAGGCGCGCGATCGTCTCGCGGCGCTGGGTGACGAGGCTCTCGCACGGCTCGTTCGCAATAGCGTTGTTTGTCATTTCCTCTCTCCTTCCGGCAGGTAGATCCAGCTGTCGTCACTCATTGCCCCCCCCCCGCAGGGCGGAAAAGCGGGGCCTTTGGCTCGAAGAACACGCACTCGGATGCGTCCGATCCCAGCAGCACGCCGGGGTGCCTGCGCAGCCCCAGGGTCCGCATCACCCTCGCGCTCATGCACGTGCCGGCGTCCACCATGGGGTTGTCGCTCGCCGCGAAGTGCATGCAGTCACCGCAGCGCCTGCCCGTGGTGCCGACCCTCTCTCGCGCCCTCTTGGCCCTCTTGCGCAGCTCGGCTGCGGTGGACGCGAAGCCGAGCTTGCTTGCGCGGCCGTTGATGGAGCTCTTCGACCTGCCTGGCAGCACCTCTGGCCAGCCGTCCCAGTTCCCGCCATGGGCTGGGTAGAACTCCATGAGGGCGGCGTCCTCGTCGGCGGTCCAGTTCCTACGCACGGGTGCGTCGTCGGTCCTCACGCAGAGCCTGTTGGCGCGTCCCTTGATTGCGGAGCGGGTCCTGCCGGGCACAAGCCTTTCCCAGCCGTCCCAGTCGGCGCCGTGCTGCGGGAAGAACTTCCTGATCGCTTCGTCCTCCTCCGGCGTCCACCTCTCCCCCGCCGTCATGACTCCACCTCAGGCGGGTACATGCGCAGCACGTCGGCGGCGCAGAGCCATCCGGTGGGCTCGGCGTGGTCGACGCCGATGGGCATGGCTTCCAGCAGCCCGAGCTTGGAGCCGTAGCTGGCGAAGCTCCAGATGACCGAGACGTCATGGCCCAAGCAGCGGTACACGATGTGCCAGCCGCACGTGCCGTCCTCGTACTCCATGCGCTCGCAGAGGAAAGGGGCGCCGCGGAGCACCAGCTCCTCCGCAAGCGCGTCGATCTCGGCGCAGGGCACGGCGTACTCGCCGTCGCGCACCACGGCCGAGAGCGATGTCTCGCGCGGGCTCACGAGACCACCCCGCCCAGCACGGCGGGAACGGCCACGGCGTAGGGGACGCCGGCGCGTATCTCCCGCAGGATGGCGGCAAGGCTCGTGTCGGTCCTGGGCGCGAAGTGCACGCAGGCTTCGGCCCAGGGCTGCACGTGGCAGCGGAGGATGTCGCCGCCGGGCTGGTTGCTGTGCCACTCGCAGCGCAGGAAGACCTGGCTGGCGGACGTGCGGGTGAGGTGGCGGCATGTGCCGCACAGCGGGGTCATCGCTACACCCCCGCCCAGAGCGCGCCGACGTACATGAACAAGTAGAGCAGCACGAAAAGCGCGACGACCTCCATGGGCGATACGGGCTCGAACCAGCCGTCAGGCACCGGGTGCAACCTGCCACCCATAATCACGTAGCGCTGCGAGCGCCTCCTCGCGCGACGGGTAGACGCCGATCGTCTCGTATATGCCGTGCGCGTCGCGCACCGAGACCGCCCACTCCTTGCGGAGCCTGCACCACGAGACCTGCGCGGTGCTGCCGTCGTTACCCTCAAAGACTTCGCGTTCATGCAACTTGCTTCCCTTCTCTAGCGGGGCCGTGCCCCTGGTCGTCATGGATGCGCGGGACGTCCCCCTCGCGCCGTCGGCTGGCCTTCCATGCAGATGGGCTTCTTTTTTCTCGCCCCGTTCCTTCCTGCCCGGCATGCCGGAGAGATGGATGGAAGATCGTCACCGCCAGCCGCCAGCGCGAGGGGGACGCGCCCCGCTACGCCGTGGCCGAGAGCGCCGCAATCTCGCCGGCGGCCGCAGACAGGCCGAACGTCGTCGCGTCGGCCTTGCGCCAGCTCCTGCGGATCCAGCGGTCGACGTCGGCCTTGCTGATGCGCAGGAGCACGTTCTTGCGCTCGGCGCAGGCGGAGCGGCCGCGGCTGACGGGCTTCTCGTAGGCGTCGAGCTGGCCCGCGATGATCGCCCCCTTGATGACCTCGCGCGAGATGTGCGCGTACTTTGCCGCAGCGGACAGGTCCATCCACTCGGCGTCGACGTAGGTCGATACAGCTCCCATCGCTATCCCTTCCTTCCAAAGCTGACTGTTGTTGTGGATTGCTTAGTGCAACGACCCTCGGTGGGCGTATCGCTAACGAGATGAGTGCTAGATGGCGGCCTGCACAGTGCTGTAACCATGGAGAATGCGGTCGTCAGTACGACCAAGCAGGTAATCAATTGAGCATTTGAAGAGGTCTGCCATCTGAACCAGAAGATGGATCTTGTTAATCGGAGTAGTGCCGTCTTCCCAATTGCGTACAACATCACCGCTTACGCCAAGTATTTCGCCAAGATCAGCCTGACTTAAGTCGAGCCTTGCACGTTCCGATTTGATGTTGTTCTTCATCTTGTACCTACCTAATTTCGGTTTCTTTACGGTGCAATATAGACCGCTTTTCGGTACTTGTCTAGTCTAAATATTGAAAAAAGTACCGAAAAGCGGTATTTGTATTGCCGAGAGGATTAAGGAGGCGTTTTATGAGACTCAAGGAAGTCCGTCAACAGCACAAAATGACTCAAAAACAAGTCGCTGAAATGCTGGGAATACCCGTCCGCACCTATCAAAACTACGAGCGCGGAGTAAACGATCCAGACACGGACGTCCTGCTGGATCTCGCGGATTTTTTCGATGTAACCGTCGATTATCTCGTGGGTTATAGCGATATCGCTCGCGCCACATATATAAGTCTCAGCGAAGATGAATCGCACCTCGTAGACACCTACCGCACCCTTGACGAGCCAGGGAAGAAGGCCGTCATAACGCTGGCGGAGGGATTGTCTGGCGCCAGCGAGTAGGAGGCCGCAGCATCCGACGCCTATGGAAGGAGGGCGCATGGGGAAGGAAATGAAGTCGAAGCTCGGCACGAAGAAGCAGATGCCGTCAGGCCGCTGGTACTGCGCCGTGGAGCGTGGCGTCAAGGCCGACGGCACCAGGCGCGTGCTCTCCGCGACGGTCGACACCGAGGAGGAGGCCGACATCCAGATCCAGCGGATGGCGGTACAGCTCGGCAGAAACCCTCAGCTGGGACGTGGGGTAACGCTCTTCGACGTCTGGCGTCTCTACCAGCTCACCAAGGGCGAGCGGCTCGCAAAGAAGACCATGCAGGGGTACACGTGGTACATGGGGCACGTCTGGCTGCCCGCCCTCGGCGACCGTGACGTCACGCTCATATCGCGCGAGGACGTCCAGGAGGTTATGCTCACCCTGAGGCGCGACTGCGCCGACAGGTCGCGGCGGATCCTCTCGAGCGTCCTGACCTTCGCGGTCAACAGGGGCCTGCTCGACGAGAACGTGATCCGCAAGGGCGGCTTCGAGCTACCAGGCGACACGGGCTCGGCCTACGAGGACGAGTCGGTGTGGGACGACGACCCCTTCGCTGCCATCGAGGGCAAGCGCGACGTCTGGGACGCGAGGACCGTGCTCACCGCGCTGCCGCTCATGCGAGGGCTCCCGCTCGAGCCCGCGTGGCTCGTCATGGTCGGAGCCGGCCTGCGCGTGGAGGAGGCTCTGGCGCTGCGCAGGATGGACGTGCGCCGCATCGACATCGGCGGGCGTCTGGTCACCCAGGTCGCGGTGCATCACGCCCGCACCGACCTCGAGGAGCGCAAGCGCACCAAGACCAAAAGGTCGGTGAGGATCGTGGCGGTGATGGAGCCCTTCGGCTCCAGGCTCTGGGAGATCGCAGAGGGCGTGCCCGATTGCGAGGGGCTGGTGTGCCCCGTGTCGGCGAGCAACCAGAACCACCGCTGGCGGGAGTACTTCATGGAGCCGCCCACGTCGAAGCACTGCCCCAAGACGGGTGTGTGGCGCGGCAGGCTCCACGGCCTGCCCTACGTGCCGCTCGCTAGGATGCGCGCGACCCACGCCACGCTTATGCAGGAAGCCGGCGTCCTCGATTCGCTGAACGCGGCCGTCCACGGCCACAGCGAGCAGGTGTCCAGGGAGCACTACATGCGCGGGGACGTTACCGCCGCGGCAGCCCAGACCGAGCGCTACCTGAGGCTTGTATTGTGACAACCTTCACTTGGGATCACTTGGGAGGGTGCCCAATATCTGGGAAAAAGTGGGGTACTTTTTTAACAATTTGATTATTGTCTTCGCAGGTAAATGGCATTGTTTGAGGGCAAAACCCAATTCTCCGGAGCGAAAGGTCGCAGGTTCGAATCCTGTAGAGGGCACCACATAATAGCGGCAGGCCAGCGGGTGTTTCCGCTGGCCTGTTTGCATATATTTCTCAACCTTTGGAAGGCCCATTTCTTGGAGATACTTGGAACGGGTGGAGTGTTCTCATAAGTTTTGAATCTATTGAAGCATTGGGCGCAGCCCCAACCTAGCCCCACCGTTCGGCAGACGACAGCCTATCATACGATTCCGATCTTTTCGCCACGCGGAATCGCCAAATGCCTGGGTAAATACTCAACAGACAGCAAAACAAGGCCTAAAATCGCCTTACAACAAGCCGTCTACCTGCGCTTTTATTTACAAGTAATGCCCCATCCGGCATCACCGGATGGGGCCTGAAAACACGATCCTATGGCAGCTTCTTCCGCGCTCGCCTGGGCTTGCAACCATCCAGCTCTAGGAGGCAGCTCTCGCAGCGGAGCAGATAGTAGACCGCGGTACGCGTCGTGCGCTGGCTCCCGTCAACCAGGCGCATGGGGCGCCCGCAGGCGGGACACTTCTTGGCGATCATGACGCCACCGCCACGAAAAGTGCGCTGAACAGAGCGACGAGCCCGGCGATGATAATGTGCGCACTGATCACCACGAAGGCAGCGATGCCGGCGAGTGTGACGCAGCCAGTGAGCGGCCTGTCGGCATCGTTGATCCTGTCATCCCTGATGCTCATAGGCCATCAGCTCCTTGGAGGGAACTTGTTGTTCAAATCATCCAGATGCTTAGGAAGGCCGGCCTTGCATGACTGGACAAGGTGCGCATAGCTGTCATCCGTCATCTGTATGACAGGCATGCTCTTGCCGTCGTTCTCCGTCGCGTAGACACTGATGAGGGTTTCAATCTCCTCCTCATCGGTCAGGTCGTGGATTCGGTCGCTCACCTTCCAGACCCATGTATTCCTATCCACAATATGTATGAGGCATGACACTGCGGTTACCGCCCTTCTGAGTTGCTCATGTGGCTCTGGCTCAGGCTCATCCTCAGGCAGCCGCTTGAGCGGCCATCCACCGCCAACGAAGTTGTCATACAACCAGCGCTCCTTCACTCCCCCATCAGGCACACTGTCAATCATCCGCCGGCCGCCCAGACTGACGCCAACGTGCCCTGTGTTGTAGGGGTCGCCATACCTGCTGAAGAAAACGAGGTCGCCCGGTAGAAGCTCGTCGGGATCGTTCGTCCAGTGTCCGCTGTCGCGCACACAGTCGGACTGGCTGCCCTCACCATTCTGATGCCCCTGCCATCCCGGAATCTCCAATCCAGCCGCTGCGTATGCGCACGTGGTGAGGTAGCTGCAGTTGTAGCTCTCGCCCTCCACGCCGCCAGATGGCGTCCGGTCGTAGGCGCAGCCGATGCTGTTGCGGCAGTAGGCCACGATCTTGTCGCGGTCGCCCACGCTACTCGCTGTCCTTGTACGGGTTGCCCATGGCGCTGACATGGGATGCGCCGATGATGGCACCGACGAAGACGCCCACGGCGTTGATGGTGAGCACGATGGCGTCGACGTTGGCGAGACCCCAGGCGGGGCCGACCGCGCCGACGAAGGCCGCGAGCGCTGGGCAGAGGATGAGTCCGACCCACTTGAGGATGTCGTAGAGCCAGTTTGGGATGAGGTAGTTCATGGTGGTTCCTCCTGACTGACTGGCGGCCACGCCCTCGACTGGGACGCAGCCGCCTGTGCATTGTTCGGTTGTGACTGGGGATGCTGCCTAGACCTCGCGCTCCGGCAGCACCATCACGCGCTTGGCAAGCTCGTCCACGAAGTGGTTCTCGATACCGTACTGCTCGCATATGAGCTGGTAGTCCTCGTACTCGACCCAGAATGCCTGCTTCTCCTCGGTGCTGGCCATCCCCAGGTCGTCGAGGTAGCGGTGCGCCTTGTGGACGATGTCGGAGCGCATCTGCGTGCACTGGCCCTTGAGTACGGAGTCGATCTTCTCGTCCTGCTTGTCGAGACGCTGCTCGATGCATTCGCGCCACTCTGCCTCTGCCGCACGCTTGGCATCTGTGTCGGCGCGTGCTTGGTCGCGCTTCTCGTCGGCCCTCTTGAATCGGTCGTTGAGCCAGAGCTGTCCCGCTAGTGTTAGAAGCCCGCCCACTATGGGCGCGAGCCACGCCCAGATGCCACTGATTGTGTCAGGCATCACAGCGCCACCGTTCTGTCCGAACCACGACCTACGCGCACGCACTTGGCAGTACCCGCGGAGTAGTCGAAGGTCACGACGTCAAAGGCTTGCTCGTCCACGGTGTTCGCAACGGCGCCAGCAGCCGTCGATAGCGTGTCGCACGTCGTGATGATGATGGGCGTGCCGTCCTCATAGGCGTCTACCACCGCGTCCCAGTGCGTGTGTCCCTGCATGAAGAACAGCACACTCTCCCTGTAAGGCTCAAATGCATCAAGCACCCACTGGCGCTCCATAATCAGCTCGTGCGTCTCGTCGCCAGATGTCGTGCGGTAGATGCCGTGCACGACCACGACCGCCTTGTAGCCGTCTGGCAAGGCCCCCATGGTGTCCGCCACCCACGACGTCTGCGCCGCCGCGTCGGCGCCCCAGTCGAGCAAGAAGTACCTGACCTTGCAGGCGTCGTTGTCGTAGTAGTACCAGTTTCCGCTCCCGTAATGGAGGTCGTTACCCCCGTATGCCTTGTTGATTATGGAATACTGCTCGGCCGCGCCGATGTACTCGCTCGGGTTGTCGGAGTTGTTGTTGCGGTTGTTGTCATGGTTCCCCATGACGCCGATGCTCCTCACGCCCATGTCCTCGAAGCGCATGGCGTTGACGCACTCAAGAATCTCGGCTGCTGCGGCAGACTTGGGGTTCAGGTGGCTTTGCAGGTTGTCCCCGCCGTTTATGACCAGTCTGACGTTGGTGGCACCAAGAATCCGCCTTATGAGCGCCGGGCTGTGCTGCGCGTTGTTGCGCCAGTGGCAGTCGCTGATAAAGACGAAGGCGTCTCCGTTGCGCCCGACCGAGAGCATGTTCGCCCTGACCTTCTCGATTGCCTGCGAGACGTTGTCGGCGAAGTAGTCGGGGATGTCGCTCGCGGTGGAACCCTCGCGCGCCACGTAGTCGATGAGCGTGAATGGCGGGACGTATGATGTTGACGCCGTTCCCTTCTCAATCTGGAATGCGCTGGAGTCGGTGGTGACGATGCCGTCACCGCCCTTGTAGACGTGCGCTGCCATGTAGTGCGTGTCGGCGCTCGTCGTGATGGTCACGTTCGTTGAGAAATCACTGATGGTGGTCCTGTTCAGGAACTCGCCGTTCCCGTCGTACTCGCCGATGTAGATTGCCGCCGTGTCGTTGAAAGAGATTTCGTATGCGGTGAGCGTGTATGCCGTGGATGGCTCGACAGCCACGTACTCGGACATGCCGAAGTAGTTGGCTGTCCCAGCGTCCACGATGGCACCACTCGCCCTGACCGCGTATTCCCCCATCTCGGCGGTGTTGAGGTTGCGTGTCGGCTCTGTGTTCGCATCATACCTAGCGTCAAGGTCAGAAACGCCATCACGTGCAACCGTGTCAATAGCCGTCAGCGGTGGAATGTAAGCTGTAGCGTTTGCACCCTCCTCTATCTGAATGGCGGAATCATCGTTTATATCGTTGCCGCCAGAGCGATAGTAGAAGGCATATAGGTACGCACATGTCTCGGGAGTGGTCACTGTGCTTATCTTTATGCCGCTTCCTGCGTGGTTCGCACTTATGAACGCCATGTTGGAATCATAGAAGTCCCAGTAGACGGTGCCCGCTATGTCCACGCACGAGATGGTGTAAACAGTGCTCGGGCTGCACGGTATGGGTTCTTTCATGCCTACGTGTGTGTTATTGGCATCAAATGCAATTTCGCCAGAACTCTTTGCATACCATCTGCCCAGCGGCTTGCTGTTGAGGTTCCTGGTCAATTCCGCCATGTAGTACACCGCTGATTGCGCGACTTCATCGGCTATGGGCTCTCCGTTGATGCTCGATATCGCCATGCGTCCTCCTTACGGCAGCGTCACGCTGTCAAGCACGTTGTTGTGCTGATCGCGCAGCGTGAGCGTCTTTCCATTTATGTCAAGGTAGCGCCCATAATTGATGCTGCCGACGCCATCGCTTACCGCGCCGCTGATTAACGCCGCAAGCGACACCGTTGACAGCGTTGCACCACTGACGGACTTGAGCACTAGTGACGAGTTCTCTAGGCTCAGGCTGTGTGCCGCCTGCCCGTCCGTGGCAAGCCCGCTGTCTAGGTTTACGCTGCCAAGTGAGCCACCAGCCACTGAGTTGAGCGTAAGGTTCGTTCCGCTCCAACTCAGGCTACCGCCAGCCTCGGTCTTGCGAGCGAAGTACGAGCTTATGGCGTCCGCGAGCTGCCCGAGCCCTATGTCATCGAGCCATGCCATCAGAACAACCCTCCTATCACCGATTGCGGTATGACGTTGTTCGTCTCGTAGATGAAGTTGTCCCTCAATGCCTCGGTGTCTGCCCTTGCCTGCCTGATTCTGTCAAGCATGCCGTCAGGCATCTTCCCGAAGGTATATCTGGTCGCGCTGGGGTTGTCCAAGTCCAAGTTCGCCTCTATGACCCGCATTGCCAGCGTGCTGCCGAGTCCCTTTGGCTCAACCTGCACCATCTGGCCGACGAGCAGGTGCCTGTATCCGTCCTTGTAGAAGGCCATGTCCACGGCATCGACGCCGACGCTGTGCTTCATCTGGTACTGCGCGACTATCTCCTGCATTGCGCGGTTGAGAAGCGCATGCGGGTCTTTGATTTCCGAGTCGGTGAAGGTGAACGTCCTGAGTCCGTACTTCCTCACTGTCGGTATGTGGTACACCACGCCGCCATTCACCATGAAGTCGGTGTTGTAGACGCCGTTAGGCAGTCGGTCGAGCGTCACCGTGCTGTCCGTGTACAGCAATTCCGTACCCGCGTACCATGCATTGCCGCCAGCGGAATATGAATGCGGTGCGTCTGGTGATATGGAGACGGTACTACCAGTCGGGGATATGACGGCATCGGCCATCACCGTATAGGCGATGTTCATTGCGACGATTATGTCGTTGGCATGCACGGTGATGGTCTGTCCGTCAGTCGTTGCAAGGTCGAGCGTCGTTGCACCGATCGTCACTGGACTCACGATTCTGAGCCACCTGCCAGCCACGAAGCTGCTGTTTTCCTCTCGGTTGGTCGCACCCATCGGGTAGCAGCCAGAGTAGTACCCCTCGTCGCTTGTGTCGCTCTCGTATGAGGTCATGTTCTCGCCGAATATCACCGACTGGCCGCTGTCATCGAACGACACGCCCTCATAATCGCCGACGTAATCCGCCGTGTCCAGAGCGATGCGGCGCTTGTTGTTGCCGTCTCGCCAGACCTTGAAAATGCAATCGTATGGCTGCACGATGCCATTGGTCAGGATGTCTAGGATTGGTGTCGGCGAGGTTCCGATTGTCCCAAGGACGCGGGTTGGCGGCACCGTCACTGGCAGGGTCGGGTCTATGTACCCGATTGTCTCGGCATCTATCGTCTCCGACGAGTTGATGAAAGTCCTGTCGGGTCTGCCACCTCGCCCATCATATCCTATGGCAATCATCAACTGGTTGTAGCGGCCTACGACTATGGCAAAGAGAATCTGTGCACCTATGCGGTCGCTTACCCTCACGTGCACGTCCGCAAGAAGCTGGGCGTCACTAACACAGGTTATGGCAAGCTGGCCGTCGATCTGCTCGGCCATGCGGGTTATGAACCCGCAGAAAAGCGACTGTCCACCGTAGCTTACCGTGACGCTGTTCTCTAGGTCGCGCATCCTCATGGAGTGGCGCAGCGGGTGCTCTGGCGGCACCGTGAAGGTCAGTTGGTCGATGCCCATCTTGGACGATAGCCTAGCGCTGTGAATAGGTCGGTTGTCGTTGCCCGCTTGGAACAGTACCTCCGAGCCGTACATGATGAGGTAGGAAGCCATTACAAGTCCCTCCGCGTGTAGGTGAGCGTGGAGTGCTGCTTGGCCTCGTTCGCGCAGTAGAGGTCCGTCCCGACCTTTTCCCAGTCGGAGCCGAACGTCGCGTCCGTGCCGTCCAGGCTGTAGCGGTCATTCGCGGTGTTGACCACGAGGTTCGTCCCATCGAGGTACTGCCACCAGTCGGCGACCTCGACGGTCACGCGGTTCCTGCCGTAGACGGCCTCGGCCACGGTGTCCTCGCCCTCGCCGTCGAAGGACCCCATGGGGGTCACGCCCACGGTGACGTCCGCGGACTGCGCGTGCGCCAGCCTGACGTCGTCGTAGTAGGTGCTGCCCTCCATGACCACGGTGCCGCTCGGGTGGCTGTTGACCTCGAGCGAGACCCTGCCCTCGGAGCGCTTCCACGGGTGGCGGTCGACGGAGACGGTGACCATGATGCCGTTGGCGGCGAGCCGCTCGACCGACTCGATGGCCCAGCGCCCGCGGTAGGTGTAGCCGGGGTCCCAGCTGAGCGTGTAGTCGGCCATGGTGCCGTGCACCAGCCCCGTCAGCCTGCGCAGGCGCTCGGGCAGGTCGTCGCCGCACAGCACGAGCCCGAAGGTGTGGACGCCGTTGCGGTAGGCCACGAAGCCCACCGACTCGGTTATGTCCAAGTCGCTCCCCGCGGGAATCTCGACCTTGGTCACCTTCGGCTCGGGCGGCTCCATCTCGAACTTTGAGAGCGCGGCGCCGAACTCCTCGCAGAGGTCGGTGCCGTCGAAGATCACCCTGTAGTCCACGTCATCACCTCACCAGTGCGCGGTCCATGCGCGTGCGGATGCCGCCCACCAGCGCGTTTCCGTCAAGGTAGATGCCCATGTTCGCAAGGTCGTTGCGCAGCGCCTGCGTGGCGGCGTACGCCCCGCCGTCGACGGGCTGCGCCACCGCGGCCTGCGGCGCTGCGGTGCTCCTTGGCAGCGATGCCGCGTAGACGTCGCGCACGGCGTCGGCCATGGAGCGCTCGGCCATGCGCACGCCGCTGTCGGTTCCCTGGGCGAGTCCCTCCATGTTCATCTCGCCCACCCAGGCGAAGAGCTTGGACGGGGACGCGATTCCCAGGAACGCCAGTGCCCCGTCGACGGCCCCCTTGATGCCGCCGAGCAGCGCGTCCTTGACCCTGCCGACGTTGGCGGAGATGCCGTTGACCAGCCCCGAGATGAGGTCGGACGCGGCTCCCGCGAGGTCGAAGCTCGAGACCTTGTCCCAGATGTCCTGCAGCATGGAGCCCGCCGTCGCGAGTATCTGCGGCAGGGCCTGCCCGATAGCCGTGACGATCGCCCCGAAGAGCTGCACGGCGGCTCCGAGCAGGGCGGGCACGTTCGCTATCACCGTCATGACGAGGGTCACGAGCAGGTTGCCTATGGCGGCCAGAATCGTGGGGCCGTGCGTGGCGATTGCCTGCGCGATGGTGCCGAAGAGCGATATCGCTGCTGACATCATGTTCGGTATGTTCGCGGTGATGAGGTTGATCACCGTCGTGAGCAGCGTGAGCGCCGTGGGACCCACGACCGCCACGAGCTGCGGCACGACCGTGGCCAGCGTCTGCGCAACCATCGGCACGACGGTGGGTATCGCCGTCTGCACCTGCGCCATGATGGTCCGGATCCTGCCCATGATGCCCGTCGAGAGCTGGTTGCCGTTCTCGTCCGTTGCGCCCAGGAGCGCCGTGGTTGCGGTGCTGGCCAGCTCGGTCGCTCGGGCCGCCACGTTGCCGTCGTCCTTGCCGAACTCGGTGAGCAGGTTCTGCCACGCGGACTTGGTCGCGTTGATGGACCCTTCGACGGTGGTCATGCCCTCCTTGCCGGCATAGCCCGCGTAGCCCATCATCTGGACGTAGTCGACGACGGCCGCCTGGCAGTCGGCGAGGTTGTCGATGGTAAGGTCGCCCGCCTGGCCCTGCGATACGCGCCAGTCGTTGACCTTGTCGATGACCTCCTGCATGCCCTCCTTGGTGGGCTTGATGCCCAGCTGGAGGTTGTCCAACATGGTGAAGTTGCCCTTCATGATGCCGTTGAAGGCGTTCTGCGCGGACTCCTGCGTGATGCCCATCGCGGAGACAATGTCGGCCTGCGCCGTGACGACCTTGTCGGCGAGCTGCGCAGCGCCCGCGGAATCCCCTCCCATCGCCTCGCGCAGGCCGACCGCGAGGCCGTTCACCTGCTGCAGGTAGTCGTTCTGGCTCATCTGGACGTTCTTGTATGCGTCCTTCGAGCGCTGTTCTATGTAGCCGTAGGCGTCGCCGAACGCAAGCTTGGCACCGCCCGCCAGCTGCTCGTACTCGGCGTAGCTGTCGAGCGCGGCCTTGCCGACGGCCCCGACGCTCGTGGCGGCCGCGGCGCCGCCCGCCACGAGAGCCTTGCCCATCATGCCCGCGACGCCCTTCATGCCGCCGCCGAGCTTGGACCTCAGGCCGCCGAGGATCCCCTCGCCGGCCTTGCCGCCCGCGGACTTGCCGGCGGAGTCGGCCGCGCCGCCCAGCTCCTTCTCGATGGTGCCCTGCGCACCCCTGAGCGATGGGATAAGCCTGACGTAGGCTGTAGCTAGGTCAGCCATCCTCCACCTCCATGAACGGTATGCCGAGGGCGGCCGCGACCTCGGCGAGGTCGGTGCCGTCCAGCTTGTCCCTCACGCGCGCGACGTCGGCGGGCGTCTGGACGGGCGTCGGCCTGTTGCGCCCCTTGGCGCCGTCCTTGCTGTTCTGCCACGCCAGCACGCGCAGGTCGTACTCTATGGCCGCGAGCAGGTAGGTCGCGTCGTCCCACGCGGCCTCGGGCGCCACGGCCCTCACGCACGCCGACTCTCGCGGCAGGTGCGCGGCGAGCGCGGCGGCGTGGGCGACGCTGTAGTCCGTGCCCATGCCGTCGACGCTCAGCCCGTAGAAGCGCTGGAAGTCGGCCCGCAGCTCCCCCGGGTGGTTGCCCAGCAGCGCCGCGAGCACTAGGAGTTTTTTGCCCCGACCTGCTCCAGCACGTCGGCGAAGAAGTCGTTGAACAGCTCCGCGCCGACCGCCCCGCCGTTGGCGTCGGCGAGGTCGCACATGGCCTCGTAGGCGCCGTCGTCGCCCAGCAGCACCGAGAGCATGCGGCCGTAGAAGACCAGCTTGCGGTCGTCCGCCAGGCGCCCGTCGGCGGTGCGCGACAGGCAGTACGTGAACCGCTGGTCCGCGAGCCTGCCGGGGTCGACCTCCACGGTCGCGCCGTGCGACTCGACGGTGATGGTCTCAGCCATGCGTCAGTCCCCCTACTCGCTGGTCGTGGTCGTGGTCGTGGCGGTCTTCTGGATGTAGTCGTACATGCGGAAGCCATCGGCGTCGGGCATGCAGGTGATCGTGATCTCGCGCCCTGCGACCTCGCCGGAGCCGTGCACGATGCTGCCGACCTCGGTGACCTGGCCGTTCGGCACGACCTTGCGCCACTTGCGGCCGTCCTTGAGCAGCAGCTCGAAGACGTAGCAGCGGATGTCGTGGTCGATGTTGGCGTGCTTGACGGTGATGACGTTGCTGCTCTCGCTCACGGCGCCGTGGCCGTGCCACTCGGCGAGCGAGTCTGCGGTGATGCTGACGAGGGTGAGCGTGAGCGTCTCGGTCTCCTGTGACTTGAGGACGCAGATAACCTCGCCGTTGAGGTCGTGGACCTCCTCGGTGTCGGTGTCAATCTCCTCCTCGATGCCGTCCTCGGAGATGAAGCCCATGTTCTTGAACTCGGTGCCGAGCGCGGCAAAGGGATCCTGCTCGGTGCCGACGGTGGTGCCGGCAGGAGCGGAGTACCCGTAGCCCCCGCGCACGCCCTTGACGTTGGAGACGTCGGCGGTGTCGTTTGCTGCCATTTGTCCTCCTAAGAAGAAGCCCCGCGCGTGGCGGGGCTAGTCGTTTACGAGTATCTGTGCCGTGACCCGGTGGCGGCACCTGCCGTCCAGCGGGTCGTAGTAGTCGCTGAGTATCTCGACGGAGAAGACGTTGGGTCTCTCCCAGCGCATGGCCAGCAGCCACCGCTTGGTCTCCGCGGCAAGGTCGGCTGCCCTGCCGCGCGTTGCCGCGTGCACCAAGAGAGTGACGGTGGCGGTGTCACGCACCAGCTCGGTGGGGCCACCGTCGCGGTTGGCCGTCCCGAACTCGGCCGGGGCGTGCCTGGGCACGTCGTGGTGCCACGGGATGCCCGTGACCTCCGCGAGGTAGGTGACGACCTCTGCTGCGACGTCCATGTCAGCCCCTTCCCGCGTCGAGCGCCTTGGTGAGCGTAGAGTGCTTCGCCTGCATGGCCTTGGCCTCGTTTGTGGCGGTTGCCACAGCGACGGCAGGGTTGCCGCGGCTGGTCACGCTGTCCATTACCACGTGGTGCTTGGCCCTCTCGTATCCGCCCTCGGGCATGAGGGAGTCGGCCTCGGTGGCTATTGCCTCGGCCCTTCTCCTGAGCTCTGCCTGCACGCCGGGGTCGGCAAAGACCTCCTTGATGCCGGCCAGGTTGAGCTTCACCCTGACGCTACCCATCGACCCACCCCACGAACACCTCACGGTTCCATGGGGTCGGGCATAGCTCGGGCGGGAGCGGTGCCGGGTCGCCTGCCACGACGTACTCGGACGGGTGCTCCATGCCTGAGTCGCGCACGCGCACGATCCTGCAGCCGCGAAGGCTCGCCGCATACTCCTTCGGAATGCCCAGCGCGTACTGGACGTGCACGCCATAGGCGCGCATGGCCCCATCCACGTCCTCGGTGGTGGGGCGCCCGAAGAGCACGTTGTCGACGGTCTCGGGCTCCCACGTCGTGACGGGGTCCATGCGCTCGTCGTATGCGATGGAGGGGCGCAGGACGGTCACCGTCTCGCCCCTAAGAAACGTCACTGCCATCACCTGCCAGCGGCGCCCAGCCGATGCGGCTGCCGCTCACTCCCAGGAGCGCCAGCTCGCTCGGCAGCGGCTTCGGCGTGCCGTAGGAGGGCGTGAAGCTCATGCTGTGGGAGAAGCCGACGGCCGTCATGGTCTCCTGAGTCACGCCGGCGGGCACGTCCGTGCCGCTCGGCATGACCCGGTTGGCCATGGAGCGGCAGACGCGCATAAGTCGGTCGGCGAGGTCCTCGGACGGGTCGGAGTAGTCCACGTGCGCCTTGTCGAGCGCCACGCGGATGGCCGCGCTGGCGTCGGCGAGGCACTCGGCGAGCATGCCCTGGTTGGCCACGGGTCCGAAGCGCGCCTCGTACTGCTCTACGGTCGCGAACGGTTCCATGTCGGCCCCCTATTCCTCGAGCAGCCCGACGAGCTGCGTCTTGGTGGCACGCTTCGGCGCCTCGATGCCACGCTCCTCGCAGAGCGAGCGGAGCTGGGCGACGGTGAGCGCGGCGAGATCCCGCGCTTGCTCGGACTCCGGCGCATCAAGCGTCACGAGTGCCGGGTTCGCGGCCATCTGTGCGGCCACGAAAGCCGAACTCGGCTCGTAGGTCGCGCCAGTCCTCGTGTCGCGGTATCGCATGGCCTACTCGCCAGTCGTGGTGGTCGTGGTGGTCGTGGTTCCGCCGGAGCTGTAGGTGAAGATGAGGTCCTCGGCGACGGCCTTGGTGCCGTAGCTGTAGAAGATGCCGAAGCCGATGGCGTTGGAGAACTGGATGCGCTCGGCGGGAGCGATGGTCGGGAGGACGGGCTGCGCGATTGCGCCCTCGGCCATGGCGATGGCATCAACGCCCTGCGGCAGATAGACGGAGCTGTAGACCTTGACGCCGTGGAAGGTGGCGATTTCCTCGCCGTGGGCGCCGCCGTCCTGAACCTTGTCGAAGTAGGTGCGGAGCTGGCCGTAGAAGTTCGGGCTGCACACGACGGCAATCATGTCGCGCTCGACGCCATCAACGTAGTCGTTCTGGACGGTCTCGACGGACTGGATGAGTTCCTCGGCAATGAGTTCGACGGTCGTGGCGTCAGCGGATGGCGTGAATGCGGTGCCGGAGGTGTTGGCCTCGGCGAAGAACGCGCGCTCGAGCTCGCGGACCATGGCCTTCTGGGCGCTCGCCGCTTCGCGCGTGACGAGGTCGTTGACGCCGTAGAGCGTGACGTCCTTCTGCTCGACCTCGACCACGATCTCCTTGTCGGTGTTGACGGGGATGGTGACGGGCTTGGCCTTGACGGCCTGACCAGCGCCGCCGGAACGGGCGGTGCCGTAGTTGTTGGAGGTCTTGTTCTGGAAGCGCTTGGCCTCGTAGGTGCCAGCACCAGGAGTGCCAGAGAGTGCGGTGTTCTTCAGGGCCTGGGAGATGCACTCCTTCTGGACGTTCTCGATGACCGCGCCGTACTGCTCGGCGAGGTAGTCGTTACCGGTGGTAGCGAGCAGGACGTTGAGAGATTCGATGCGAGCCATTATGGCTCCCTTCTAGAAGATGATTGGTATGTCTGGCTTGCCCCGGCGCGCGTTGCCACCACCGTCATCGGTCCTCGTCGGGTACGCTGGGAGTGAGGACATCTTGTCCTTGATCATCCGCGCGTTCTCGCTGACCTCGTCCTCGGTGGCGCCGCTCATGGCCGCGAGGATCTCGGCGTCGACGCCAAAGTCCTTCGCGACCTTTGCGACGATGCTGTCGCGCTGCATCTGGGCTCTGATGCCGTCTAGCTCCTTCTGGAGCTTGTCGGCTCGTTCCGTAGCCTTCTGGAGCTCGCTCTTGCTCGCTTCCTCGGCTGCGTCGAACTTGTCCGCCTTCTCCTTGAGCGCTGCATAGTCGGCGTACTTCTTGCGCTCACGTGCCAGCCGTTCCTTGACGGTCTCCTCGACCTCGGCCTGCGTGAACATGCGCTCGGGCTTATCCTCAGGTGCGCCCTGAGTCGGCGTCTCGGTGCTTTCGGACATGCTGTCCCCTTCCCAGCCCTTGGCTGTCGTCTTTATCCGCACGTAACCCGTGCGTGGGTTCGCCCCTCCCTCGTTAGCAGCCGAGGAAAGAACTTCGCCGCAGGGTGAGTAGTCCTGCGGCGCGTCATGAAAAAGGCCCCATGCGGAGCCTGATTCGACTGATTCTGAAAAGCGGACGCCTAAGAGTGCAGCGTTATCGTCCGCTTCCTGACCTGTGGCGCTCGTGCATCCACAACGCCTGCTCCCATGTCATGGAGCGGTACTTGACCACCTCGGGTTTGTTCTCCCAGTCGCGATGCCTGACGCCTGCGAAGTGGACGATGCGAGCGTTTGGCGCGTTCTTGTCCGTCCACCAGTTGGAGTTGTACTCGCTGGGCATGTCGAAGATGGAGCCTTGGCAGAGCTCGTTGCATACGTCCTGCTCGACCCACGTGTACCTGTTGGCGTTCAGCTCGGCAATGACCTCGTCGGCCTTGCCGTCTCGCATCATGTCGAGGTTGTAGAGAACAACGCCATGGTTGCAGTAGAGATATGCATCGGTCGAGCGGTGCCACTCGTGCGTCGCGCTGAAATAGCGGCCGTCTATGGGCAAGTCCCATATGCTCGACACGTCGCGCACGCAGATCGTGTCGCAGTCGAGCGACAGTACCTTGTCGAGGTCTCTCAGCACGTGGCAGAGGGCAGAGCGCATCATGGCCATGTACGTGAAGCCGCTCACCATGTTCGGCCCGCCCTGTGGGAAGAACGTCTGGTCGCTCACGTCGTGGCACTGCACCATGCTCGGCAGCTCGTGCGGGAACTCTTCATCCTCGATGAGGAAGTGGATGGCGTCCACGTCGCTGTTCGCCACGAGAGACTTCGCGGCCGTCTCCATGTCGGAATAGATGTTGCGTGTTCCGCAGTAGGCTGCGTGCCTCAGCTCGGCCATACGACCTCCCTGAACTCGTGGCCGCATGCGACGCGAGTGTCACAGAAGACGTCGACGCCGGCACGCGCGAGACTCAGGCAAAAGTTGACGTCCTCACCGCCCGAGTTGAAGGCATCCCTGCTCGCGTAGACGTCTGGCACGTCCATCGGGATGCGCGAGACGTCAGTCCATTCGAACCAGGGGAACTCCAGCCTGCGGAACAGGTCCGTGCGGATGAGGGCGCATCCCATGCCGCCTGCGGCCACCTCGATGAGGTGCGCGCCAGAGTCGCGCAGGGCATGCAGCTCGTCCCCCGAGTACATGACCCATCCTGGGCCGCGCTTGAAGACGCACGCCAGGCGCTTCTCTCCCCTTGCGTAGCGGTTGAGGTAGTAGCCAAGCGCGACGTCCACGCCATCCTCGAGCAGGTTTACGAGTGCATCTTGCGGTAGCTCTATGTCGTTGTCGACCATCATCACGTAGTCGTAGCGGGCGTTAAGTGCGTCTGCCGCGATGCGGTTGCGAGCCATCGCGCAGCCGTACCCCTGCCTTGCGCGATAGTCGACCTCATGGCCGCCAAGGTCGAGGCGCCACAGGCTCTCGGACGTGCAGCGCCCTATTCGCCCGTCGTAGGTGGGAACCTCGATGAGTACCCTAGACATCGATACCTCCGGACACTTAAGATTGCTCGCTTGCTGTACCGTTTACGAACTTGCAGATTGACAGGTCCTTGACTGGCATCTCCGCATCCAGCTCGACGGTCGGAATCGAGCTGCGGTCAGGGATTCGTACCACGAACGAGCTGCCCTCGAGCAGCCATTCGTCAGGCAGGTAGTCGTCGATGTTGTCTGCTACGTAGTGCAGTATTGCGGCGAATCTCTCTGCCGTCTTCTCGTTCGCCATGTTTCGTCTCCTGAATCAACTCACGGATGGTCACGGCACCTTCGACATGGCTTCGCGCCGAGGACTCGAACCTCGATTTCCGGAGCCAGAATCCAGAGTCCTGCCGTTGAACGAGCGCGAAATAGCGGGTATACTTCATATGAGAGCAACCGAACGCTGGGTGAAAAATTCCGAGCCTTGAGGTTGCTCTCTTGCTATAGATCAGTCACTGACGAATCAACGCCAATTACGTAGACGCCAGAAATCCTGCCTTCGTTTATCCATTTAGATGCGGTACGCAAACACTCTTCTGGACGTTCACGGAGTCTGAGCGGACTAAGTATCGCTATACCATCTGCCTGCCCCCTGTTCCGACATTGCGTACTCGCGTAAGTTAGACTCTTACCAATTCTGTCTGGATTCTCGGGTGATTTGATATCGATATATCTGCCGTCGACCAACAGGTCGGGATTACCTCGCCTACGTCGTCGGTCGGTGCTCAGGAATGAAACCTCATTGAAATGGCCACACATTCGCGTGACCGCCCAAATCTCATGATCCTCGGGGATGGCACTGTACAGCTTCTCGCCGCAAGCGAATTCGCCGCGCCACTTCATGCCATAGGCATCTCCGATGTCAACTAGAAGCGCTCCCACAGTTCGGTCGTAATCGGCCTGAGTGAGGTTGGGCTTCGGCAGCAGGAACTCCGCCCTTCGTGCCTCCATACAAGAGCCAAATCGACGGACGAGCTCTTTGCTGTGGGAAACATCGCGCATATGCAGGCTGTCGGACACCGCAAGTCTCAGCATCTCCTTGTCTGAGCCACTTAAGTCGGTGCGCCTATCGATCTCCTGCAACTTCTCCCAAGCGCGAAGGTACTCGTCCGGGTCGTACCCCTCGACCGCGGCCTTCCCCTTGTCCCAGCTCGGCACCACGCGGCAGTCGCAGTTGGCGTGTGCGTGGCTCGCGAGATCCTCGTTGCCGTAAACGAAGCCACGAGATGCGAGCATGATGCAGAACTCGCACGTTTCGGCACCAGTCGGCACCCTCGCCCACTTGGGCTTCTTCGGATCCTTGTTCACGTTGTGCTGAATGCAGCGGTTGGCCGACTTCCTGCTCTCGTAGTCCAGTCTGTCCGAGCACTTCCCAACGAACTGTTCTATCGGTTTCTCGTCTGCGAGGTCCTGCACGAACGCCCTCACAGCACCCTCGGTCGCCTCTGGTTCGATGAGCGGCTCGACTGCCGCTTGGTACCCATCGTCGATACCGAACTTCGCGCGCAGGCCATCGTAGAACTCCGCGGCAAGTCTGGCAGACATAGTCGCCGAAGCGCCACAGCATGCCTGCATAATTGAGATGACCTGCTCCCTGATGCTGGCAACATCCTGGGTAAAGTCCACTAGAGCCAATGCTTCCTCGAGGGCTGCTCGTCCCCTGTCGCTCACGTCGTTCAGGCTACGGCTGTATGCCTCCACGTAGCTGCGCGGTATCAGCACCTCCGACACCTCCGAACATGGCGGTTACAGCGGCGTTTGTAGCCGCCTTGGCTTCGTCACTCCTGACCTGCTCGAGGTCGGCTTCGTCTATCCCCACGTAGCGCGCGGCCACGTCCGTGGCGCCGAAGCCCGGACGGATGCTGTTCACCTTGGTCGCCCAGTCGGCGCGCTCGTTGAGCGTGTGCAGGATGGGGTCGGCGAACTTCGCGCTTATGTCGCGCATTTCCTCGCCCAGGTCGTCGGTCGTGGTGTTGAGCTCGACTGCCAGCGCCGCGCGCATCACGCGCCGTAGCGTCACCTTGTCTGCGGAGATGTCCCTCATGGCGATCATCGAGATGTCCTCGCGGGCAGTCTGGATGGCTTCGGCGCTGGAGGGGTTGTCCTGGATGATTCCGAGCGAGCTGAGCGGCACGCCGCTCGCCCCACTGAACTGCGCGGCAAGCGACCTCAGCTCGTCGATGAAGGGCTGGGGCGAGTTGCCGGACAGCTGCCCGACCGTCGGGTTCTGCTCGGTCTGGTCGTTGGGCGTCAGCGCTAGGATGCGCGACAGCTGGTACTGCGCCTTCTTGTTCATCACCGTGTCGAACTGCTCGTCGGTGAGACCGAGCATGTACATCTTGGGCATCGAGTAGAACGTGCCCGAGACCTGCATGTGCCACAGGCACCTGATGGCATCGTCAGTGAGCGTGCGCACGAACTTGGTGATGCGCGTGCGCCCGAACGGCGCCACCGTGCCCACCCTGCGGTGGGCGAACACGTAGAGCGTCGGCAGCCGCTCGGCCATCGGCCCCTCCGTGTACGCCCAGTCGTTCTTGTCGCGCTGCACGAACTCCCCCACGTTGTGTGGCATGTGGAGGTTCACGATAGTCGGCACCGGCAAGATCCTCGACCATGGCGTGTGCTCTCGTCGCGCGATCGCCAGCCCGCACGACACCACGCCGTCGGTGAAGTCGGGCGAGGGCAGCGCGGTGAACGTGTCGGCGCCATGGAACCGGACGACGGCATGCCCGTCCTCGGAGCGGTTGACGGTCGCCGCCATGCAGCCGTAGAGGCCCTTGACGGGAACGTGCTGGTTGTAGTTGTCGATGAGGTTGTTGCGGTCGATGACCTCCCGCAGGACCGTGTCGTCGACGTCTGGCGGTAGCGTGATCCGCTCGAGCGTGATGCGCTCGGCCCAGTCGTTGACGGCCTTCTGTGGCCAGTCGCAAGCCTGGTCGTTGGGGATGTCGGCGGTGACCCCGTAGTCGCTCACGGTGACGTTGCCGTCGTAGTAGTTGCGGAGTATCTCGTTGTGGTCCACGTGGCGCTCGTACTCGGCCACGAGCAGCTCGACGGCATCCTTCGCCTCGGGCGTGATGCCCTCGGCGTCCAACATGCCCCTTAGGTTCACCATCGTGGGTTGCGTGGACTGTCCGGTGTCGGTCTGCTCTAGCATCCCGCCCTCCCCTCGGTGTCGATTCGCCGGGATGCCCTCGCGCCCAGGAGCGCGAGCGTCATGCTCTCGGCTGCGGTGCAGGGCGTGTCGGGGCCGTCGGCAAGACCGATGCCGCTGCGGCCGACCTTGCGGCGCCGCGCCATCCTCACCGATTCGTCCAGCGGGTCCTGCCTTATGTGCGTGAGGTCGTGGTTCCGAACTGCCACCATGGCCACGGAGCACGCCTCGATGTAGTTGCTTGTGGTCGCCACGTGCACTCGCCTGCGCGGGATGCCAAGCGAGCGAACCTTCTGCTCGAAGTCAGCGGCACCCGCCTGACCGTCGATGATCACCTCACGAAGGTCGGACCTGTGCTGCCCGACCCATGCGAGCGCCTCGTCGATGCCGCCATAGGTGGAACGGATCGCAATCAGCTCGACGTACGTCGGCCCCTCCTTCGGCGCGACGGCCACCGTCCACGCGACCCATTCGCCATCCAGGCTGAACTTGACGCCCAGCGCCGCCTTGCCCTTGTCGGGTCCCAGCGCCTGCTCGGCAGGCACCTCGCAGGCCGCCCAGTCCTTCGCGTCGAAGAACGTTCGCTCGGCCTTGGCCTTGGGCAGCCAGTAGCCCAGGCGCTGCTGCGCAAAGGTGAGCGGCTGGCGGTACAGGCCCAGCTCCACGTTGGGTGCGCTGGGCTGCAGGTTGAGCCCCATCGCGGGGTTGACGCGCCACCAGACATCCTCGTCCAGGTGGTCGCCGAACCCGTCATCGCCCTCGGGCATGAGGTCGTTGACCGACCATTCCGAGAGCGAGACCTTCCCGCGCTCGCCGGTGTCGACGCCACTCACGACGTCGTCGCGCATGCTCTGGAAAACGTCGCCCTTGCTGTCGGGCGTGGGCGGCGTGCCCAGGTACACGAACTGCGAGTTCTTGAGCGGCGCGGACGACGAGGTCGAGACGAAGGCCTTCTGCTGCACCTCGGTCAGCTCCTGCGCCTCGTCGCCCATGATGGCGTCGACGGTGAAGCCGATGCTGGCGCTGTTCGTCCTCGTCGCGAAGTAGACCGCCCCTCCCCCGTACTCTGGCTTGAAGAAGATGGCTTCCTTGCTGATGGCCTTGCGCACGGCCTTGACCATGCGGTTGAGGTTCGGGTACTCGCACTTTGGGTCGTTCGCCTTGGTGCCGTAGTAGTGCTGCATGCGCTCGAATATCTCCACCGCGGTGGAGTACTGGTGCGCCGAGTACAGGATCCTCTCGCCGCGGAACGGCAGCCCGGCCTTCTTGCGCACCAGCGGCAGCACGGCGACGCCCCAGTCGATGCGCGCCAGCGCCAGCTCGGTCTTGCCGTTCTGGCGCGGCACCTCGAGCAGGTTCCTCGGGTGCACGTAGCGCAGCCCCGGCCCAAGGGCGAGCCAGTCATCCAGTATCGGCAGCTGCCAGGGGTTGAGGATCACGCCCTTGTTCAGGCGCTCCCACTCTGCGACGAACCTTCCCATGGTCACCCCGTAGGGCGCGGCCACGTGGAACGTGGGCTCCTGGCAGCCGACCCGCTCAGCCATCCGCCGGCATGGCGGCGAGCGACGAGAGGTCGGGCATCGCCGCCAGCAGGTCGGCCATCGGCCCCGCGATGTCGGGCTCGGAGTCGACGGGCATGTCCCTGGGCGTCTGCAGCTCCGCGATCTGCCGCAGCGTCTCGCGGTACTCGCGGCTCATCGCCGTGAACGCCTGCATGCTGATCTCGCCGCTGAGGCATGCGTACTGCATGTCTCGCAGCTCGTACAATCTGCGCAGCTGGTCGTTCTCGGGTGCCTCGGGCTTGCGTTCGATGCGCTCCAGCGCCGCGCGCACGCGCTTCTCGCCGGTCTCCTCGGACAGGCCCATGGCCTTAGTCCTTCGGTAGATCGTGGTGCGCGAGCAGCCGAGCACCTCGCCCATCTCGCGGTAGCTCATCAGTCCGTAGTGCTCCCTGATGTAGGCGTCTCGGTCGGCGTCAGAGCGTGAGGTGTCACGGCTGTGGGAAGTACCAATAGTGCTCATACCCCGTGACACCTCCTTACGGCTCCCGAGAGAAAGAGGCACT
>Ga0326514_10000291_pt1 | contig 33913 bp, 62 predicted proteins | sample 3_2548_0518_D_FD_203653 | JGI IMG/M metagenome (GOLD analysis project Ga0326514, IMG submission 203653) | Bovine rumen microbial communities from UC Davis, California, United States - 3_2548_0518 | ecosystem: Host-associated > Mammals > Digestive system > Stomach > Rumen | place: USA... | reverse complement strand
TTTTCTTATCTTCTTCATCGTCGTCATCTTTAGAAGTATCTTCTTTATCTTCATCTTCAGATTTTTCTTTATCTTCTGATGAATCTTCAGAATTCTTTTTATCTTCTTTATCTTTTTTGTCCTCATTTTTTTCTTCATTTTTTTTCTTGACATATTCCATTATATATGCCTCAACTTCGGTAGCAGAGAATTGAGCCTCTGCCGCAGGAGTATAACTCTTAGTTACTTCAATAAGGTCACCCTAAGCAGAAAATCCTTCTACCTCAGTAATAGAAAAGTTTAAACGATAGTATTTCATATTTGAACGGTCGCTTAAAACTGCAAACTTTTGACCCTCTTCTTCAAATACGCCCTCAATTAAATATTTTGAACACCATTCTCTTTGTTCATCTGGGAAGGTGTTTTCAATATATGTATAAAGAGCAGACCAAAGAGCATCTCCAATTTCAACTGCATATGTAGTAAACACTTTCGTTCCTCCTTCTGTTAATAATTCTTTTATTTCATTCATCATTGAATACATTTTCTCTTGAAATGATTTATCAACAACTAAAGAAAAAGCTGTAATTTGAGAACCTTCAAAACAAGGTTCATAATTTTCTCCTAAAATACAAAGTTTAGATAAAAATGCCTCATTTACAATGAAAAATTGAGGTCTTTTATTCTAATCTTTTGACCAAGTTGCATCAAGAGTTTCTTCATCAAACTCCATAGAATGATTATTACCATTCGTTAAGACTCTTTTTGCTTCTGGATAAGCATGATCCCAAACATATCCTTCAGTGCATAGATATTCTCTTTCAACTTTATTATCATCAATATAAGTAGCAAACCAAATCTTTGCATTTAAATCAATAAAACCGTAAGGAGTGGTTGAATCACTAATTCGCCATTCTCCATTTGAAATAGTAATCTATTTATTATGCTCTTCAAAATCTCCAGTGGCTTCATTATAAAATCCTACAATTGGACATCCTCGCAAGCTAGGAGCCATTTCTCTTGCTACATCTTTAGTAATAATAGAATGATTTCTATTTGGTTCTTCTCCAACATAACAAACCTTTATTTGCACTTTTGATATAAAAGGACTTATTTTTGAACTTTCAATAAATTCAATCGGAGAATTTAATTTTAATACACTAGTATGTTTCATTATAACCCTCCTTAACTCATAGATTCTTTATTTTGAATCGTTTTTTCACTTTTTTGATCATCAGCTTTTTCTGGACGACCGGCTTCTTGTTTATCAGAAGCCTATTTATTTTGTCCTCCTGTTTTCTTTTGCTAATTGTTATTATTATTTTGTTCATTTTTACCCAATAAATCTGCTAAATTCATTGTTGAACTTAATAAATTAGGTAACATTAATTCGGTTAAATGTAAAACGTTATTTTCAAAATAAGCAGTATTTAAAATAAAGCTCTACGAGTGACCTAAAGCAATCTAAGGAAGAATTTTTGAATGTCCCATCTAAGCTTGTTCTTTATACATTTTAGATAAATTTTGATAATTATATTGAGTTGTTTCTAACATATAAAATCTAAAAGCATATTTCTTTTTATTAGAATTTTTAGTCTAAACTACTCTATCAAAAAAAACTATAAACTATAATAATAAATTTCTAACTGTAGACTCATCTTCTAAAATAGATTTCTCTAAAGCAAGATTTCCTTCTGTATTAAAAACATTTTTTGAAATACCTGCCGCATTATAAACTGTTCTTTCAACTTTTGCTAAATCATCTCTTGTAGTTGTAGTATTCTTATCTGACATATCAATACTTTCAACATCAGCAAAAGTAGTTAAAACATCTACTCCAATAGCTCGCTACAACATTGCAACAGCATTATTATGAATATCTCTTGCTTCATCTACATCAAAAATTAATTCCCCATTTTTATCAAGCGGTAATTTTTGAATAATAATTTTTAATAACTATTGCATCTATTTACGTCTATCTAAATCTTGAGCAGAGTCTAAATCAATTAAATAAGGAATAATATTTATAAAAGGTGGAATATCATTATTATTTAAATTAAATTTAAACGCAGAACCAGGAGTAAGTAAATACCAGCCTCCAGAACGTTCTTGATAACCTAACTAACTAGGATAATCCTGATAATCAGGTTGTAACTTTCCTTGTTTAAATAAGACATATCCCTTTTTAAATTCATTTGGAAACAAATTTAAAACTTTCATTCGATAATTAATATCTTTAAAAGTATCAAAAAAAGCCATATTAAATTCAATTGCTGGCATACCTTTTACAGAATATCTAGTTCTACAAAAATCTGCGGGAAGTTCTTGAATTATAATTGAATCATTTGATTCTACCAAGTAACCATAATAACATCCGTCTATAAGAACTTTTAAAGCCATTTCGCCGCAAATCTTTTTAATATAACTATTATCTAAATAATTTAATAATTTAGAAAAGTCTTTTAATACTTTATCTTCTTTTACATTGTCATCAAATATCTCTGGAACAATATACCAATCATAACGATACATAAAAGATATATATTGACAAAGTTTTGAATAAATACCATTTATTTTATAAAAAAATCTAGAAAATTCTCTTAATTTTTTATAATCATTTTTTAAGATAGCTTTCATTAATTCTCTTTTATTATAATAAGGAGATTGTGGAATTGTTTTCTTTAATTCTCCTAATTCTAAAACAGCATCTTCTAAATTTTTAACTCCAACCTTAATCTTACTAAAATTATTATCTGCTGTTCGATAATCTATGTATTTATTACTTGAAAGCATATCAAATCCTTTACTAAAAATGCGTGTTTGTCGATCACTATTTAAAAAAGGATTTTCATTAGATGATAAATGATCAATATCCAAAATATATACCTCCTTTCTAAACGTTTAATAACCTGCTCTATGCATTATATAATCATAATTAATTAAATTTTCTTCTGTATAAGGAATTTCAATTAAAGTAAATTCATGTAATGCACAAAATCTTCGTTTTCGGTTATCATTGTGTTGTTGTTGATAAAGGCCCCTTTTTCCACCAAATTTTTGACTCGCTTCATAATGCTATCTACCTTGAAATTCTATAATAAAATCAATATTTCCATCATCATCAAATATAACAAAATCAAAGCGAAGAGGTCTGCCATTTTCACTTTTTAACTCTGGAAAACTATATTCCATCTTAAAAGGTAATCCTGCGTCACGAAGTATCTCCTCTATCTTGATCTCTCCTCTAGAGCTTCTCACTTATAACCTCTCCTTTCTATTAATTTAGAAATATCCAATGATATTTTGGTCCTTTATTTCCACCAGTTGCTACTTTTCCATTAGTTTTACAACTTTTACTAATAGTAACATTTGATATACAATATTTTTTAGCTGCTTCATTAATAGAATCAAAAATTTCATTAGTGTCTAAATTTTTTACTTTTTTGGCTCCCGGTTTTTTCTTTTTCTAAAAATTTTTTATATTTAAATCCTTTCTTTCAAAGCACCAATGAAGAGGCTCTTTTGTTATAGGGTGTTTTCCAGCAGATAAACGCTCTCCTTTTATTTGACTAGTAATATTACTACCTCCAGTAGAAGTTAAACCTGCCCAGACTGCGGCCGCAGTTAAAGATTCAAAACATTGTCCTGTTTCTTTACAATAAACTTTTTTTCGAGCCTAAAGATTCTTTTGCTTTGGAATTGCTTTTCCTCCATTTGTTAAATTATATCCTTTATCAGGATTTGTTGAATTAAAAACATTAATCCAATATTTTTCTTTCTTATCAGCTTCTTTAGAAGTTAAATTATCTTCTAAAACAAAATGTTCAAAATTTTCCCAACCATACTCTTGAATAGCTGAATAAAAATGAGGACTGCTAATATAACCAGCTCCTCCTCGAGCTCTTCTTTGCCATGTATCTTTAGTCTATCCTATATAAACCTTTCCATTAATCTTATTTCTATGAATATAAATTAAATATTTTTCCATTTTTTCACAACCTTTCATATATTATATATAAAAGGTTTTTATATAAAAAATTTATTTTGACCAAATTAATTAAACATCATCCATTCTTTAGCGTTAAATCTTCTTTTTCTTTTTTTATTATCTTCTTCTACTTTTATATAATATAAGCCATATTCAAATGCAGAAAATTTATCCTTTTTAATACCTTTATTAGCCTATTTAAGAATAATATTAGTGCCTTCATTTTCTTCTCTGAGATTCATCATCTCTTCTTTTAATATGGAAGTTAATGTAAATGGTTTTAAATAAATTGACCTTTCTTCAGGTTTCATATTTTGACCAACTTTAGTTCCTAATAATTTTATTTTAGCGTCACGTTCATCAATTAACATTTTTACTTTTCCAGAAGACAAATTTACCTAAGCGTTAGCATGTGCTTCTGTATTAATTGGAGCATTAGCTTTTATAATATAAATAGCATCCTATTCACAGTCAGATGTTCTATATTTTTTATATTCATCTGCCGCATCATCTTGAGTTCCGCCATATACTCCAAAATCAGGTAAAACATCATTTGTTTCTGGATCTATAGAAGGCTTAACCATATAATCAATTAAACCAATTCCAAGTCCATTACCATCTATTACAATTCTTCTTGCATTATACTTATAAAATAACTTTTTTAATTCAAGAGCTTGATCACCAAAATGCTCATTACTAATAATTTCAATATTAACTAAGGATTTTAAGGAAGGTCCTTGCGGCTAAGGAGACACTTTAAAAATACAGCATACAGTGTCACAGCCTTTACGACCTACGTCAACAGAAATAATATAATACTAATTTTTACTAGAACGACCAGAAGCTTCATACTCAGGTTGTTTCAAAATACGATTTCTATTAAACATATCTGAATTAAAGAACGCATCCTCAACATCACCAGTCCAACGTGACTCATACTCACGCTCAAAAGAAGCTTCATTAAATGTTCCTTCATCCTTTTGGTCTTTAATAAAGGTTTTACTCTGTAATCCTACTTCTACTGGTAATCGCCATGTTCCACCAATAACTACACATCGTTCTGGCTAAGTAACCATACGCACTAAGAAACCAATTAAACGCTCATATGGATAAGTTCCTTTATATCCAGCTGTAGTAACAAATACCTAACTTTTATTTAATGTTTCAGCTTCCTGCGTGCTACCATCCATGCAACGACGAGGAATCGCCATAACAGGAATAATTACTTCTCGTAAAATCTAATCATCAACACCAACACACTCCTCTACAAGTCCGCCATGTCGACGTTTACCTCTAGAACTTTCTCTTGCCGCAATATTATCTAAAGTAGATCCATTTCTAAAAACATATTTACAATAGTCTTTACCTTCAAGAGTTTTACCTCTTCTTCGGTCAATTTCTCTATCGAGCGCAGGAATTAAAGTGCATATTTCATTTACTTTATCTTTTAAGATACCCGCAGCCTATTCTTTTCCTCCTGAGGTAACAAATAAATTAGCTCTAGGATAAAGAATTGCTCTAACCATTAATGCCATAACAGATAAGAATGATTTACTGTCTTAATATTCTAATGGAATCGCAACTTCCATTACGTTCTCTTATGAACTGCTTATAGTTTCCTATAAGAATAGACTATCTCACATTTATTATAAAATATAATAAATCTTCTCTTTTCGATTTAAGGGACTCTCACCCACGCCATTTGCTTGCGCCCTACTCCTATTGTCTCTACTTATTATCCCTCGGAGACTTTTTCAGGATAGTCGTTAAAGATTTATAAAAATTAAGCATATTTAAATATAAAACTACCTGTAGTTTTTAATTTCCCTTTGCAGCATTTTGTAATGCTACTACTGTCTAACTTTATATTTAAACATACTCCTCTTTTATATTTACTCTGGATTCTCTTGTTCATAATTCATATGAATTTAGAGTTCCCACAATTAGAGAAGTTTTGTCCAAAATTTTCCACAATTAGTGAAAAATAATATTGGCGCCACTTTTTGACGCACGAGGGAATACGGCATACACATACTAATGTCGCATAACACAACGAAGAAAAACTCTCTAATAAAAATAGAAATGAAATTCTCCTTCTTTTACTTCTGTTCGAGAACCTCTTACTAAGAAGTCAACAAAAAGATCTGGATATTCCCGCCAAAACGCAATATACTCCCTGAGCGCAGGTTTTATAGCTTCAATACGCTCCTCAGATAAACCTATTTTCTATCGTTTAGTATTAATATCTAATAAATCTTGCAAAGCCATAATTACTAACCTCCATTTTCAGTTAAGAAATTTAAAAGATCAGCGTCACTAGCTTCTTCATTATCTAAGAATTCACTATACTCTTCAAAATCTTCATCACGCAGTTGCTCTTCTAATTCTTCAACATCTAATAATCCAGTGTCAGTATCTTTAGAATTGCGCTCTTCTTCATCTTCTTTTTGGTTGTTTTTAATAGCTTCTTCAATAAGATTACCAAGATTGGTTTCTTCAGTAATTAAAGTGCGAGTATAGCGTTTCATATCAATAATAGTCTAATCTACTTTATCATTAGGTTCTCCTAAATAATAACGTGGAATAAAACCATCTTTTTCACAAATAGCTACTAACTCACCCACAGAATCAACATATTCACCAGACTCAGCTTTATTCTAAGCTGCAGTAAATTTACCAGACTTCATAAGCTAATCATAAACTTTTGACATCTTTTGGAAACCTTCTACATCTCCAATATCAATTAACTAATTTGCCTTGAGAGATGTTTTACATAAAAGCTTAAGGTTATCTTCATGTCCTGCTCCTTGAATGTCATATGAGTTCATCATATCATTATATAACTATTCAAGTTTTACCCATTCTTCTGGCTTATAAGTTTTTCCCCATTTTAAACGAAGATAGAGTCTATCTTCGTCTGTTAAATCAATATCATCATCACTTGCGCCCGACTGATCTGCAAAATAATCTTCTGTTCCAGACGCAAGGAACGGATTAACGGGCTCAGCCGCAAGGTCAGGAATCGCAATGTTCTAAGGGACCTCGAAAGAAGCTCTTTCATTCGCGAGCGCAATCTATTGAGCATCATATCCTTGCTCTTTCATAATTTGTTCACGCTTAGATTTTGCTAACTCCTGTAAAAATTCAGTATCTTTCCATCTATATTCTCTAAATTGTTTTAATTTCATTTTGGAAAGATATCGTCCAATTATAGTCATACCAGTAACTTTACTACGATCTTTCGCATATGAAGCCATTAATTTGTTCCACTCTTCTGGGATATATGGAACATCTGCTTCTTGAATAATCCACATATAACTATCTGGATTCCAGTTATCTACGTGCATGGTCATACATTTTTTGCACATAGGAAATTTGCCGTCGTTAGGATATTTCTCCAAGTTGTTTGAAGAATAAAACTATTCGGCAGCCATTGTTCTATTACATTTTTCACAATAATATTGTTTGCCATCACTAGGCATAAAAATTCCTCCTTTTCATTGAAATATAATAAATAACTAACCTTAATTTGGAATTTTTGCCCAATGTTATATTTTTTTCTTATTTCGACAACTTTTACATATACTATAAAAGCCATCTTTGCTAGTTTTATTTTTGCTAAAATATTTATTATGCGCGAGTTTAATCTGATTGCATCGACTGCATTTTTTATATTTTCCTTTAGCAATATTTAAATAATACCAGTCTAAATATTCATCTTCAGCTGCGGACGCAATTAACTTAGGAATTTTATTGCGCCATAAGCTTGAGATATATTCTACACTATGTTTGATTCCAAATTCTAATTGAAGCTCAACCTAAATGTCAATATTTTGCATACCATCGATTTTATATTCGACCAAGCGCATATATAAAGGATATTTTTCTAAGGCTTTTTCGCAAAGATTTTCAAAGTCATAAATCATATACCAAGTATCACCTTCAAATTTTCCATCTGCATCTTGCTTTAATCGAGAATAATTGCATAAAATAGCTTCACAAACTTTTGGATCCATTAAAGAAAATCCTTCAGAAATAGGATAACCCTCTTCATCAAATGCGTTAGTGTTATCATCTAAATGGATATAACTAGAAGACCTTGTTATTTTATTTGGGATAATTGGTTGTCGATAAGAATTTTTTATTATATATTGGTCTTTGCGCATTTCTATCAAAGCCTTTTTTATAATAAAGCGGTCCTTACCTTTAGCTGTTTTTAATTTTGCCTCCCAAATATTAATAGTCTCGCGCAACTCACGAAGAGGGGGAATATCTGCTAAATCTTTTTTTGTTATTGTTACTTTTGGTTGAAATATTACTTGTTTATTATTTGTTATTAAATTATATATACCATCTTCGCCATTTTCTAATTGAGCGACAAGACCTTCAAAAGATGTCTCTCTTTTATTTACGGTAGTCATCCTATTTTCAGTAAGAATTTTCTTTTTCTTTTTTTCTTCTTTCTCCATGGCGAAGATAAGGTAATCAGCCAAAATTTCTAGATATTTTTCTCCTGGGTCAGGATTTTCTTCGAGTATTTTTTTTACTAATTTATTTCTATCTTCTGGAGAAGTTAAAGAATAATCAAGTTTTATCATTTATTATCTTACCTCCAGTCTCTAATAGAATTATAACAAAAAATTTTTCTTCTGTCAAATTTGATTAATTATAAAAAATATGATATAATAAAAATAAAAAAAAAGGAGTTTTTTATGATTCAAAATAAAAAAGATTTAAGAGTAGTCTATAAATATGTTTTACCAACTGGAGGAAAAACTATTATTACTGGATGGTTTACTGAAATTTTAACGGTTCAAAAACAAGGAAATAATATTGTTTTATGGGCAGAAAATAGTTTAGTTAAATATAATGAGAAATATGATACGTTTTTCCCAAGAGAAGAACGTGATAAAATTGCTTTAGAAATTAGTGTTCTAGGAACTGGCTGGGATTATGAGAATGAAGGTCAAAAATACGTTGGAACAGTTCAAATGGATGATGGACTAGTTTGGCATGTATATGCTAGAACAGTTTAGTAAGAGTTCGAATGTCGGTGGCAATAATTGCGGCCGGCATATTTTTTTTAAAAAGGTGGAGAAAGAGAAAGGGGAATATTTTTCCTGATATCGTTATTGAGATTGGAATTGAGTTTCAGGATAGTTTGGATCAGACAAAAAAATTTTTTCTCTTTAAAAAAAATTTTTTCCCGAAATAGTGCCCCCTACCTTCTCTTTCCTTTCATTTTCATCTCATTAAAAATATATAAAAAGTATTGCTAATTGAGGAAAAATACTAGGGCCTACTGTCGAATCTCACCCCCATCAAATACCCGGGGTCAAACTAAACACCCCCTAATGAGTGAACCGCTACGGTGCTGGCTCCTATCAGCCAACGCACAGGTTGGGACATGAGGGCAATTAGCTAAGGCTAACTAAGCGGAGAACGACCAAAGCTAAAATAAAATAATTAGTTTTCCTACGGTCGTTTCTGGGCGCAACGACCGTAGTTTGCGTATAATAAGCTCTTCGATAATTTTTTGTGTAAACCCCTCATGAAGCACGAACCCCTTGTCTTACCTCTAACGATTGGTAAAACTATACAAAATCTATTGCGGCTCTTTGTGCATCTTGCTATGCCGCTACGGTGCTGGCTCCTATCAGCCAACGCACGGGCTGGGTATCTTGTTCGAACCTTTGTTTGAATTGAGTTAGCAATGGCTAATCTATTTTATTAATTGGAATAATTCTTTTATTAAGTTAGTTATTGCTAACCACCCTACAGCCCTAGTAAGCCGCTACGGCACACGCTCCCATCAGCGTAGTGCCAAGGTTGGGGGAGCGTTCGAACGTTTGTGCTATTGGCAAAGTACACAAAAGACTAACACTATCTTTGTGCAATCTAACCATTGACAAGAAGCCAAGAGTATGGTATAATAATGATAGAAAAAAGAGAGAGAGGATAATTACCCATGAAAGAAAAAACATTCTACACAATCATTAACACCTGCGTAGTAATAGGATTTGTAATAGTCGCTATTATCACAGTATCCCTTATTCATCAAGTAACCTCGCCCACAGATAATAATACTCATTACGTTACACAGGCTAAAGTAATAGGTATAGATACAACAGCGAACACTGTTCAAATAGAAGATTCTCATGGAGAAGTTTGGGAGTTTTTTGGGACAGAGAATTTTCAAAAAGGTAATTCTGTCATTGTGCTCATGGATGATCAAAGCACTTCATCTGTCTATGATGATACAATCTTAAGCGTGCGCCTTGACCCCTTTGCTAACTAAGGGGCAAGGCGTTTGTGTGTGTAACGCACGCAGAGAGAGAAGCGCACGCACACAGAGAGAGGCAGCACACACACACACATACAGAGAAAGACAACACACGCACAAAGAGAGAGATGTAAAGAGATAGAGGCACACACACACAGAGAGAGCATGATGTAATACACGCAGAGTAACAGTGTTATACATACAATGCTGTGAACCGCTACGGTGTCAGCATCTATCAGCTAGACACAGGTTGGGAATAGATTGTTAAATAATTAACAATCTACGTCAACGGGCGGCGCAGCCCTAATTGGGCACTATGCACAAAACCAACCTTTTTTTAACAATTATCTTTGTGCAATCTGACTATTGACATTTCCTGTAATTCATGTTATAATTTAGACAGAAAAAAGGAAAGGAAGTATTAAAATGACAACTACTATCTGTTACACTACCAAGACTGGTGAGAGCTATCTCGCATACGAAACCTACAAAACCGTGGAAAGAGCCGAAGCTGAGGTAAAGGCTCTGAACACTGAGAAGCCTGCAAGACTCTGGAACGGTGATAAAGTTGACTGGACTAAGGTCGACAAGTTCTTTGTAGTTCGCCAAGAACACATGGATTAAAACCGCTACGGCGGTTTTAATTTTGGGGAAAATTGTTAAAAATTTAACAAAAAAAATTTTTATTTTTTTTCAAAAAACACTTGACATTTTACTCGGGCTATGTTATAATGTAATCAAGATAAAGAAAGGAAGTAAAAAAAATGACAAGAAAAGAAATCGCTGAACTCGCACTGGACTACATTAATAACTATTACACAAAGTATCGTGAAAAGTACGTTAAGGTTTACAAGTATCGTGGAGAAATTCGTCAGAGAGAAGAGTCAAGACTCAATGCCGAAGGTAAAAGAGTAGGCGCTTTCCTGAGCGAGCAAAAAATCTTTGTTTGCCCTGATTGCGGCGAAGCAATGTCTGCCTTAAACTTAGAGCTGTGGCTCGGTGATAGCCTTGAAGACTTAATCAATAATAAAATCTGTTGCTCCGAGTGTTATGAGGACGCTATGGGCGAGGACTTATAAGACTGAGCAATCAGTCTTATTTTTTTATTTTTTAAATATCGAACATACGTTCGACCGACAGAGTCCGCAACTCTCGGCGCGCCCCGAAATATTATAGCACACCGCTAGCCAAAAGTCAATAGGTAAAATGCACAAACTTTCATGCGCTCGGACATCCCAATTTGTGCACTTTACCTATTGACTTTTGAAACTTTTCATGTTATAATAATGACAGAAAAAAGGAAAGAGAGGAATAAAAAATGTTCGTTGTATCTGCTTATAAAACCTATGAGGAATTTACCACTGTAAGTGAGGCTATGGCATACTTTAACAAAGTAAAACACAATTTTTCTTATTGTGAGTTGAAGAGGGTAGAAGAAACCCCCAACCGCTACTACTCCAAAAGCATTGAAATCTGGCGTAAATAAAACGCCAGATTTTTTTTTAAAAAACCCTTGACAAGCAAGACTTTTTGTGTTATAATAAAGACAGAAAAAAGGAAAGGAAGTTATCAAAATGACAGAGAGAAGAACAAGAGAAGAAATGCTGACCGAAGTAATCAGAATGTTCGGACATGAAGTTCCCGAAACTATCGACTTCGCAAGAAAATGCGAGAGCTATCCCGACAACAACCTGAGCCTTGACCGCTTAGAGGGTGAAATCGCAAAAATGAAAACAAAGGAATGGTGGGCTGAGGGTTAATCCCTCAGCCATCCAAAAGGAGCGATAAAAATGACAGTATTTACAATTACAGAAACTTACGGTTTTGATGATACTACTGAGGTCGTAGCGGTTTGTGATAGCCACGCCAGCGCAATTCAATGGTTAATTAAAAATAAAGGACTTAGTGAAAATTACACACAGTATTATTCAATTTATTCTGAATACATGAGCTTAAAAGAGCTTTACGGTAAAGATTGGCTCAACGTATTATTAGAGTACAAAGTTTTTTTCTTCCACCTTGACGGCTTAGATTATGAAATTGAAAAAAAAGAACTTTTTTCTGAAAAACCCCTTGACAACTGAGGGGTTTTGTGCTATAATAAAGACAATGAAAGGAGAGATAAAAATGAGCCACAAGACAAAGAAAACTGAGGAAAAAAGAAAACACAGAGGACCGACTTTTGTAGGTTTTGCTCCCAGAGTAGAAGATACCAAAAGAGAAAAGATGAGAAAGGCAGAGCGCAAACATAAAAAGGCGTATCTGCCTTATTAATTGCGCCCGGGCGGATCTGTCAATTTGCACAGAATTCTTATTGTATCTTTGTGCAATCTGACTATTGACTTTTGGATGTATCTATGCTATAATAAAGATACAATAAAGAGAGAGAGGAAAATAAAATGAAAAGAAAATACACTGATAATGAACTAATGCTTTTAAATAAGGTAAAAAATAATGTAAAATTAAGTAATAAAGAAGTTGATGAACTTATCGGGCTTCAACTCGCAGGTCGCTTACCTAAAAAAATAATTAAAACTTTTATAAAAAATCTTTAAAAAAACTATTGACATTTAGCCAGAAATGTGTTATAATAAAGACACAATAGAGAGAGGAGATAAAAAAAATGAAATTAATTGTTAATGCTTGCTATGGTGGATTTAGCGTATCTAAGGAATGGGCAGAACGCCTTGGAATTGATTCTCATGATAGTGAAGAACTCCGCTATAATGCTGAGTTAATCTCAGCAATAGAAGCAGGGGAAGATGTAAATGGAACTCGCGCTGAGTTAAAAGTTGTTGAGCTTCCCGAAAATTGCACCGACCACTATGTCGATGAATACGATGGCGCAGAGAGTGTTATCTATGTAGTCGATGGAAAATTACAATGGGCGTAAAATACGCCCATTATTTTTTTGAAAAAATACTTGACATTTTGCTCGGGCTGTGTTATAATAAAGATACAGTAAAGAGAGGGGATAAGAAAATGATTAACATTCGTTCAATTCTGAAACTTAAAGAAAATGAGGGTTTAACCTTAAAAAAAGGAAAAGCCACAACCTACAAAACAGGTTGGCAGGTTGCAACTGAGGGTGTTGAAACAACAAACCCAAGAGAAGCAATCAACGCAGTAAAAGCATATAATGGAAACTGCGGCGTATGGTTTTCAAATGGTATTTACTATGTTGATAAAAGTCACAGAGTTAATACTAAAAGAGAGGCTCTGACAATCGGAAGAAAATGCAATCAAATTTCAATTTTAAATTGGCGAACAATGGGATTAGCGTATTGCTAATCCTTTTCTTTTTTGTCATCGTGCCCGGGCGTCAGAGCCGGAAATTATTATACCACATCGCCAGCCAAAAGTCAAGAGAAAAATTGCACAAAGTTACACAAAGAAAAAAGTCCCGATTTGTGCATTTTAACTATTGACTTTTGGAGCAACTCATGCTATAATAAAGACACAAAAGAAAGAGAGGTAATAAAAATGTCAAAGAAAGTATTTATTCTGGTTCACATCTTCGTTTTAATCGCAATTATTCTCTGCTCTTGTGGAGAAAAACCCGCTACTGAAACAAACGGTTCTGAAATGTATCCGTTGAATACGGTAGTTAATGAAATTAACGAAAAGAATGACACTGTTACCTGCGTTGACTGCGACGGTAATCTGTGGGAGTTCTACGGCGTAGAGGATTGGCAAGAGGGCGATTTTGCTACCATGATAATGGACACTTGCGGAACCGCTACAATTTACGATGATGAGATTGTAACAATCCGTTACAATGGCACTGTTGAGGGCTTGAATTAAGCCCTCAATTTTTTTATTTTTTTTCAAAAAAAGCTTGACAAATCGCTCGGGCTATGGTATAATAATGACAGAAAAAAGGAAAGAGAGGAAAAAGAAATGAGAGAATATTTTGTCTACGTTGGCACCGCTGAGTTTGCGGTATCTGGTTGCGAAGCCGCTTATGAGGCTTTCCGCAAGGCGTGCGATTTCGCTGAAATCCTCGGACAGATGGTTTGTCTGGTGGATGGCGAGACTGGCGAAGTCCTCGCTGATAATCAGGGTGATGAATAATCACCCTGATTATAAAAAAAAAGAAAAAAAGCTTGACAAATAGCCAAAAGTATGCTATAATAAAGACACAATAAAGAAAGAGAGGAGAATAAAATAATGACTATCCGTGAGCTATGGGAATTCGCTGTAGAAAATGGAGCTGAGGATTTTGCTCTTCACGACATAGAGTATGGTTATGTTGAACTCGAAGATTTATCTATCGACGAATCCACTAAAAAGATAAATATGTAAAAATTTTCAAAAAAGGCTTGACAAATAGCGCCAAGTGTGCTATAATAAAGACACTGAGAGAGGGAAAAGAAAGACACTCAGTAGCTAAGCCCTTGCGGTAACGCCCTTGGGATGTGCATGAAAAGTCACTCGGAGTAATTCCCTTTCTTAGATACATTCACCTTAACAATCCATACAGCCAAAAGAAAGGAAGTTTTAAGAGTGAGAGATCCCCCGACATAATAAAAAGGTTGTGTTTAAATTTGTATTTTCGCCAATTCACAAAAGCCCGACAGGGGAGAAAGGGAACAATAATGCGGATTAGAGATTCCACCTAAAAAAAATAGGTAATATTAAATTTGAAGAAATTAATGAAGTTAAGGCGGGGCGCTAAAATGTGGTGTCCCGCTTTTTTATTTGTAGCGGTTCCCGTGCCCGGGCGCTGGGCGCCGAAATATTATACCACAGCCCGCCGCAAAAATCAATTCGCAAAATGCACAAACTTCACAGCCAAAAAAGACTCCCGATTTGTGTATTTTGACGAAAACTTTTTTCAAAAAATGCTTGACAAATACTGATCTATTTGTTATAATAGTATCAGACCAAGGGGGAAAGGAACCCCCGAGGGAATCAGCCGTTGCTTCAGACTGGTATGCGGCACCTGATAGGGACTCAAGAAGGACGCCAGTCACAGGGGAGGGGATCGGAACCCTCCCCAAAAATTTTTTTTATTTTTTTCAAAAAACTATTGACTTTTTCGCCCGAGTGTGCTATAATAAAGACAATGAAAGAGGGGTTACCCCCCAAAAGGAGGAACTAACATGAAGAAGAAAGAATTTAACCACTACCGCACCCTGCTGAGCCTCGTTCCTGATGACGGTCAGATGTGGCTCGTCAGAAGCCTGTTCGAGGGTCTCACCCAGAGCCAGATGTTCGAGCTGTTCATTGACATGGCGGTTCGAGGCTGGGAGCGCAGAAACCGCATTTTTCTCCCTTGCGGTTTGGTCTGGGAGCGCACCCTCACTGAGGACGGCACTCGCTGGATTGTCACCGACATCACCGCTCAGATTTTCCCCTGAGCGGTGACCTCAAAAAAGATTCAACTTTTTTGCAAAAACCCCTTGACAAACAGAGCAATCCATGCTATAATGTATACACAAGGTAAGGGAAGGGCGGCTGAATGAGGAAGAGCCCCACGAGAGGCGTGTAAGCCCGCCATGACAAAGTCCTACCACCGCAAGGGTCTCAGCGTTGCGGTATACAAATGTGAACCAGTGCCCCATGGCTGAAGTAATAGGGGAATACATCGCTGTAGACACGCCACACAAGCCCACACACAACGATCATACAGGAAGAAAGGAAGTCGTAAGAGTGAGAGACCCGCCCAACTGAATTGAATACCGCTAATCGGGCGCAAGCCCTGCGGGTCAGCCTCCTGCCTTGACCGCATCCCACGGGAACAATTTGGCGCACAGAGAGAGTGGAGCAGGCGCTCTTCCTTTTTTTTTGCCTTTTTTTCGGCGGCGCGCCTACGATCGACCCGCGCCGACTTTAGCGCGTTAAAGCGCTACAGCAATAAAGTGCATAATTATGCACTTTAGCGCGTTAAAGTGTTAAATCCCGAAAATGTGCATAATTATGCAAAGGTTACAAAATAGTTACAATCTCGAAAAACGCTTGACAAGTTCGATCTCTTGGTGTATACTTAGTATAGAAAGTTAAGAAAGGAGCTTGAAAGATGATTAAGAATGTGCCTGATTACGCTGATGATTTTCCTTACATCGTAGCGAGAGAGTGCGATGGCGCTGACTGGTTTTGGGGTGCGTTTGATAACGCAGACAAAGCGGAAGAAGTCGCAAAAAATGTCAACGGTTTTGTGGTTTTCAACCCTGATTGGAGCAAGTAAAAAAATTTTACAAAGTCCAATAAAAGGGTTGACAAACCCGGGCTTTTGATGTATAATGTATACATAAGGTAAAGGAAAGAGGTAAGAAAAATGTTAGTAAACATCTTATTAGGAATTATGATCGGCTTGTGCGTGGTTAGCTTAGTATCTATGGTTTTAACCCTTGTGACCGAAAAAGTTGGTTTTGGTATCACTTTTATTTCGTCCATGCTGATCGCTTTGGTAATGATGATTGTGGTTGTTTGCATTAAATAAAAACAACCACAGTCCCGTTTATTGGACACATAACATGATATAATATAGATAGTAAAGAGAGAGGAGAAAATAAGATGAAAGAAATGTTTTATGTAGTGACTTGGAATTTTAGAGAGGATGAGGCTTTTCGCAACTATGAAGATGCGCTGGCTTGCTTCAATTCAAAAGTTGGCAAAGTTTCCTATATTGAACTGCAAGAGGTTCGCACGTATCCCCTCGGTCGGTATGCTTCAAGCCTCAAAATCTGGCACAGATAAGCGGATCGCAAATCCGCTTATTTTTTTGTCACCGATCAGGGGCGTGGCGCCCCGAAATATTATACCACACCTCCCACCAAAAGTCAAGAGAAAAATGCGCTAAATGTTGCACAAATTCTGTATTCCCAATTTGTGCATTTTAACAAAAAATATTTTTTTTTCAAAAAATGCTTGACATCCCGGGCTGTTTGGTGTATAATTAAGACAATGAAAGACACGGAGGATCGAAAAATGACTTACTACTTTGACATGGATGGCGTTCTTGCCAACTTCCACAAAGCGTATGCTACCGATAAAAACACTGCCGCAAGCCGTGAAGCTATGGCAAATCTTGAGCCGTTCGTTGAGAACGTCGCAACAGTTCGCAGACTTATCGCTGATGGCGTCAAGGTTTACATTCTGACCAAAGCCCGCAACGAAGCAGGCAAAGCAGGTAAAATTGATTGGCTTGCAAAGCACATCCCCGAGCTTGCACTTGCAAATTTTATTTGCATTGTTGGCTATGGTCGCAAGGTCGATTTTATCCATGAGGCTGGCATTTTAGTAGATGACGATCCCAAAAATACTCGTCAATGGATAAAGGCTGGATATGAGGCAATCACCCTAACCGAAAAAGGCGAGGCGGTTGCTATCTAAGCAAAAAAATATAAATTTTCTTAAAAAAATTTGAAAAAACGCTTGACAAGCCCGAGTAAATTTGCTATAATAGTAGTACAGTAAAGAGAGGAGATAATCAAAATGAAAGCATTTACTTTTACTTACCTTAACAACTACCGCAACCACGGACAGAACGCTGAACAGTCAATCAGATTTCACTTAACAGGCGAAATCTTAAAGGCTGACAACCTAAGATTTGATAAAGGGGCTGATGTTCTCAACTTCCAAGTAAAAAGCGCAAAGGCTACAATTTGCAAAGGCACAGACCTTGAAAAGTATCTTGACCTTGACGCTTCAACAGCTTACATTTACGCCACCAGAAACGGAACGGCTTACATTATGGAAAAAGCTGAGTATATCGCTTTTGTAAAGGCTTTTGGTTATGTTACCAGAGAGAGCGAAAAAAACGGCGGAGCTGAAAAAATCCGATTGCGAGATGAAAGTAAAAAAATGTTGGCATGGCTTAAGGAAAAACTGAAATAGTTTTTCCTTAAAACCCAAACCGCTATCTTTATTTATAAAGGATTGAGATTAATTCTCAATCCTTTTTTTTGCATAATTATGCATGCATACCCATGAATAATTATGCATTCGGCGGGTCGCGATTGGGCGCCGCGACCCGTTTTCACGCACTAAAGCGTTAAAGCAATAAATCGTTACGCTTTAACGCGTTAAAGCGCTAACGTGGTAAATCCCGAAAATGCTTTAGCACAGTAAAGCGTTAAACCGCTACGCTTTAACGCGTTAAAGCACGAAAAGGTTACAAAATTGTAACTTGACAATCTGGCACGGGGTGTGCTATAATAGAGGTGTAGGGAGCTTACCCCCAAGCCCAGAGAGGGGACACTTTAACGTGGTAAAGTGGTAAACCGCTACCACGTTAAAGCGTGAAAGAGGAGCGGAGTGAGAAGTCACAAACCTCTCTTAACGCCCTATATGGCGATTAAAAGCGGGTAAAAGTGGGGTCGCACGCACGGGCGCGCACGAGGGCGAGCAAGCACATGGGTGAGAGACCAAATAAATAAAAAAAATTTTTTTAACGGCAACCAAAAAAACCTTGACATGAAGCCAAAAGTATGCTATAATAAATACAGAAAGACAGAGAGGATTGATACTAATGATAAAGAAATTTTTTCGTATTACTGAACCCTACAAATTCGAGTGGAATGACCTGCGTTGTGCAGGTATGGTAATCAATGTGATACTCATTATGTGCTTCGGTCTTTCTATTTCTTGGCTTGGTTTAGGTATCGCTGTGGTGGGAATAATTCGAGATTTAACCACCGACCGCAGAGTAAGTGGATTAGTAATGCACATTTCAAGCGCAGTATTAAATATTTATTTTTTGAGCTTATTGTATAATGGAGGAATATAATTATGATAGAAAATAGTTATGCTATTGGATATGGTATTGTTATTGATTCTGAAAAAAGAGAAAAACTTTATGATAAATTCCTTGAACAAGGAATGACAGAAGAAGAGTTTGAAGAACTCTTTAATGATAAATACTGTCCAATGGTTAGCACTTGGACAGATGAAGGTTACTTTTTAGGAATCGTTTTTTACATTGATGAAGATACCAGTCCAGTAAAACCGATTTCTAAACTTTTAGACGTTGGCACAAGATTCGCTTTCGACAGAGTTTTTAAAAAATATAATTTAATAAATTTCCTGTGGGATGATCTGAAATGGGAACCTACTCAACATTTAATTCATTTTACACACTAAGGGGAAACTCTTAGTGTGCCCGGGCGCTCGTTAAAAAAATAACAAAAAAAATTTTTAAAAAAGTATTGACTTTTCCGCTACAGTATGTTATACTATAAGTGTTCCAAGGGAGAAGGCGCCAGAACCGCTTGGAACTATAAGGGGCGAGCCAACATCCCACCCATGAGTATCAAATAATGCTTGTTGGTGACTTTTTATAATGGAAGTCCACGCCGTCTGACAGAGGGGTTGTTTTCAAGAAGTAAAACAAGTGTAAGTTGGGATGACGGCAAAGCCATGAATTTTTGAACGTGCGTAGATTTTTTCCTGCTGAGTGAGAAAAAGAACTTCGTGCATGGGTTTAGAGTGACCGACGATGAGGGAACTCTCGTTCAATGGGGGCATTACGACGGCATTTGAGAAGATAATGTAAGTCCAGCTCTTTTGCCCCCATTCACGACAGAAAAAAAATTTTTTAAAAATCTCTTGACTTTTCCATTAAAGTGTGTTATAATAAAGACACTGAAAGAGAGATAAACTTCTTTCGACCGCAAGCATTGAGCCTTCTTCCAGCAGTGGCAAAAGCGTAAGCGACGTGGGGTTAGCGCGCAAGACAGTATACTTGTCAGGTAAGACCACCTTGCGGTATAAAAATTAGTGAGGCAAAGACAACTCACAGCCGTTGTAAGTGGGTGTGGACTGGACGACGGCAACTCCTCTCTAATACTACGCAGATTTTGAAATTCCTCTTCTTTTTTCTGTTTTATAATACGTATAGGATTTGGATAGGCAATAGCCTATCCATTTCCTTTTTTATTTCATTTTTTAAAACCTCTACTTTTTCATTTCATTTTTATAAATACCCTCTTTTATTTTCATTTCATTTTTGTAAACGCCCTCTTGCGCCCGGGCCGGTTAAAATTCTGTAACCGAAAAATAACAACCCTGTTGTTGATTTTTTCCAAAAGGTATGTTATAATAAAGACACAATAAAGAAAGGGGTTGTGAATTATGAAAGTTCTCAACATTGTAAAATCCGTCATTTCTTACCTTTGTGCCTTTTTTGCGGGTCTGTATGTTTTTGGATTCACTCTTGGTGAATTTGACTTTTTCCGCATTTTGGGTTGTGTCATGTGCGTGTTGGTTGCGGTTGCAACTTCGCCATTGATGTGTAAGATCTGTAGGGCTAAGCGTTCTAAGTAATGCTTAGCCCTTTCGGGCTTTGCCCGGGCGCCCCCGCAAAATGCACAAAAAAAGTGTTAAAATTTTAGACCGATTTGTGCATTTTATCTATTGCATTTTTTTATAAATGTGGTATAATAATAATTGTCAGAGAGAGGGAGATCTAACAAATGAAAGTCCCAAACTTAAAAGTAAGACTGCGTGGGAGACGACGTACGAGTTTGCAGTGTTGCCCTAAACCTGATTACAAATTGAATATTTTTTTAGGATATGTCAAGAAACCCTGACTGAAATCCCTATTTGAAAAACCGTTGGAGAAATGCGCTAATCCCCTTTTTTCAAAAAAATTTAAAAAAAGGTCTTGACAATCCGCCCAAAGTATGCTATAATAAAACTACAGTAAGGGAAGGAAAACCCAACAAACCAGAAAGGATTTGATACTATGAGTAACACCAAAATCACTAACAAGACCGCCCTGCTTTTTGCCATCGACGCTATCGGTGACAGCAATTCCGAAGTCACTGCGAAGCTCCAGAAGATGGTGGAGCAGTTGGAGAAGAAGAACGCTTCTCCCAAGAAGCTGACCGCTCAGCAGGTCAAGAACGAAGAGCTTAAAGAAGTCATTGTTGACTTCCTCGCTGATAACGAGGATAAGGGCTTCACGGTCACTGACCTCATCAAGTCTGTCGCTGAGCTTAACGGCGATAGTAATCAGCACGTTTCCGCTCTCATGCGTCAGCTCGTTGAAGCGGGCAAGGTTGTAAAGTATTCCGAGAAGCGTCGGACTTACTTCAAGATTGCGGGTTAATTCTCTCAGTCCGCTCTGTGGGGGGAGCGAAATCCCCCCACCCCCTATCATGCGTATGTAGCAAAGCGGCTATGCACACGACTTTTAATCGTGTTTAGGTGGGTTCGACTCCCACTATACGCACCAAAAGCTCCTTATTTTTGATTCCTCCTTTCTGTACTCGGTCTGCGGTTTTCCGCAGACTTTGCGCCCGGGCGGATTGTTAAAAAAATAACGAAAAAAATTTTTCAAAAAACTATTGACATTTTCCTTTTAGTATGTTATACTATAAGTGTTCCAAGGGAGAAGGCGCCAGAACCGCTTGGAACTATAAGGGGCGAGCCAACATCCCACCCATGAGTATCAAATAATGCTTGTTGGTGACTTATTTACGTGAGCTTGATGTGGGGTTAGATTTTCTTCAAAAAGAAGAAAAGTGAAAAGAAGCCACATTAGTTTGTCAGTTTTCTCTAAAACTGGAATGTTGGGGTTAAAGTTTTATTTTTAAGCATTTTCTTTTAAGATGGACAGGCTAAATGCAGGAAAGGAAAATGAAAATGCTCAGTTTTTTAGTTTTCAACCTCCCTATTCTATGTTTTTTTCTACAAAACAACTAAAAAAAGCGGGGTGGCTTTTTCCAGTCTTTTCCATGTTTTGAGCTTGGAGTTTTGAGAGGAAAACTCAAAAAACATGGCATTGGGCGATGAGGGTCAGTCGTAAAATCCACAGAGTCGCCCACATAATGAATATTCCACATTTTGATTTTTTTGTTAAAAAAGTATTGACATTTTAATCAAAGTGTGTTATAATAAAGACACTGAAAGAGAGGTGTTAATAATGAACGAAGAACGAATCCAAAAGATGATGAAAACACTTGAATGCTCCAGAGAAGAAGCTATCCAACTTCTCAAAGAAGATGAAGAAATCGACAAAATGTCGGTAAAAGAAGCTCAATCTGATTTAACAGCAGAGCAGAAAAAAGCGGTAAAATCTGCTTCTAAGGTAGGTTCAAAGAAGCGCACCCCTGTAAAAAGAGAGCGAAAAGTCGATAAAATCAAAAAAGAGATTATCAACTGTATTCGGGTTCTCTTAGAGGGCATGGGTGCAATCACAGAACCCCTTAAAAATGAAACTGATTTGCATTTTACTTTTAAAGGTGACAGCTATTCGGTAAAGCTGATAAAACATCGCCCGCCTAAGAAGTAACGGAGGTTTAGGATGTATTATACAAGCTATTATGATTTTCTCGATTTTTTTGACTCTTTTATTCTTGAAGTTGAAGAATTCGAAAAAAGACAAAAAACTCCTAAACCTCCCCGTCCGCAATCAAAAACAGCCATACTTATTATTAACGAGGGAACGCCTTTTCCAAGCGGGCGTTCCCCGCCCCTTTTTTGCCCCGGGCGTGGTTACAATCTTGTAACAACTATTGACTTTTAAGGTAGTTTGTGTTATACTTAATACATCAAAGAGAGAAAGGAGAAAAAAAGATGAATACTAAGTATGTAGGCTTAGGCGTATGTGACGTTCTTGGAATTGTTTTTATTGTCTTGAAGCTTATCGGCGTAATTAGTTGGTCTTGGTGGTGGGTTCTTGCCCCCTTCTGGATTCCTCTTGCTATCGTCATCGTTTGCGCAATTATTATTGCAATTTTTGACAGATAACACTTGACAACTGGCACAAAATGTGCTATAATTAAAACACTAAAGAAAAGGACGTGGTTAAAATGGCAAAGAAAATTGATGTGTTCCAAAACTTTGAGGACACAGACAAGAAACACTTACAGGTGGTTTATCTTGACAGTCATGGATTTACCCCCGAAGAAATCAGAAAATGGACTGGCTATGCAGTATCAACGATTAAGGGTTATGTAAAAAAGTTTGCTGGACTTTTAGCAAAAGCCTGCAAGACATTTTATCACATTACTCAGAAAGTTAAAAAGGTGTTAAGGGGTGGTAAACAACTTGTGTATTTATACAAGTTTTATGATGGCAACGGTGAATTGATTTGTTCAAAGGTTGGCACGACTACTCGTTTACCTGAGCAGAGATTGAAAGAAGAAATTAAGTATTACAAGAAACGTGGTATTCCTGTTGATTCAGCCGACATTTGTTCAGTAATTGACTGCGGTGCTTATCCTGCCGAGGGTGCAGAGTCAGTCACAAGAGCCGCTTTTATTCACCGATTCCCTGACGCTTTCAAGAAAAATGATCGATTTTTCGGCGTTGACATTCCTACCTTAACTTTCAACAGAATTGTAAAAAGCTACTTGAACAGCGGTGTTTCCGCTGTCGCTTAGTCAAAAGGGTTCCCCAATCTAAAAAGAGCGGGGAACCCTTTGATTTTTATAAAAAAATATATTATAATAATAATAGAAAAAAAATAAAAAACTTTTAAAGCCCTATGGCGCCCGGGGGTCTCTGGCACTTTACACAAAAAACTGTTAAAAATTTAGACGGACTTTGTGCATTTTACCTATTGCATTTTCCTATTAGATGTATTATACTATAATTGTTCCAAGGGGAAAGAGAGCGACGACCATACTGTGGAACATCTGATGTTAATCCCTTTGAGCAGCCTCCCTTGGAACAATAAAAAATAAAGAAAGGAAAATAAACCAATGAAAGGTTTTGGAGAATTAGAAAGAGAAGCTACTGTAGAATTTTTCAATGCTTGGAAAAAGATTCGTCTTTATGGGTTAGAAGTTTTTGACGCTGAAACTTATAATAAAATCGATATTGGCGATGTCGTAGTAGATACAAAAGATTCCCAATAAGAGGGAGTCTTTTGCCCGGGCGCTTCGGCGTTTTGCACAAAAAAGTGTTAAAATTTTAGGCGGACTTTATGTATTTTACCACTTGCAATTTTTTATAAATGTGCTATAATAGTATTACAGTCAAGGGGAGAGAGATAAAAAGTCCCTCGCACGAGGTTCTCTCTTTTATGGATACACGGTAACGAAATAAATTTTCAAAAAAAATTGAAAACCCCCTTGACTTTTGCACTAAAGTGTGCTATAATAAAACTACAGTAAGGGAAGGAAAACCGACTAAACCAGAAAGGATTTGATACTATGAACGACAAGATGACTAATCGCAAGGCTTTGACCTACGCAATCGATAACCTGACTGACGCTCCTGCTGAGGTTATCGCCAAGCTGACCAAGATGGTCGAACAGCTTGACAAGAAAAATGCTTCGCCTAAGAAGCTGACTGCACAGCAAGTCAAGAACGAGGAACTGAAAGAAGTTATCGTTGATTTCCTCACCGATAATGCGGACACTGGATTCACTGTTTCCGATTTGCTTAAGGCTATCGCTGAGCTTGAGGGTGACAGTAATCAGCACGTTTCCGCTCTCATGCGTCAGCTCGTTGAAGCGAACAAGGTTGAGAAGTACTCCGAGAAGCGGAGAACCTACTTCCGTATCGTGGCTGAGGGTTAATCCCTCAGCCCCCTTAGGGGGGCTTTCAAAACAGCGTACAGTAAGATAGGTCATTAACCCTATATTTTGCCTATGAAATAGAGAAATGCTTGCGTGCGTTGTTTTGAAAGCCCCCGCGGGGCCCGGGCGCTCCCTAGCAAAAAAATTTCAAAAACCCCTTGACATTTTGGCGCAAGTATGTTATAATGTAGACATAATAAGAAAGGAGATAATAACATGATTTCTCACATCAAGTATTTCACACCTATTATTAAAGTTGCAAAAGCATTAGATTCTGCAAATATTCCTTTTGAATTTCACTCTGCTTTTGATGGTGCACAACTCCGCTTTCCTTGGAGCGCAGGAGATATTGTATGCCATAATTTTTCTCGTGGCGCAAACGCTGGTTATGTTGAATCTTATCAATTTCCTTGGGACAATGACGATACTTCCATGCTTACCACTGATGAAGCAATCGAAAAAATTTCTAATTATTATTGTGAAATTTATCCTTGACAAATAACTAAAACTCTGTTATAATAATAACAGAAAGGAGATTGATAAGAAATGAACGATCAAGTTCAAAAGCTAATGAAAAAATTAGATATCTCAGAAGCAGAAGCCAGAGAAATTCTTGCCTATGATGAAGATGTTGACAAAGGAAAAAAGACAGAATTTGACTTAACTCCTGAGCAAGAAAAAAGCACCCGTAAGTATAGACAGGCTGAACGCAAACAAACAGCGTATAATTTCGCCAAGAGAGAACGTAAACCTGACCTTGAAAAAAGACAAATTATTGAAGAAATTGCCAACTTTTTGAGTGAAAAAGACGGTTTTGATGTGTCAATTATCAAAAAAGAGCGTGAAATTTCATTAATTGTTGGCTCAAATGACTATTCTATCACATTAATTAAGCATAGACCGCCTAAAAAATAAGAAAAAACCCTAAAAATAATAAATTTTTAGGGTTTTTTACCGATTTTCTTGACTTTTTTAAAAAAAAATGTTATAATTTTATTATAATAAAGGATGTGATAAAGTGGTAATAATTAAAAAGATTGATGACATTGGACGCATTGCTATTCCAAGAGATGTTAGACGTGCATTGCGCTGGATGGGTGGCGATGAAATTGAAATCATTCCAAAAGACAATGGTGAATTAGTTTTACGCAAACGCCAAGTCGATACTATTCCTGTTTTAAACGAATTGCGGCAAGACTGGCAAGATGACCTTGAAGTCGATGAGCATTTCGAAGAATTAATAAACCTTATTGAAAGCAAAACAAAATAATTGAAAGGAGCTAAATGTTATGACTCTTGAATTAGTAAAAGCTCTTTTATTGATTGCTAAAGTTTGCGCCAGTGCTACTGGTTGCGACTAGTGCCCATTAAAAGACTTTTGTGAAAAGTCACCTGCTGAATGGTGACCGACACAGACCGCGATGCGGTCGAATTTTCACGAGGCTAGCCATTTAGCTCTTTTTGTTTTGATTTGGCCCGGGCGCATTCTAGAAAATTTTTTCCCGAAAACTATTGACATTTACAACAAAGCGTGTTATAATAAATACATCAAAGGAAAGGAGATAAAAACAATGAAAATTTCTGCCGAAAAAACAATAATTATTAACTTTAATCTTTCTTCGGAAGATGTGTCGAGCCTGAAAAGAGTCTTAGATGTTCTTGAAGATTTCAAAATGTTTATCTATCAAGAACTTCATCAGCAGTATGAACTGGCTGATTTTGTAGATGCTATCTATGGCGATGATTTTGTTGAGTTTATTGAGGAACTTATCTATCGCCCTGCTTCAGTAGAAACCGACTTAGCAAAGTTTATTGAAAAAAAGGGAAAGGAGATAGTTTTGTAATGACTGTATTTATTTTTATCGACTTTGATGGAGCTATTTGCTCAGTAAGTAAAACTTTCCAATCTGGATTAGAAGAGGCGTTAAATCTTCTTTGCGGAGTTGGATTTACTAAAAGTGATAACGAGTATTTTATTTATGATAACTTTCACCCCTCACGCCTTCTTTACAAAGGTAAACTGACTTGTAAAAATCTTGATGAAGCTCTTGAAGGAGCTTTACGATGTTATCCATGGGAAGTCTTAGATTAAGGCTTCCCCACCCGGGCGCGGTTACAATTTTGTAATAACTATTGACATTTCTGACAGAGTGTGCTATAATTACATTGTAATCAAAGAGAGAAAGGACTTGATACAAATGCAGTTAAGTAAATTTTTTGAGCGTGAAATTCAGCTTATCCAAAGCGAAGATTTGAAAGACTTCACTCGATTTTTCCTTGACACTCGTGTTGGGGAATGGTTTAAAAAGTCTGGTGCTTCTTCTTCTGGAAAATATCACCCTGTTTTTGCTCAGGGTGAGGGCGGTCTGATTCGTCACACAAGAGCCGTTGTGATGGTATGTGAAGAACTCTTACGCATGAATACTTATGCGTATATGAGGGATGAATACAAAGATTATGCAAAAGTCGCTTGTATTCTCCATGATACTTATAAATACGGCGGTTTGACGGAAGATAAAAACTGTTTCAAGCAACATGGTTTGCACGCTTCAAACGCTGTTAAAGAAGCATGGCAGGAATTTTTCAACGAAAAAGCCCCCGAAGTGCTTTTACTGGCAATCAAATCACACATGGGTCAATGGACTGAACCTAAAGAAGACAGACCTTTTACCCCTGTTGACAGACTTGTTCACTTGTCAGATTATATCGCTTCAAGGTCGTTTTGGGACATTCCCACTCTTACCGCAGAGTATGAGGCTGACGCTCACCCCGAAGATGTAATTCTTGACGAAGAGCTCCCCTTTTAACGAGGGGAGCTCCGCCCCGGGCGGATTACAAAATTGTAACTAAAAAACACTTGACAACAGAATCTTTTTGTGCTATACTGTAACTACAGTAAAGAAAGAGAGGTTAATACTAATGAATGAAAAAACTTTTGAGTGCCCTGTAGCAGATTGCACTTGCCCTTATTATAAGTATGGTAATTGCTCTATGTATCCTGAAAGCAATCCTATTTTAGAATGTGATGAAGCAGCTTTCTATAATAATGATTGCGACTATGAAGTGGGCTATGATCCTTATTTAGGTTGTTTTTCAGATGATTGTTAAAGCGGAACGCAAACACAAAGCGTTCCGCTTTTTATTTTACACCCGGGCGCAAAAGGCTTCTTTGAAAAATATTAAAAAATTTGTTATAATAATAATAGAAAAAGTATTGACATTTTATTTAGAGTATGATATAATAAATACATCAAAGAGAGAAAGGATTGATACCCTATGAGAATTTGGTTTGACATGGACGGCACTATTGCTGACCTTTATGGAGTTAATGATTGGCTTGAAAAGCTAATTAATTTTGACCCTACGCCTTACGCAGAAGCAAAACCCCTTGTGAATCTTTCACTTCTGGCTCGGCTGATGAATAGAGTTCAGCGCAACGGTTTTGAAATTTGCATTGTTACCGCTTTATCAAAGAACAGCAACGCAGAATATGATGAAGCCGTAATCAAAGCGAAAAAGATGTGGCTTAATCGTCATCTGAGAAGCGTTCAGTTTGATGAAATTCGCTTCGTTCCCTACTGGTTTACAAAAAATGATGTAAACTCTGGTGAGGACATCTTGTTTGATGATGAAGCCCGACATCTTGAAGCGTGGACTGGTCGTGCTTGTCCTGCCGATGAAATGATTGAAACCCTCAAGTCGCTTCTTGCGGCTTGAGGGGATAAAGAAAAGGGGTGAAAAAATGGCTATAGATTTTTCTTTTTCTATTGGTTATGGTATAGTTATTAGTAAAGAAGATTTTGAAGCGGTTGAAAATATTATTGATGATATTGATGATCGTGATGACTGGGAAAACAAATGGGCAAAATGTCTTAATGACTGGGCAGACGAAGAATATTTTATGGGAATTACGTATACTGTCCTTGATTATGGGGAAGATATTAAAAAATTTAATAAAGATAAATACTGCTTAAATCCAAAAGACAAAGAAGCATTTTTAAAATTTCATAATAAATATCATTTAGAAGAGTTTTTTGAATGGACGCCTGACTGTTGTGCTATTGCTTTTATTTCGTGATGGTGCTCAGCGCCCGGGCGTCCGGCGATTTGCACAAAATAAAATAAAATGTTGAAAATCCTTTGTGCATTTTGCCAATAGACAAATTCAAATGAATCTGCTATAATAATATTACAGTCAAGGGGGAAAGCGAGAACTGAGCACAAACAAGTTGACTTGACCGCCTCCATAGTTGCGCATACTGGAGTTTCCAAAATAAAAAATAAAAAAAGTTTGGAAAACCCCTTGACAAGCACATTTAAATGTGCTATAATAAATACAGTCAAGAGGGGAAGCAAAAGCTCCCCCCTGACAATAAAAAATTTGGGTGGCGACCAACGCTGAAAGGATTGATACTATGACCGATAAGATGACTAATCGCAAGGCTCTTGCATACGTTCTGGAGAATTGTGACCTGCCTACCGAGGTAGCCGAAAAGGTAGAGAAGATGGTTGCTCAGCTCGATAAGAAGTCGAGTGCGGAGCGCAAGCCTACTGCTCGTCAGGCTGAAAACGCCGTTGTTCGTGCAGAAATCGTTGATTACATCAACGAGAATTACGCCGAGGGTTCGGATGGCTATACTGTCACCGACCTTATCAAGGAGTGCCCTGCTGTAGAGGGTAAGTCGAATCAGTATGTTTCGGCTCTGCTCCGTCAGGCGATTCAGGCAGGTTCGCTGTCTAAGGGTTCTGTTAAGCGCAGAACTTACTTCGCTCCTGTGGGGGTCTATGAGGCTCCCACTGAGGCTGCGGCTGAGGGTTAACCCCTCAGCCCCCCTTGGGGGCGTTTACAGTTGCTATTCGAGGGTAGGACATGAAAAGTGTGATGTGCTCCTACCACGTTCCTGAGTAGTGCCTCGGATAGCGAGTGTAAGCACCTCTGAGCGCCCGGGCGCATTTTTTAAAAAAAACTCTTGACATTTAAGTCTTTCTATGTTATAATAATATTGTAATAAAGACAAAGGAGAAAAAAAGCTATGAAAAAGATTATGGTTCTTGCTATTATTTTTATTATTATCTCACTTATTTTTGAGTTCTGGGTAATGGCTACTTATGGTGGTAAACCTGCTTCCGAGGTTCCCCTGTGGGCGCTATGGTTTTTGTTTAGTAACTAAAGGGGGAGTAAAAATGTTGGTTAAAGACTTTTATAATAATTTCATCTGTAAAATCACTGATTATTGGTGTGTTTCTGCTTTTGAAAAGAGGGGAAATATTTATTATAACTGTGATTTTTACGCATGGGGTATGAACCAGTTAATGGAAATCTGGAATCGAAAAATTTTAGATTTCAAGATTTTTGTGGATTATGATGACCATGAAGTCTGCATTGAACTTAAATTAGAAGGAATAGACAATGGATAATCTTAAAAGAGAAACAACTAAAGATTACACTGCATGGGATTTGAATTGCAAATTCGTGTGTATGAAAAATCGCCAAAAGTTAGAAGCAATTTTTAAGCGCAAAGCTCGGCGTAAAATAAAAGAATTATTAAGGAGAGAAAAAAATGACTATTAATGAACAGCTGACAAGATTAAGACCGCACATCGAAGAAGATGACACCACAGAGCTTTTTATCTGTGTAAAAAACTGGGCAAATACCCCCGAAGGAAAGCTCTATGCAGAGTGTCATGAAGTCGAAAATTTCGATCGTTTTCTTGACAAATTTGGAGAATTAGAAAGTCTTGACTGGTGTGCTATTGACAGCCACTACGGTGGACTTGGGATTGGGTTTGTTGTAGCCTCTACCGACCTTTAATCGGTGGGGCTACCGCCCGGGCGCATCTTTTTAAAAAAACTCTTGACTTTTTAATCTAAGTGTGATATAATAATCTTGTAATAAAGAAAGGAGTTATAATAAATGATAAATGCTAAAAAAGCCAGAGAGCTTGCTATGAAAGCCAAAGCTAAAAAAGCCGAAATTACTACTGAATATTTTTACAATGAATTTAAACGCTTTGATAAACTAATAGAGGAAGCCGCCTCAATTCACGGGAAAACACACATCGTATTGAGATTCAATGCTCCTCATGATAGTTTTTATGAAACTCCTTCAGAAAAAAGAGAGGAGCTTATTCGAAATTATTATGAAAAAGAAGGGTTTACAGTAACCTTGAATCCAAGGGTCAGCTTTGCGTTCACTCTCTCTTGGTGAGGGAGTGAGCCCGGGCGCAAGCAAAAAAGGTTACAAAGTTGTAATAATCATTGACTTTTTCCTCTTGGTGTGTTATACTTAATACATCAAAGAAAGAGAGGTAATAAAAATGATTACTTGTGACATGATTCTGACCGCCCAACAGTCAATTCTTGATGATTGGAGCGACGCAGGCAAAAAGGTCATTGAGGAAGCCGCAAAAGTAAATCCGTTTAACGGCAATACAAAAAAATGGCTTGAACATTGCACCTGTTGCGGTGGAAACTGGGGCGGAATGTTTTTGTCAGGACTGCAAGCTCTTTACCCTGCGGTTTATGACGCTATCCCCGATGACATGGGCTTATTCGCTATGGCGGATATTCTTAATACTTTAATCCTTTGCGGAGTTGATACCTCGGTTTAACCGAGGTATTACGCCCGGGTAAGTTACAAAATTGTAACTTGATTTTTTTTATAAGGTGTGTTATAATAAATACATCAAAGAAAAGGAGAAAATGAAAATGATTGTAAACAAAGAAAGACTTGAAAGACTTATTGATAGAGCTGTGGTCTGTTGTGAAGACTGTCCTCTTGAAAGTGAGTTGGAATGTGATAAATACTGTCAAAAGGTTGATGAAGATACTCATTTAAAAAGTTGCGCTGAGGCTTTGCTTGATTGGCTTCAAGAGTTTGATATTGCAGAAGCTCTTGAAGAAGGAGCGCACATCGTAAATGACCAAGTGATATTTCCTCCCTCGTCACTTCCTGATGATTTCATGTTAAATGTTCCATGTGATTTCGGTGAAGCTTGCACTCCATCTTGTTCTTATTTTGATAAGTGCCCCTTTGAAGATGATTAATCAAAGGGGCTTACGCCCGGGCCGGTTACAGTTTTGTAATAACTCTTGACTTTTTTATCTTATCATGTTATAATAAATACATCAAAGGAAAGGAAGTTGTTATAATGATTGATAAAGTAATTCTTTTATTCTCAGACCACACTTGGTCTGTTTGTGATAATAATAAAGAGAATATCGCAGATTATTTCTTTTCTCACCATTGGCGTGCTCGTGTAGGTGATAAATATGTTATTATTATTGAATTAAAAAATAATAAACGAATCATAAAAAGAAAAGAAGATTTTTAAAAGAAGTCCTTGACATTTCGTTTTAGTTATGTTATAATAAATACATCAAAGAAAAGAGAGGTAAAAAAATGATTTTTGCAAGTGAAGCTCATAAAATAGCTAAAGAATATAAAGAAAATCGTCTTTATACTTTACAAAACAATTTAATAAAATATTTATTGAAATTTGATAAAAAAATTAAGAAAGAGGCTAAAAAAGGTAAATTTCATTTAAAAATTTTTCTTCCTTCAATTTTCTTTGAGATTCCTTTTGAAATTACTAAAAAATTAATTGAAGGATATTATAGCCTTGATGGGTATGAAATAAAAATTTGTCGCACTGATAATTATTTTTTGGTATTATGGGAAAATCCTACTCGATAAGGAGTGGGATTGCGCCCGGGCACTTTAACGATTTAAAGTAGTGAAATTCGTCGGCCTGCTGGCGGCCCAGCTAGGCCGAATTCCCGCACCTAACCCCATATGCAAATTTTTCGAGAGCAAGTGCGGCCCCCCATATGGCATCTTAATTTCCCGAAATGGGATATTTTTTTTACTATTCTGTCCCCGACCGGGGCCCCGTTCGGTGTTTGCCCCATATGGCTTTTATCTCATTTGAAAGTTGAATATCCCGCCCCGACCGGTGTTTATTTTTACAATTGCTTGTTTGACTTTTAAAAAATTTTTTGGTATAATAATTAAAAAAAACCAAAATTTTCCCGCACTTTATAAACTCCCGTTCGGTTGTCCGATCGGGGAAAAACGCACAGTTCCCATCCTTGCTCTGACGTATTTACGAAGGCTGATTTTTATCACCCCAGCTATCCAAAAGGAAGTTCTCATGAATTTCTTTCCACAGAAAATTTTTCGTGGCTCTATGAGCCTAAATTTGATTTTTTTAAAAATTTTTGATATAATATATATAGAAAATAAAAGAAAAGAGGTTTTTATAAATGGATTATACAAATGAGATTCTTGAGCGTTTGCAGAAGGGCGAAGCCATTGAGGATATTGCGGCAAAGCTTACAGAAAACCTAAACTCTGCTAACGAGCAGTATAAGGCTGCAAAAGCAAAGGCTGAAGCAGAAGCAGCTGCTAAGGCAAAGCAGGATGACCTTTTTGCCCAGAAGACAGCAGCTGTAGAGACAATCCTTTTTGCGCTCGCTGATTTGCTCGCCGTATATGAAGTCGACGATGAGCTCGTTGAGACTGTTGAAAAGACTAATCCAGAAGAGATCGTTAAGGTTATTGACGAATCTCTTCCCTTCCTTACTAAGTATATTGAGCTGAACCAAGAGCTTGAAGCATTAAAGGATAAAAGCCAAAAGGTTGATGGTGTTAGTCTGAAGGCAGCAGTTCGTGCGGCTGACCCGATTGAAGATTTCCTTAACCAGATGGTTAGATGATAAGAATGAGAATAAGAAAAACCCTTGAGCGAGTTGCTCAAGGGTTTTTTATTTTATTATAATAACGATAACGATTACGATGAAAATGGTGTTACAATTAACACCGATCGGGGCCACCACACAACCACAATTTTTATATAAAACCGCAATTCCTTATATAAAACCACAGTTATCTATAAAAAATATAACTACTTATAAAAATATAAATCTACATAGGTAATAATTATCTATAAAATGATAATTATCTATAGCCTATTTACCTGCCTACATTTATTTATATAAATATCTTATATTGATTTAAGCTCCTTATCTAAATCTCCCCACCACTCTTTTAAATTTTTAAAAAACATATCTACTGGTTGAGTATAATCACTATAATTAATTTCTAAAGGCTCCTCTTTTACTTCTACTACAACCGAAGTTTTTTTAGATTCTTCTTCTTTATGATAAAAGTTAAAAGGTTTCTT
>Ga0326514_10000290_pt1 | contig 34046 bp, 70 predicted proteins | sample 3_2548_0518_D_FD_203653 | JGI IMG/M metagenome (GOLD analysis project Ga0326514, IMG submission 203653) | Bovine rumen microbial communities from UC Davis, California, United States - 3_2548_0518 | ecosystem: Host-associated > Mammals > Digestive system > Stomach > Rumen | place: USA... | reverse complement strand
CTGTTCGATCCCAAAAACAAAAAACAGTTTGCCCGCATGGGGTAAGCTGTTTTTCCCTTCTCCTCGATCATGACGACCTCATGGGAGATCACAGAGTTGAGTCGGGTATTGTCCGCGATCTGATCCAGCTTCGAATCCGGTTCTACGGCAACCAGAGGATTGTGCCGAAGCGGGTCCAGGGCGAACCGGTTGCCGTTGCTCCCGATGGATTTCGCATTGATCGTCACGTGGTAACCATCGAACAATTTGCAGATGATCTCGATGACCGTGCTCTTGCCGGTTCCTCCTGACCCGTACAGCACGATGAACTTCTGAATATTCCTGCTGTCTCCGGAGACCACTGAACCGATGGCCCATTCCAGCTTCTGCCGCTCTGGCGGATCGTACAGCCTTCCAATGAGCCTGTCCCATGCGGAATAGTCCCCATCCTCCAGTGTGTAACTCAGCCGCTTGCTGGCATAGTCCTCGCGCTTGACCTCGGTATCCGCGAACGTCAGCTTGCTGTCCAACGGAATATAATTGTCGGGAAGACTGGAGACGAACTTCTTGTAGGTCATCCAGCTGTTGGATGAAAAGTTCTTCAGGGTTTTCAATTCAATGGGCGTGTCTGGATAGCTTCGCTGAATCTCATCGCGATGCCTATACAGATCCCGGTCAACCAGCTTCTGAATATCACGTTCATTCTGGGACCACATGTCCTTTTCCTCATTCCAAACCGCGTAGAACTTCCCGCCACGAACCATGAGGTCCTTAGTTCCTTCGGTGTCGAAAGCCGGCATGATCTCCACGGCCTGAAGCTCCTTGTTCTTGCCTCGACCGCTCGTGACAAACTTCTCGGTTATGCTATAAAAATCCATCCTTTCCATACCCCTTCGTCGTCATCGTTGTGACACTTGTGCCATTTTTGGGGGCACACTCTATTCGCCTATAAAAACGTGTAATTATATCCTTAAAAATACTCTTTTACATGTTCTTATAAAAAGAATTGATATAAAAGTGTCACAAATGGCACAAATGCCCAAAAACCCCCGTATTTACGGGCTTTTTGCTGTGCCATTTTTGTTTTCAAAAGTGTCACATGTGCCAAAAAAAGTGTCACAAATGGCGTTTTTTGACCCTTTTTATCGTGAGTGAGCTGACGATAGCTATCGATAGCTCACTCACTCACTTTACGGCCATTTTCCGCATTTTGTGACATTTTTGACACAAAAGGTGGCACACTTTTTGGCACACTTTACACCGCGTCCCGCTCCATCAGATAGGCGTTCATCTGATACCAGATTTCAGCCTTCCGTTGGTCGCATTCGGGCCTTCTCAACGGGAACAAACCGCCCCGTCCGCTTCTGGAATATCCCCTTTCGACGAGCCTTTCCAGGATGTCGTCCACCTGCAAAAGACCCTCTCCTCCGCGCACGTAATGATCGTCGTCGAACTCGCTCAGACCCAGGTTGTCCATCATCTCCCAGAACCATTTGGCCGTATGATCGACCTCCTTGTGAGCGTCCTCGGTCTCATAATTCATGCGCTTGGCAAGGGCCACCAGCATCTCCAGAAGCGTGCATTCCTCCAGGTCCAGGCACACGTACTTCGGGCAGTTGATCTCGTTCAGATAGTCCTCCCGCAGCGTCACACCGTCCATGGCCCGGTTCTCATCGTGAGGAACGAGGCTGTAAAACGGCATGCGATGCAGGTCCTTCGCAAGCAACCAGTAAGCCTTGTCCTCCTGTTCTATTTTCACCTGCTCGCACAGCCAATGAAAATAGTCCTGATCCACATCAAAATTCATGCTCATTTGCTTCATAACCTCCTTCCTCAAGTAGTCTCTCGGGCCACCTTCTCACCGAAATATCAAAGCGGCCAAAAGCTGCTCTTCTTCAGCGCGAAGGCTTTGGCAACCGGATCCTCGATCTCCTCGTTCAGAAGACTCAGATTCAGTTTGTCCTCTTCGTCCATTATGTTCAGGTCGCGAAGCAGCCACTCCCACGTCGGATTTGTCAAGTCGCCGACCTTCCACGAGGTCAGCCACTCAAATATCTTTATCTTGTCGTCGCACCAGATAAACTGGATCGAATGCCCGCACTTAGACACCGACAGCCACCGTGCTTCGCTGTTCAGGCTGTCCATGGTCTTCGCCATGTTCATCGCGTACTTGCCGTAGGTCTTCTCTCTCGCTCCATTAATGAACCACAGCGGCATGTGCGAAAGCTTCCCAAGCTCTTTGCTGTAGTCCATGCAACAGCTTAGCACCGCCCCCGCAGAGAAATAGTAGGGGTATTTCAGCATGACCTCGATCACGCCCATACCACCAAGGCTGTGACCAGTCAACGAGATGCGCCCCACATCCGCCCCGACCGCGTCCGCGACGAAATTGCAAAGCCCGATCAGGTCCGACGCGTAGTACCCCCAGTTCTTGTTTGGAAGCTGAGGCATCAGCACCCAGCAGTCCGGTCTGAACTTGCCGCTCTTCAAAGAGAGGTACGGCTCCCGCTTCTTGAGTTTGCTCAGTGACGACCCGATCTCCCCCGAGCCGTGCAGCACGACCACCATCGGAAGAGCGCTCTTGCTCTGGCCCTCCAAATGGTCCGGATCGTATAAAAGGTACTTGAACTTGCCATATGACATCTCTGAAAGCATGGCATCTCATCTCCTTTTCTGTCCAAATATAAAACGTGCCTCTACAATGCCCCTCAGAGCCCCGTAAAGGCCCCTCTCAGCCGTTTTAGCCCTTCGGACGATACCTTGGTAGGGTAACATAAGAAGCGCTTATAGAGGCATTAGAAAGCCTTATGCAGCAAGGATCCAGAAGGCTCTTGAAGGCTCTTGTCGTGTTCCTTGAGAATCTCAACGACCTCTTTGACTGATTTTCTGGACAGTACTCTCAACTTATCTTGCAATATGATTTGCGTTACACCAGGCTCCCCTTCAAAAGGAGAAACTGTAATGACCTTCTGGGTGTTGAAATATAGGTCATTGTCAGAGTCATCACCCGTCAGCTTGCTCAGTTTCAGCAGCATCTGTATCACCTCTTTGTCGCTTCTCCCACGCGATACGGTCCTCACACCCGCAGCAGGTCGCCTTCGCCGGATAGGTACACTTCTCACAGGGATCGGGATCCGTATCACCTCTTTGCACGGCAGCCTTGATTGCCTTCTTGATCTTGGCCAGTGCATCTTCTTCTTCCTGAATATCCATCTCCATGATGGTCATGATGGCGTAGTTCGCCAGGTCGAGCAGTGTGTCACGAATGCTCTCGTCGTTCACCTTCTGCTCGCTGTCCGCCTTCGAGAGCTTCTTGAACCGGTTCAGCTTGTCCGACAGCCGGATACGCGCCATGGCCATGCCCTCCTCCACAAAGGTGTCGTGGAAGGAATCGCCGTAGTCATGGTTCTTCTGCTCATAGATCTTATTAAGTCCCTTGCAAATATCCATGTGTCTGTCTACTTTAGTCATCTTTTTTCGCTCCTTTCCAAAAGCATGCCTCCAGAACGCTCTCAGAGCCCCGTAAAGGCCCCTCTCAGCCGTTTTAGCCCTTTCCGCTTATACGAGGTAGGGTAAATATCTAACGGCTTAAAGAGGCCTTTACGCGCCTTTAACAATCGACAGCTGACGGTCCGTCACATCCCCAGAACGCTCCCTCTTTCATTCGAAAGCATCCCGTTCTACATCCCCAGAACGTCCCGGTAGTAGCTCATCGTATGGTCCACCACGATGTCATAGAGCATGTCATCCGGCTCGTTGTCAATATACAGCTCGTCCTTCTCGGTGTCCTCGATGATCTCCATGGCCTCCTTGCCCAACACACCGACCTGGTCCGTCTCGATCTCCTGGGTGATGTCATTGACCAGCACACCGTCCTCCTGATAGTAGGTGTAGGTGTCCGAGTCCTTGACCTCGATGTCCCGCTTGAAGGTCTCCTTGTCAATCATCCGGATAGTCAGGTCACGCCGGTTCTTCTCATCGTCCTCCTCAATGGGGATATCAACGAACGGGTCTTCATTGTCCTCGGCGTCGAAGTCCGCAGGGTTCTTGCTGGCCTTGGCATAGGCTTCCGCAAAGGGGCGGGTCATCAGGGTCTGCCCGCTTCCTCTCTGCAAATATCCATCCTTGCGCAGTTTCCGCTTTTCCTCCCGGGTCAGCTCACGGTCAGGGTCCACCTCTGAATCATCCTCTTCGCCCACGTCATCCGAATCGTCCGGCGCAACCCGGTCGGCGAAGTGGGCGTCGAAGGCATCTGAGCGGTATTCTTCCGAGAGCCGCTCGATTTCAGCGGTGGAAGGCCTCTCGGGACGAATATCAATCCTGTCCCGCTGTTGGACTTTCTCCCGAAGGCTTCCAAGGTTCTTGTCCACCTTTTTCTCGGCCTTCTGAACCGCCTTTTCCCGCTCCGCGATGGCTTTCTCAGCCTTTTTCTGCAGCTGGTCCCTCAACTGCTCGTTTTCTTCCTGAAGCGATTTGATGGTCTGCCGGTACTCCTTGGCGAAGTGCCTCCCGATGAAATATCCACCGAGAAGCCCTCCGAGCACAAAGCCGATCGCTCCACAGATCAAGTTCCCTCCTGCCACATCTTTCACTCCTTTGCACTTACTTAAAAGAAAAAGGAGAAAGCGGAGGATCCAATACAATGGGTCCATGTCCGCTCACTCCCTACTTCCCCAAATCAGCAGCAACACCCAGCAGCTTAAGAATATCAATCCTGCAATGAAGCCGTTCATGCGTTCATCGCTACCATATGCTTGACATGCTCGTCGCTGTAGATGTTCGCCAGATCGTTGATGATGGGTCCGTCCACATTGAAGTCCAGCAGCGGTGTGTTGGAATCTCCGTCGATGAACGACAGGTTGCAGGGCAGCTGCCTCGGGTCGTCGGTGAACACACCAAAGGACACGGCATGATCTCCCTTCACCGAATCGTACAGCCATCCGACGATCTGTCCGTCGATGGTCGGCGGGAAGCCCAGGCGCTTGTAGACGTCGTTCAGGAACAAATATCCATCCCGCACCAGCCGGCCGTTCATCTCCCGCTCGATGTAGCGCAGGTTCGCCTGGTTCACGTCATTATCGTCCCTCCAGACGGGATTCTTCCAGATCCACTTCTTGTTGGCTTCGTCCCATTCGCCCTCGTCAAAGACCCTGGCGTACTGGCTGATGCCGGGATACTTCTGGACGTACTCGGTCTTCTCACCGGTCACCTCTCCGGTCTCGGGGTCTACCTCCACGCGGGTCTCCTTGACCTTGCCATGCATGTATTGCTGGTCCTTCTCCACGCCCTGATCCTCGATGACGCGCTTTCTGTACTCATCAAAGGACTTGGACAGCCCGGCCAGCGCCACAGACGTCTCCATCCAGCGCTTCCTGAGAATATCCAGACCCTTGAGGTTGAACGCGATGCTGGCCAAACCCAGAACCGCCGGCAGGGCGAAGTTCTTCACCAGCACGACCGCCATGTCCTTGCGAATATCCCACACGGCGTTCTGCTCGCTCTTTGACAGGTCCTTCATGGGGCGCAGCGTCTCCTGATCCCCCTCGCCGTATACCTTGCGAACGGTCTCCTCCCGCTCCACGCAGTTCTTGACCACCGGTTCGCTCTTCACCGTGGCGACGCAGGACGAGATCACGCAGCCGATGCCGAACAGTATGCTACCTGCAGCACACAGCTCGGGAGAGAAGACCTTCACAACCGCCAGCCCTTTCGCCAGTTCTTCACCCAGTTTGAAAGGCAGATTCATATGCCATTTCCTCCTTCAAAGAATATCAATTATGATGACTATCGAATTATTGCCGTAGGCAGTGGGCTTACTTATCGCCCGACAACCTTACAGCAGGGCCACGCCGCACGAACGGGCTTGTAGAACCGACGATAGAGTCTCGCCGCCACGCCCAGCTGCTGGTTTTCCAGGGCCTTGCGATAGCTCGAGTTGGGATCCAGGTACTCCTTCCAGTGCAGCGCGAAGTAGGACGTCTTGATCGGCGCGCCCCACTTGTCGGTTTTCAGCGGGTTCTCCTTGTTGCGCTTGTTCATCTGCTTGACGCCCGCGACCTGCATCATGTGCCTTGCGATATTCCTCTTGATTTCCCTCATGGTGTTCCGCTCCTTTCAATGGTCAGAAAAAAATAGAGAAGAGTTACTCAATTCGAGCAGCTCTTCTCTTCCCTTCATATCAGTCGTTGTTTTCCTCGCGATCGTCGTCCTCCGAGCCGGGGACTTTGAAGTCCGTCAAAGGCTTGATGCTCATGGCGTATGCCAGCTTGGCGTTGACCTCCCGGTTCATGCGCTTGCGTTCCTTCCCAGCAAGGACCTTGCAGATCACACCGGCGATGAACAGCGAGATGCCGCCAACCATGACACCATCCGCATATCCGTCGTCAGAGGCCCACCTGGCCTTATAATCGGTTATGTCGCTCATGCATTCAGTGGGTGTAAGCCCTGCCTCCTCATAGCGCCTGAGCGCCTCAGCAATCCTCCGGTCATACTCTTCGTTGCTGATCGGTTTCAACATAGCTTTTCGCTCCTTTCTGAATATAAAGTTCATTATGAACCCTGTTTACTTCGCGGGTTTGGAACTGGCAGTCAGCTCCTCCGCCCAGTTGCGGCAGAACGCGGCCTCCTGCTCGGTGATCAGGTCACCCTCCACCAGATCCTCCAGGCTGCGATAGACATGGGTGTTCGAGCCGTTGATCAGCTCGCGCTCCATGACCTCCACCAGCTTGTCGCGCTTCATCGCCTTGGCCTTCCAGTAAGCGACGATCAGCTGCTGCTTGTTTTGCACCTTCAGATTTTCCTCAGCCATGTCGCATACATTTCCCACAAGAGTGGCAAAGTTGCGCACCTGTTCGATAGTTCTTGCTTCCACGGTAATCATAGTCCTTTCTCCCTCCTTCAAATATCCATTCCCTCAATCGACGATCTCGATCAACCGGTTTCCGTAGACCTGCCGGTAAATATCAATCTCGTCCTTGTACACATTGACATACTGTGGTGTCTTCCAGTCGCCAGTCTGAAGATCCACGTGAGCTGGGATGATGACGCTGATGATGTCCCCGGATTTGTCAAGCCAGTTATAGGCCTTCTCAAGCTGTCTGGCTCGGTCATTCATGCTGTCTCACCCCGCAGGTCGACGATAAAAGCAGGCGCGTCCTCATAACCGCGCTTGATCACGTGCAGCTCATTGCCATGGCTCTGGGTGTAAATATCATACCCGTGGCGGTTCCTGTTTCCAAGAGCCGCCGTCCGGGTGTTGAATTGCTGCCTGAAGTCATCGACCTTGAATATTACACGGCCATACTGACTTCGGTCCATCAGCATTTTGATCGGTCCGGAGACCTTGCCGGATTCAGTTTTCAAAACTCAAACACCTCCGTATCAGGATCGTTGAGCACGGCCTCTACCTCGGCGATCAGCTCCTCAAAGCCCGGATCGCCCTCTTCAAGGACGATGAAGTTCTCATCGATCTGTTCCATCACACTTCTCCTCCTCCAGCGGGCACAGGCACCGCCTGCCGGTCTTGAACACGTCGACCACGGTGGTTTCGTCGGGCTGCTTTTCAGTGGCCCCGTCAAAGAGCTCCGGATAGAACGTCACCGGGCAGCTCTGGTGCTCCCCAATGAGAAGGAAGCACTGGCCGTTCATGTCTTGAAATTTGCACTCCGAACAGGTCTTCGGAATGCACTTCATGGATTCGATCTTTGTGATAATCATTGCTCATCCCTCCTTGATTTCGACAGGCTTTGTGAGATAGACGATGATCTCGCACGCCTTACCGTCTTCGGTAATATCGCCAGTGAAGCTTATTTCCAGCATGTGGTCGAGATTCCATCCAATGGTGTCACCGAGTCCTCCGATGGTTTCGAGGCCAAGCTCCTGGTACCATCCGTTGACGGTCTCCCAGCCGTATTCGACTAACCGTTTATTGATTGTCGTCACGGCCATACTGACCTTGTGGTGGCTCGAGATGAAAGACCTGTCACTCAGGGGATCGAAGAAAAGCGTGCCGTCGTCGGTGGCTTTTTCATCCGACTTGACAGGCGGCTCAGGCTCCCCGGGAGCAATATACGGATTCGGCTCGTCCGGCTTGACCATGGAACCCCAGTCTTCCTCCATCATGATCTCACGGTTCTTCCTCAGAGCCTCGACAAAAACGCCGATCTGCTCCTCGCGCTTCTTGGCCTTGCGCTTGGCTCTCTGTTTTTTGATCTTTTCTACACGCCTACGCTCTTTCTCGATGGCTTCGAGCATAATGCTTTGACGTTTCTCCTGCTCGTTCAGAGTCTTCATAGCGTAGCGCATGAGGCCGTTGAACAGCTTGTGGCCATCCTCCTTGCCAAGTACCCGCTTGAACAGACAGAAAGCGATACCCTCGTACAGATTGAAGGTTTCATCCTTTCCGCAGACGCATTTTGTCTGGGAACCGTCGGAAAAGGTGATCTGGACAGCCCGGTCGTTGAAAGTCTGAATATCACAGATGGCCGGGATGCATACACCGTTGAAGGCCTGTGGTCCAACCGATCCATCCCCGTCGATGTGCAGGTGGCTCAGCATGTCACAGGGAATATCAATGTGCACCATAGGACGGGTGCCGATTGCGTCCTCGATGCAGAAGTTTCCTCCAGCAGAGTTGATCATACTTACGAAACGGTTCAAACGATTGCTGTCCATATTGAATACCTCTCTTATCTCATTATCATCGTCTTTCCAGGGATATCTGCCGGAACGCACTGATCCCCCAAGCGGCGGGCCCATAACACACTGGCAGTTATAGCCAAGCCATTCCGCAATTTTCCGTCCTACACTGTCACTGACGTTTCTGGCGATGACCTTGCCGATCAGTTCTTCGTCCAATTCATTTCCCTCCTCATCAAAAAATATAAAACCGGCAGGATGTGCAGTCCCACCGGCTTTGTTGTAGGTCACTCTTCGTCGTCCACCCTGCGATACCTGCTGGGCCACCGGTGACCGCCGTTGTTGTGGCAGTTTTCGACGGCGTCCATCAAGTCGTTGGCGAAGACCACGATGCTGTGACCTTCGAAGCTGATCTCAACACCGTCGTAGCTCTGGTCCACTTAGCTTACCAGGATCTCCTTGTTGTCACGCTTCGCCTCGTTCTTGGCAAGGCTGTTTACACTCTTCACGATGCAGTTAACCTTAATCATTGCGATTCCCTCCTAAAAATATCATTGATCGATGTTGTTCGTTGCTTACCATGCAGGCGAGTCCGTTGCATTATGGATAACTTGTCTGTTTGACAACCATCAGACCCGCCGGCAGCTCAGCCGTTTAGGCCATTAGTACCAAATCCGCTTCATGCCGCTCCCTCCTTCTCATTGTTGTTATCTGCAATGGGCCAGATTTTGACCCAGGGCATTCCGTAGCCGTCTTTGACTTCTACCGCATCCGGATCGATTCGCATGGATACCTTCCATGGGAAATTCTCCCTGGGAATATCCGAGTCCGAAGCGGCAGCGGCCATCACCATGCACGGCGCGTAGTCACAGTCGAGCCAGATGTGGGTTCTTCCCTGACCAGACAGCACCGAAAGCCGCATCAGAAGATTGTTCTTGAATCTCTGAAGTTTTCCATCTGGAATGGGCTTTGCGATGTCATCGGCCAGCAGACCTGCGAATATACTGCCAAAGCTGTTGTCTCCATTGTCGTGCTTCACCTTGCCGGAGATTCGCTTGGCCCACCACTCGGCAGCCGTGTTGATGGCCTCATTCGGAATCCTTCTGTTATCCATCGATGCTCCCTCCTCATTTACATCTCACGGTCTTCGACCAACCTGATGAGCTTTCTCAGGATGTTCGCCGCGTTCTCGAGTTCCTGCTTGGATGCTTCATACTTGCCACCGCCAATGTGATCTGCAATGTCTTCGAACTTTTCAGCCTGATTCTCCGCCAGGTTGATGATTGCTACAGCGTCACCGATCTTCATTCTCTCCACTTCCTCTTATACTTCTTCATATCCGCGTCAGACAGCACGTACACATAGCCGAAGCCCAGCGCCAGAAAGGCAACCAGGCTTACGGCAAACTCGAACGTGCTCAACCCAAATATCATTCAGATCTCCTCCAGTCTCGGCATCTTCAGCACATAGCCTCCCGAGCGACACTGCACAATCGTCGCGCCGTACATGCTGCGCCATCCCCACTTCTCCTGCGGCCATTCCGTAGGCTGTCGGGTGATGGTGTAGTAGTATTTGAGCGTGGCAAATCCGGTCGCCTGTATGCGCTGATCCACCATGTCAAGAGCCTCTTCCGCCTTGTCCCGCGTTGGAAATACCAGGTCGGTGTTTCCGGCAAGGGTATTGCGGTTCAGCATCACCTCGTCATTGTCCCGTGCAGGTCTGATGCTGCTGTACTCCAGTCTGCGAATGCTCGATTCGCCCCGGCTGCGGGTCACGCGGTCACTCTTCTTGTCGTTGTACAGAGCCATGTGCAGAATGTCCTCAGCCCCTCGCTTGAGGCCGGGAATCAGCACGTCAAATATCAAGTACGTCCGGATGTCCTTTGCGTCCACGGCAATGAACGCGTCGGCGATTCGCTTCATCAGGCTCTTCTTCTCTGGCTTGATGTCACCCTCCAATACCTTCTCAGGTGCGCGGTCATCAGCTTCGCCGGAAGCATTCACCTTCCGAATCCTGCCGGGATCTCGTATGGACGAATAGTTGTTCGAAGGAAAGCGGTCTTCAGGAATATCCAGTTTGTTTCGCTCAGCCATCAGGAATCACCTCGGTTCTTGAGGTTCTTGATGGGCCATTCGAAGCCAAAATCAGACCGCTTGATCTTGCACTGGGGCTCGCCGTCCTTCCAGAACACGATGCCCTCGACCAGGTTGTCACGTAGATACTCGCGAATGCCTTCGAAGCTTCTGGCCAGGTTTCCGATAATCTGCTCACCATGGCGAATGAGCAAATCCTCCTTAATTCCGTACGGATTGGAATTAAAGTGCTTTCCAACCGCCTCGTAAGTGCCGTTCGGAAGCTTGAAATCGCCATCGAGCGCCTCGGAATATTGTCGTGCTTCGATGAACCACTTGTCAGCCGGGTCATTCCCGTCTACCAAAACCCAGTGAGGCCAATGACCGGTCACTGGATCAGGGTCGCAGCAAGGAATTGCCCCGGAAGGCGGTAGCTTTTGATTGCCATATTTGTCCTTCTTGGCGTCGTACCGCTTGTAGAATTTGCCGTAGATAATCGCGCAGCATGCGCCGTCGATTTTTACGGTAGGCACGCCCTCACCCCTTAGAACCCACTCAAAGCCGGGAGTCACCTCGGGCAGCACTTTGGCCACCCGATGGTTCTCAAATTCCCGGACAAACAGTGTCGGTATCTTTTTCATCACTTAGCCTCCTCGTTCGCCTGCTGCATCCTCTGCATCCGCTCGGCAATGCTGTCAATGGAGAGGTTTACGCAGTTGGAATACTGCCCGCCGACGTACAGCCCGGTCAATGCTCCGCCGGCAATGATGCTGTACCGCTCGATTTTGGGCGCGGTGGAATCGCGGGTGATGTACGCAGCCGTCGCACCAAAGAAAGCTCCGACACAGAATTTGATGACGCCGCCGACGATCTCCTTTACGGCGTTGGTCTTCTTTTCCTGAATATCATTGCTGTTCATTGCTTTTCCTCCTCATTCTGCTTCATGAAATCTTCTCCGAAGTAATAGTTGTTGGTCGTTATGGTGATCGTGCTGCAGCTGGGCAGGCCCGGAATCCTTGGCGTACTCACCATGCTGTCGCTGTGTTTCTTGAACAGCATCGCCCCAAATATCATTCCGCCAATGCCCAGCAGGGTTGGCAGTATGTCAAAAGCCGCGCCCTGCACCTCTTCCTTCACGGCACTGGACGCGGTCTTTGCCATCCGGTTGGTCAGTTTTTCGAGCATCTTCATACCAGATACTCCTTTCATCGTCAGCTGATGCAAGAAAAAAATGATAGGACTGTGCTATCACAGCCCTATCGAATTCCGAGGAATTACTGCTCCTCGGTGACAGGTTCGTCCTTGGGAATGTCGACGTACTCGACGCGGTTCTCCGTCTGGGTTCCGTCATCCGTCTGTTCCGGAATCTGCGGAACCGGATCAGGGGCAGCCGGAATCTGCGGGCGCATGCTCTCAGCCAGCTTGTAGCCAAGATAGCCTCCTCCGACAGTGCCTCCGAACGCAAAGAGCGCATGCGTCCACGGACTGGCCTTCACAGCCTTCCATCCGTTGGACACAGCGGCTCCTGCGCGCTTGAGGCCTGCCATGAAGATGTTATCCTTCTTCGGCTGAGCCGGTGCGGGTGTGCCGTTTCCGTTACCCTGATTGTCGGTTCCGTTGGGATTCGTGTTCGTGTTCGGATTCGTGTTCGTATCAGACATGATTATACCCTCCTCGAATTGTATTTAGATCTTCCCAAGATCTTCACTATGCGCTTTGTTTTCTTCGCGAACCTTTTGAGCCCACGACGGCCCATTTGCCAGACGGCATCCGCACCGCAGACCGCCATCGCATAACCGACCTGCAAATATTCAAGAGGCTTCGGCGTGGGTTTGGGCTTCCTGCGATACTTGCGCTTGCTCTCCGCCATAGCCCTTTTGATCTTCTCGTTGTGGCTGATGCGCATGATGTTGTAGTCGCGCTCCATGTTCTTGATGTCCTCAACGGTCGTCTTCCTGACGTGCTTGCCTTTGGATGTGCACGCGTCTTCGATAACGTCTGCCAGAGCGGCGTCTCCACGCTTGATTACCACAAGAGCCCCATTCGTCAACATATGAATACGCTCCTTACTTATCTTAATTCATTTGATACTGGCGGCGTACAGAATACGACCAATATGGCATGCTGCCCGTCGATGGTCGTATGGATGCAACGTATGTCAATCACGTCGTCTGTTCCGCCAAGACCTTCATTCGGCCATCCATAGCCTTCGCCAAAGTCTGTCTTGGATATGCCCAGATAATGGTACAGGTCGTTGAGAGTGAGAAACTCACCTTCGATGTACCGTTCGTTCAGTGCGTCAACGGCTTCATTGACGGCCTTTTCACAGGAATAGAACATCCTCCCGGAGAATTCGTCAAAGCACAGCGTCGTGCCCTTACCGGTCCATTCGATGCACGGGCCTTCCCATGGCGCAATATCATTTCTTGTCGGTAACTTTTCGGCCTCTTTGGTTCCCGGAAGCGCCTGCTTGTCCTTGTTCGCAGCCATGTACGCACATCCGGCAGCCAGAGCAGCGATCTCCTTGTCGGCCATGTACGCAGGCTTCAGTATGCAAAAGGACGTTGCGACACCCGATGCAATCGCAGGGGCATAGGCCAGCAGCTTCTTCTTTGGGTCGGTTTCCTTCTCGGCCTTCTTGCTGCACTTCACGCTCAGCCATGATGTGATCCCCACGCCCGCGACTCCGATCCAGCTCATGACCAGCCTTATAAGCCTTGGATTCATGTTTTTCCCTCCTGTAGTCGATGATCGAGGCTATGACAATGAGGATCGGGATCACCAGAAAGGCAATCCAGACCCTCGCAAAGATATAGCACGCGATCATGTCAGCGATAACGATTCCCACCTGAATCGCTCGCTCAGTAGTCATGTCTCTTCATGGTTTCCTCCTTACTTGTATCGGATTGGGCGGTTGTAGTAGCAGATGGACAAACAGGCCCGTCCGTCCTTTGTCTTGATGGCTTGCGAGCCGATGTCGAGCATGTGGTCCACATTCCAACCACGGTCGACTGCAAGGCCGATGTCTTCTATTCCGAGCTCCGCATACCACTCATTGACAGACACCCAGATACTTCCAAATATCTGTTTATTGATTCGTATGGCGGCATTCTCGACCTCATTCCAGCTGGATGTAAACAGCCGACCGCTCAACGGGTCATAGATCAGCTCATCGCCCTTGCCGGTTGCAAGGACAGGCAAGGTCTCATCAGGACGTTGGTGCATAACCTTCTCTTCAGCCAGCTCCTTCTCGACCTTCTCAACTTCACTCTTGCCGCCTTTCTTCATCAGGGCCTCCTGGTACTTTGCAGCAGCCGTTTGATATGCAGACCCGGCTACCGCTAAAGCCAACTTCTGCTGCTCTCCGACGATCACGCTTAGTGCGATGCTCACCATAGACACCGCCGCGGCAGCCCCGGCAGGCGCATAGCCCTTCGCACTGACCTTGAACTTGTCCATCTTCGTGGCGTCCGGCGGAAGTGCTTCGAGCTTTTTCTTTACCTCGGGAGCTTCCTTTGCGGTCAAATATAAAGCGGCTGCCTCACTCCCGATGGCAAGGCCTGCCAGCAGCTTTGTCGCGTGTTTTCTGCAAAAGCCCCACAACGGCTTAAACATTGCCAGATTGATCATTTCTCTTTGTTCCCTCCGTCTTGCTTAGTTGCTGACCTGCAAATATCAATAGGTCTGACAGGTACTTCATGCGATGCTTGTACCAGCACCGTATCCCGCAATCGATAATCGCGCAGATGATCGGCGCTGATACAAGCTCCAACAGAAGTACGGCGATGAAGATGTTAAATATCATAGCCGCACTCCCCCGACTCAGCTGAGTTTGACAACAAGCTCAGGGTTGGAGACGACCTTGTTGCAGGTCACCACCGCTTCCGTGCTCTTGGCCATGGCCTTGGTCATCTTCTTCAGCTTCTTGTTGAACTCGTCCAGGGCGGCGTCCGTGGCGTGATCCAGCTTCTCCACCACGATCTCCTCGGCCCGGCGTTCGATCCGGCGGGTCACCTCGCTCTTGTCGAATCCGGCCACCTCGTCGCTGATCTTCTTGACGATCTTGGAAGCGATCTCGTTCTTCTGCCAGTTGACCTCCTCACGCACCCGGGTGTTGACCTCGTAGTTGATGTGATTGGTCACGCTGCGGCCCGCCTGATTCACGATCCGGCCGATCTCACGCTCCATGGCCATGCCGGCAGCCTTGTCGACGATGGATTGTTCCACCTCCACCACGGTCTTGTCCGACAGGTCCTTCACGCTCATGTCCACCTTCTTGGCAATACCGCTCAGCTGCACCAGCTTGATGCCGCCGTACACCAGCATGCCCAGAAGGCCCAGTCCGCCCAGTTCAGAGAGGCTGAAAATGTTGTTGTTACTCATGATTCTTATCTCCTTTCATTGCTCGCGAGTGAAAAATAGAGAGGACTGTGATTTCACAATCCTCTCGGTTGGTCGTATTACTCGGCGGTCGGTTCAGCGTGGATCTCCTCCACCTCGCCATTCTTCATCCGGATCCCCAGCGTCGTCAGCAGCTTATTCTGCACCTCCGCCATGACGTCGTCAGAGAACTCACCGTTCTCGTCGAGAATGGGCGTGTCGAAAACCTCATCCCCGAGCATCGTCCGAAGGACAGCCATCACGCATACTGCATAAGTGTTGCCCACGGTCGCGTCGAGGCCGATCTTCTCAGCCCATTCCCCGAATTTCTCGATGTTTCTCGCGTACACCTCTTCGTCAAAGGCGATGGGGTTGGTAGCGGCTTTGATTCCCGCTTCAGCTCCTTTCCTGAAGTTTTTCATGTCGACAATGTTGTTATCCATGTTTACACCTCCAAATATAATACTTCACTATGCGCCCTGTTCAGTTCGCGAGCTTCGTCAGCTGATGATGCTCAGTTGCAATGGCTCCAGCCGCAGTTTTTGCAAATATCACATCCGCCCTCATGTGTCAGAGGCTCACCACATTCAGGGCAGGTGTTATGAATCTGATAGTTCTTCACGGCATAACCAGCTTGCATACTTTTTGCAAGACTTTCAGCTTCGGCCGTCGAAAAGTAATTATACGGAAGAGGTTTCATGGCCATGGCAATCGCCGGGTCAGCCTTCTTCATCTCTTCCTTGACTTCAGAAATGACAGCACCCCACAACTCGTTCATCATCTCGTCATGCATCTCCACCAGCGCCTTGCCCACCGCGATCGGGCAGCAGGCTCCGGGAGAGGTGTCCTTTTTGGTGGTCCGACGAACTGCATAGCTTGGACATATGCCGCAGGAGTTCAGCTGATCCACGATGGCTTCCAATGGTACCCCTCCCCTCGCCGCCAGAGAGATCATCCGCGAAAGCCCGGTATAGCTGTTGGCACATCCCCCTGTGGAGCCACGCGAGAGATAAGTCTCCATCAGGTTTCCGGTCTCAGGGTCGAAGAACGCCGTGCAATGCAGCGATCCACAACCTGTAGTCAGCTTCCGCTTCTTGCCGATCAGGTTGTCTCCGGCGGGAATGATGTATCCACGGGGAATATACGCTTCGAATGGAGCTTCATCTATTGCACCTGTCTTGGCCCTCAGCCCAGGCAGCTCCATCTTCTTCAGCTCTTCCTTCTTCTCGGTGGTCAGTATGCTGCCCCTCCTGCAATTCTCCCGGAAGACAGTTACGCCCTTCAGACCGTAATGCCATGCCAGCATGTACAGCTCCTCCACGTCCTCCACCGTTGCATTCTCTGGCAGGTTCACCGTCGATGAGATGGACGCGTCCACATACTGCTGCCATACGCTCTGCATTCCCAGGCGATTCTGATACGGAATATCACGGGCGGTCACAAAGAACTCGGGTAGCTGCTCATCACTCTCCAGCCCGTGAGCATCCATGTACCGCTTGACGATGGGTGCGTAGACCTTGTAATAGCGGTCCTCCCCGTGAAGGCTCTCCGTCTTGCGGGTGTAGTAGTTGGCAAAGATCGGCTCGATACCGCCGGATATGCCCAGCATCGTCGACAGCGTCCCGGTCGGCGCAATGGTCAGCAGCTGGCTGTTGTACATGCCATGCTCCTTGACAAAGTCCTTGTTGGCGTCCGACACACACTGCTGATACATTCCTGATTTGCTCAGTGAGTCGTAATCGTATTTGGGGAAGGGATGGCCGTTCATCGCAGCCAGGTTGGCGGAGGCGTACACGGCCGAGTTGAATATGGTATAGGCGATGTGTGAGCAGATTTCGAAGGAATCGTCGCTACCGTACTTAACGCCCATCTTGATCAGCATATCGGCAAGACCCATGATCCCACAACCGCACTGCCTCCAGTCCCGAACGCTCTCCCGCTGCTCCTCCAATGGATGCTTGGGCAGCCCTTCATCCAGCACCCGGTTGAGCGCCACGACAGCGGTAAGCACCGTCTCGCCAAGATCGTCGAAATCAAAATTGCCGGCCTCGTCCACGAATTCAGCCAGGTTGATGCTTCCCAGCAGACACGACCCGCCGGCAGGCAACGGCTCCTCTGCACATGGATTGACACCCGCATATTTGAAGTTGCCATAGCCGCTGAGCAGATTCCAGTTTTTGATCATGTCCCAGAACAGCAGGCCCGGCTCGCCCATGTCCCAGTTGTTCTCGGCGATCTTGTGGAAAATGGTCCTTGCTTCGCGCAGATCAAAACTTGTTTCTCCGGTTTCAGGACGGGTAAATTCTGTTCCGAAAGTCCGATCCTCCTCCACCGCTGACATGAACAGACTCGATACCTTAACCGAAGTATTGGCCTTGGTCACCCGGTTCAAGTCCTTCTTTATGTCGATGAAGTCCAGAATATCCGGGTGATCCACATCCATCGAGATCATCAGCGCGCCACGGCGTCCGTTCTGTGAGATCAATCCGGTCACCATCGAGTACAGATCCATGAAGCTCACAGCTCCGCTGGACTGCTTGGCGGCGTTGCGGACCTTCGCACCCTTGGGGGCCAGCTTAGAAATATCAATTCCGCAGCCCCCTCCGTAGCTGAAGGTCCTGGCCAGCTTCTTGGCGCAGTCGAAGATGGACTCGATGTTGTCCTCCGGCGGCGTGATGACGTAGCAGTTGCTGTAGGTCACCTTGTTGTCCTCGTCGGGAATCCCCCTGCTCGCCAGTATTCTCCCGCCAAAGAGGAACTTCTTCTCGACGATCAGCTGCCGAAGCTGCAGGTCTCCCCCACTCACCCGGTCCAGCCACTGTTCGAAGCTCTCGCCGTTGTAGCGGTACTTCTTCTCCCAAATATCAATACCGATCCGGTTCTCAGCGCCCAGCCAGTCCTGTACGGTCATTTCAGTCATTTGATTCTCTCCTTTTTATTTCGTCCTTGATCTCATCTTCCAAATCGAAGGTAAGATCGTCCTGGACTGTATAGTATTCAAGCGCCCACAGCAAGCGCTCCAGTTCATCGCCGCTGAATTTCTTCAATCTGCCGGCCTTGTTCACACGTCCCCCTCCTTGCGATGGTTGCTCTTATCAGTGTCGAAGCCCTCCGGATAGCGGGCCTTCAGCTTGTCGATGTTCATCTGCATGATCTCGCTCAGGTTCCACCCCATGCTATGGCAGATCATGGCGATGTACCAGCAAACGTCGCCGACTTCCTTCTTGGCGTGTTCCTCATCAAGGGGCGCGTTGTGGAATATCCATTTCTTGAACAGGTCGGTCAGCTCTCCTGCCTCTCCGGAAAGCCCCATCAGGCCGTTGATCAACCCGGCGACGTCCTTCTCCTGCATAATTCCTGACAGCATTCTGTCCGCAAGCCTGTCCTGGGCGTGTCCGTCATTGGTACGCATGGCCAGCTTCTGGTATTCATTGCCCGTCATCGATAGGTCGCCTCCTCCTTTTTGGCGTCTGCAGTAAATGGGCCGTTTAGTGTAACTGACGCTGTGACGACTGTTTCACTACCACCGTAGCCGGCGTTCGTTGATGCATGTAGGAAGACATTCTCCGGCTTGCAGTTCCCGATGTGCTCAGCGATGATACGTTTTATCTCATTCTCGGCAAGGTTTATGCTGTAAGTCATGCCGACTTCACCCGCCTTCCTGTGATCAGCTCCGAATGGGGCAGACTTTCGATGAACCTGCAGAACTCCCGCCACTCGGGAATTCGATGGTCGTGGCGCTGAATATAAATGGTCTTCAGCTGCCGATAGTCGGTGGTAAAGCGGATCGTGTAGGTGAAACCACAGGGGTTGGTGTACAGCAGACTCAGCATTTTCTCTTCCTTTGCCGGCTCATTGTCGTCCATGGCGTTGTACTCGTCCAGCAGCTCGTGCATCACGCCGATGGCCCGCTTGTCGACATACTTACAGTAGCACTCGTCAAAGTTGAAATCAATCAGCTTGTGCATGGTGCTCGTGCTCGAAATGATGTCGAGGAAATGGTAACGCTCGGCCTCCACCAGGGCCTTGACGGTGATGTCCATCGTGAACGCCACCCGGATGCCCTGCAGGTAGTTGTCGTGACCTGTCCCTGGTTTACACTGCGCAAGCTTGACGGCGGTGCTGGTGATGGTATCGCTGGCACGGTCGGGGTCGGTCATCATCGGAAACTTGCTGGCCTCGATGCTTTCGTCGAAGTCATACACTCTCACGTTTCGGATCTTGATCATACTTTCCTGATCAATTGGATAATTGTTGGCAATCTGACTCATGCTTTTTGGCTCCTTCCAAATTTTTGGTCTTTGTAACTGATGTACTCCATCTCACGGTCGGAGTACCGCTTTCTTGAGAAATCATCGCTTCTGATACTAATTTGATGCTTGATTATGTCATCGACATGATGGGGTGACACCAGCTGTTGAGTCTCGTAGTCCGTCAAGCCAAACATCTCTTGTATGCGCTTGGCAATCTTTGGATGGGTGAAACCACCGGCCTCGATCTCCTCCAGCAGTCTCGGGCTGATCTGAAGCGACTTGGCAGCTCCGTCGACGGTCATACTGCGCTCGTACATCATGAGTCGTAATGTCGCTCTTGCATCGCAAATATTATTACTCAATGCTGCGGCCTCCCTTCAAAAGTGTCCAAAATGCCCCGTTTCAGGTTGTAGTCCATTGTGGTAATCACAATCCTCGGACATTTTATCTTGATCATCTCCTGAAGATCTTCGTCGAAGTGTTCCTTGGCTCTCAGCCAGGCGTTATGTGTTGACCGGTTCTTCCGCTCCTTGTAGCGCTTGTAAAGCCGTTCGATCCAGGGCTTTTCCAACTGCTTGTCCGGAAATATCACGCCTACGTCCTTTGTTCTGGCCATGATGCGCTTGACGACTTCGGGATGGGTGGAGACCATCACATAATAACCCTGCTTGGACAGCAGCAGCGCCATATTGCAGTAGTCCGTCTCCCAGTCCTTGCGTTGCCACCGCCAGCGTACCAACGGGTCCGAGCTGTCCAAATCGATAAACCGATAGTCATCCTTGGATAGGGTTGTCTTGCCCACTCCTGGGTATCCGAAAATGATCATTCTTGTTTGTCCTCCTTCTCGTAATAGCGCACCGTGACCTCATACTGGAACTTGTCAAAACGGTCAGGGTATGCCCTCGGGTTGCTTACGGTGCCGTACTTTGCATATTTTGGGTTGGTCGTGTGCATACAGGAGCCATGATTCTTGTAATAGCAACTGCCTTTTTTACACGACCGATCTTTCCCGTTGCAGATGTAGGCCACCTCGACGTTCACCTTGTCTTTCTTCATGCCGCACCTCCTTTCCATGGCAAAAAAAAAGAGAGAAGGGCCTTTTCAGGTCTCCTTCTCGTCGGTCGTTTCAGGTGCATCGTATTCGCCAATGTAATACAGTACGTCTTCGCTGAGCACACTTATGCAATACACTGCCAGGCACGTCTCCGTGACAGCCAATCCGCCTATGCATAGCGGAGAGCTGGCCAATTCCAACAGGCCAGCCGCTGTGAACATCCAGAAAATTGCCACGTTGACAATGCCCAGGATAGTCAGTGCACAAATTGCGCTAAGTGAATAGAACACTATTGATTTAATCGCGAATCTCATGATTCAACACCTCCTATAGAAGGCCTTGTTCATCCAGCGAGCATCAATGCTTTCAAAGCTTGAGGTAATGGAACATATGACCTCTTTCAACCGAAGAGCCGATCACACGAGCGTCATCTTCGTCCTTGATGCCAAGAAGCTCTGCGCACTTGTACGCAACTTCCTTCCTTTTCACGAGAATATCGACCCATGCGTCTTTGCGTTCGTCGTCGGTCGAGTTGTCGACGGTCATGTTGTACCATTTTTGTTCAAGCTCTCTGCATTCCTTGATCATCTTCTTAAGTTGCCTGTTCATCTCTAAAACCTCCTTAAAATTTATTCAAATTGAAAGAAAAAAATAGAAAGGACTTATTGCGCTTCGAACGCAAGTCTCCTGCAGTAATAGTTTGCAGGTGTTCTACCATTGAACTATTGCTGACGGATAGTTAAACCGCAGGGATTATCCATACGGCCCTCCGCCGGTTTATACTCCTCTCGTCCTTTTTACCTTTCACTAAGAGGGCTGTTGGTGTCGCGAAGCTAATGAGATCCATGATGGTATTGCTTTGTCGTGTTTCTATGCACAACGTCGTTCAGGCTGTTCACCACCAGGCCGTCGTGGATATGGTGGACCGCGATTTCGTCATCAGTGTTGTAAATATCCTTTGGATTGTCTTTTATATATTCCGTAACGATCCTTCGCATGTCATTACTTGTGTACATGTCAAGAAACTCGTCCTTGCTGTATAGATCACAGCGCTTGTAAGTATAGCCTTCCGGTATCGCGGGCATGCTGATTACCTCCTGAAAAAATCGAGAGCCCTGTTAGGACTCAGAGCTCTCTTTGTTGTTTGCGACATCGTAAACATAGTCTACCATGTCAGAATATACTGCGCAGTCTTCGAAAAATGCTGTCGGCCATACAACTATGGTCAGTACGATCAACAGAATGATCGCGGCAGCGCCCTTCTCAGACAATCCCTCAAGAAACAGCTTGGCTTCCCTGAGGCCTGCATGCTTGTCATACAGCCTCATCTTAAGGCCAAGGTAGTGAGTAATTGCCTCTGAAAAGTTTTCGCCGCCGACTTTCCTGTGGATCCACATCTCAAAGATAATGGTCCAGCCCATGTGCAGCACAAAGCCTACCAACAGGTATAAACTGACATACTTAAGAATATTCATGTATGTCACCTCCTCACCTTGGGGGTTGTTCTGAAGGCGAAAAAAAGCACCGCCGAGTTCAATCAGCGATGCCTTTTTCTTGTCGTTAAGTCAGTCGTCCAGGGTCTTGAAAATGATGTAGAGCCCTAATAGTACCAGTCCTACTCCAACGATCACTTTTCGCACCTCCTTCATGAACTTTAACGTTCATTATGAAGTGTGTTTCGTTCGCGGAGACCCTTCCGTCTCTAACTTCCAGTGCGCAACGTCGTCATAGGTGAAAAACAGCGTTACATTGGCTGTGGTGTCCAGCTCGATCGTGTTGTATTTGCCCGGACGCCAGTGCTTCACACCGTTCACCAGGGACGGAAACATGTTCTGAAAGTGGTTCCAGAGCCGGTGATACTTGTCATTCATGCACTCTTCTCCTTATTCTCCGCTTCTTCGTACTTAATCGGCTTGTGACTGTCGTAGTTCCAGCCCTGATTCAAACAGTCCCAGCAGGGATCCTCACTCGGCAGTTTCTCATAGTGCTTGCATTTGGGACAATACTCGTTAAACAGCACTTCCTTGGTCGCCATGATTGGTCACCTCCCTTGCCAGAAAATAGTGTACTCCGTAGGACTCGTGGAGATGCCGAAGATCGTACTTCTTCATCCAACGGTTGACCTCGTAGCCATACTCGGCCCTTGTCATGTTGAACCTCGCCCAGGGGTTTGATCCATCCGCAAATATAATGTGCATGGAATAGAGTTTATCGCTCATATCATCACGCTACCTCCTCAACGCTCTTGATCTTCTTGAAATATCCAGAATAGTCGCCTTGCCGGTTGATCTCAGCCATAGCCCTCGTACAGGCAAGCTTCTTGTTTTCGGCCTCTACGGATACAGTCTTGTTCTCGGTGTAGGTGTTGCTCCGGTATACTTCAAAAACGACATTGAACTTCTTCATTTCTCCTTCTCCTCTGCGTAAACTTCAAAGTTGGAACAGTTCCAGTATGGCCTTTCCAGTATTAAACCGTAGCCTGAACTCACGAACAACCTCAAATATCCACATGGCAGGCAGTCGATACTCCAACCGTGCGGAACGACGACAGGCCGTCCGTTGTTCAGTCGAAACAGTTTTGAGATGCCTTCGGTGCCGTACCCGCCAATTCCATCGATATTGATGACATCAGAATATCCACCGACCTTACAGATGGCCGTACCGTCGTCATTAATGAGCGCGAATTCCATGCATTGATAGCCGCTGTCGTGCATCTCCCCGGTAGGGATGATCACCACACTTCCGAAACGGTCTTTATTGGGATCAAAGCCCTCAAACCCTTCATCGCTGAGTCTCGGCAGGTTCGCGAAGTCCTCTTTGGTCATGCCGCAGATGTTCGCCTGTATTTCATTCATTGCCTATTCCCTCCCTGTCGTCACGTCTTCGAACAGATTCACGGTGATGTATTCCAGATCGTCGTAGTAATTGGGCACAAATATCCCGACCCAGTAATCGTGAGTCAGCTTCTGCTTTTCGGCCAAGTTGCAGTTCCACTCGTCGATCTGTTGCAGCAAATGGTATTGCGACAGGGCTGACCCGTTGTACACGCCGGTCTTGTACTGTGCGACAAGAAATTCTTGATGCTGTTTCTTCTTTGCGTACTCTGCGTCGACGCCGATGTGTTCGATCGCCATTGCAATGAGCATCAGCAAAAATGTGAAAGAGAAGACCACTGTCATTAAGCCGCCAATGTTCGCCATGGAGTTTCGAACGCACCGTTTGCGTATCCTTCCGCTGATCAAAAAGATCAGGTATCCAACTACCGCCAGTCCTAACGTCGCCCCAAGTAACGTGTAACCCACTCCTTTCAGAATAGAAAAAATAAGAAGGACACCCCTCCGCGGGATGCCCCTCCTTTGAAGGCTTAGTTCAAAGGATCTTCTTCGTCTTCCTGGCCGTGCTTTTTCATCCATTGCGTAATTCTCCGAATCGCCTCTTCAGACAATTCTTTGATCGCAACAATGGCCAGCAGGCCGATCAGCCTCGGAAGCATCGCTCCTCACCTCCTTCATTGTGGAGGCTGTTTCATTCGCGAATCGTACTGAATGAGCATGTTTGTTCTAAGTGTCGTGTCGATCAGTTGCTTTACCAGTTCAAGACTCTGCGTCGGTGTGAAGCCCTGACCCTTATAAGCCAGAAACAGGTCATGGGCTATTTTGGCATGCCTTGTAAGCTCTTCCTCATTGGTATTATTCATAAGTTCTTCGAGCATCAGCCTATCTTTTTCAGTCATTGGTTGTACTCTCCTCTCTTTTCAGCTTTGAAAGCATTTCGATCTTGACTGCCAGCGTGTCGTTGCTTACGGTCATCGGCGGAAGCGCAACGGCCGTAATAACGACTTGCATCGTCCTCTCGTCCCAGTCCTTGCGCTTTTTTACGATGTTGCGCGCGTAATTCATAGCGATGTTCTTGTCCCTGAATCCGGCGATCTCGAAGATCGGACTGTCCGGAATGTCCTTCCTCATGATACTAACCCGGTAGAAATACTTGACTGTCATGTCGACGATGATAGACGGCCTCCATGCCTCAGCGGGATGACCGTATTTCTTGCGCTTCGGATACGGAGTTCGATCGTCTATGAAACTCTGGTTGCCGACTTTTACGGCCTTGATCTTTCCTCTATGTATCCAGTGCCTGACAGTGCCAACGCTCACGCCGCACCGTTTGGCAAATTCGGCCGTTGTGAAATACCCGTCCATTTGCCCGTCCTTGGTTACTGTGAAGTTTGTCATGCCTGCTCGATACCTCCTCAAATCCTGATCGTCTTGAATATAAATACCCGCATCCAATCTCCATGCACGTACATGGGCATGAGCCTTATGCGGTATTTTGCTACCTCATCCATCAAGGCCTTGCGCTTCCCGATAACCTCCGCCTCGTCCAGGTCGAACTCATAGGTTAACATCTTTAAGTTGCCTAACATTCCGGTATTAACCTGGTTAACCACTCTTAACCCTACTAAGTCAAAAATAGCGGTAACCTCGTCCACAATGTCCAGACCAACCACACTCACTCGCAGCTTCTCCATGTCAAACAGCTCCTTTGCAAAAAGCATAGAGCGTCGTGTATAACGCTCTTCTGCTTTTGTCAGTTCATCTCCGATCCCGGGGTTTTCTCGGTGGCTTCAAACAGTCCAGCCCCTCCTTGACCCAGTCCATGGCTATCCCGGCCAGTTTCAGCGCGGCATAGACACCTACGATACCAAGGAAGATGTTCAGACTTAAAGTCAACATGGTTCACACCTCCAATCGTTAATAATCCTATTAAAGCAGCTGTTTGAGACGCGAAAAAAAAAAATTAAGGGGACGTGCCCCTTAATTGTCCCAGAACGTAATCCAGTCAGCAGCCCTTGCAATAAAGTTCTGGTTTTCGGTTTTGGCCTTCTTCGCTTCCTCGGCCGCACGCTGATGCTCCTCCTCCAATGCTTTGTACATCAGAGAATTCACCTCTTCGTCGGTCAAGGGAACAAGAATCCGCCTTCCGTCCCCAAGATCCAATACGCAAGGGTACATGTTGTCTTCATTACGTTCGAATCCAATCGTCCACGTCCCCTTCAGTTCGCCTTCCGTCTGGAAGACCTTCTTGGTGCGTAACGCCTCAAGATCGGCGGGCGTTACTTCGCCGTGAGCCACCAGGCTCATTGACAGAATGGCCACGATAACCATCAGCACAGCAGTCAACTTCTTCATTGTAGTATCCTCCTATAATGTGTATTATCGAGCATCTTCTGCTCTATTAAATACCTTGTTGATCCCGCGAGGCCTACGAATTGGTGTTGCTGAAGTTTCCGCCAAAGAACAGTCCCTGCCTTCTCTTTTGGATTTCCCTGCCAAGTTCATCTATCAAACTGTCTTTTATGTTGGACCACAGCATGCTATTCGTTAAAACAGTATAAAGTGTGTCCAGTTCTGCGGTTGAAAATCGCTCCCAACGGCTTGTATTCATTCCGTTCACCTCATCCCCTGAAGCATCTGATCTCATACTTGTACAGTCCGCTCTTGAATTTGTCATTCCACAGCATATTCATGGCGATGGCTGTAGCGCGGTTTGCCTCGATCTCGTCGTTCGTGATTCCAAGAACCAGGTCCCAAATATCTTTGGTTTCGCTCATGCTGTAGTGGCTCTCCGTGATCAGGTCGCCGTCCGTTTCTGTATTGATAACTTTGAACATATTCAATCCCTCCTCGAAAAAAAAAAATAGAGGTGACCTGTTTCCAAGCCACCCCTGGTCGTTCATCGTCAGTGTTTCATGATTCGGATCGGGTTGATGCTGTCGAGGAATCTCTTGACATTCTTCCTCGTCATGAGCCCCTCATTGTCCGTAACCACGGCCTGACTCAATGATAATGCACCGAGCGTCAGCGAACCCAAAGCGGTCCCGACACCAACTGCAGTGCCGATTCGGCCGTTCGCTTTATCCGAATCGCGCTTCGTGATCTCCGAATTCTGATTGATCCGGTTATACAGCTCAGTCTGCTGAGCCGTAACCTGAGCAATCATCAACTTCGTGCTTTCAGCGCACTTCATCGTGATTGCAGCATCTTTGGCCTCTGCCTCGCCGGCTTCGAGATGCTTCTGGTAAAGCTGCATCTGCTCAATGTAGTTATCGTTGAGTGCTGCCAGTTGCTGGGTATAATACTCGAGGGAATCCTCCAGTGTCAGGCGATTCTCTTCCAGCTTCTTACCCGGTTTCCTACCAAACAATCCCATGGTAACACCTCCAATATAATTTATCATTAACAGGTCTGTTCCAGGCGCGAAAAAAAAATAGAGACCGCATTATGCAGCCTCCATTGTCGGTCGTAAATTACTTCGTGTGAGCAGCCGTTGCCAGCATGCCTTCTCCGTAGTCTCGAATCATGTCGGCGAAGTCGAGCAAGTCGTTCGCGTTCTTGAACGTCCAGGAAGCGTGAACCTTACCATTCTTGTCGTGAATGGCAACGACAGGCTCGCCCTTCGGATAGTTCTTGCAGCTTACAGAAATGTGCTCTTGCTTCTCCCGATCATAGGTCCTTTCTCCAGGAATGGCAGCTTTGTTCATGTCAGCAACCCCTTTCATAATTTATTCATTATGAGACGTGTTTTCTTGGCGAAAAAAAAAACAGCAGCGACCTGTTTCCAAGCCGCCGCCAATCGGTCATTCCATGAGTCCAAACCTGTTCCCCTTCATCCGGGTAACGAGGTTGTACACGCCCTTCAGTTCATTTGCCAGGTCGAGAATCTTATCGATCTTGATCTCGCCAATGACAAGGTCACCACTGACGGAAATAGAATCCTTCTTCAACTCCGCCTTGTAGGTCGTCAGCGTTTCAGTTCCGCATATTTCAATGGTCTGATCCGCAATCAGCACAGGAGGAATATCCTCCTCGACCTTCTCCGTCTTCACCGGCTTTTCCAGCTCGGTAACAGGAATGGTCTTGGCGATCTTTCCGCCCTTGTCGTTTATGTGGCTCAGGCCGCTCTCTTTGCGGACTCTGTAAATCGTCGCTGACGACACGCCCAGACGAGCGCAGATTTCGTCAACGGTGTAACCTTCCTTCGTCATCTTTACGATCTCGTTCTTGATCTCGATTGTGACAATTTTGCGTTTCATTTGTCATACCTCCTTATATCTCGGGGACTCACGATCCCTCATTAAGAAGGCTGTTCTGTTCACGAAAAAAAAGAGGGCGCGAGCCCTCAGGAGATTCTGTACTGTGCTACACACTGTAAATCTGCTTTTTAAGCAAATCGTTCAACATGTAGCCGGCACGTATCTCCCGAAGATTCACGCCCTGTTCGTTGAGTGCCTCCGTAACCATCGTCAAATATTTCACCTGTTGCGCAGCGCTGTTTTTCAGGTAGCGCATCCATTCGTCTTGGGGGACCAGTTTGTGTGTATTCTTCCAGCACTTCACCATGATGTCCGCGGTGAAGTCCTTCTCATACTTCTCGCCGTATTCCTCCAGGAATTCTTCGTAGCTTTTGCCCTGAATAATGCACCTGCGCATGTCATTTTTGAGCATATGGCCTCACTCCTTTCATTTGGAGGCCTGTTCTGATAGCGAAAAAAAAAAAGAGAGCCCTGTTACAGGCCCTCCAAGGATTCCTGTTGCTCAGTCCTCCTTGAATTCCGTCGCAATGCTCTCCTTTTCGCTTACTCCCTCTTCTAATCCTTGAAGCACCCATCTCTGAAGATAATGGATGGTCAGCGGCCACAGTATCACAGCCTCGGCAGTCATGGTAACAGCGGTAAGCAGTATTCCTGATGGAGTGTAATAATACTCCAGTGGATGGAAATGCAGCAATACCGCGTTGTTCAACCACGCAATACCTACGAGTGTGACCAGTTCAACAACCAGTCTGAACCAAAATTTCTTCATTTGTAATCCCTCCATAGTATAGATTTGAGCGTCTGCTCTATTCTACGGCTTGTTAGAATAGCGAAAAAAAAAAGGAGGGCTGCCGAAGCAACCCTGTAAGGCTCAGAACCATATTGTCATACGGCAACTGTATAGCAGTTCCTCGTATTGTTCTGAGCTGATTTTACAATCTTTTACAGAATTCAGCAGCTCCTCCATTGTATATAACTTCTCAATAATGTCGTACATCTGTTCTTCATAGTCCCGTTCTTCCACGTGGTATCTACCGATGAGTTTCTCTTCCTCATCATGCTCGTATATGCTTATCTTAGCCGCTCCCGGGTACACATCACTACCCGTAATCTCAATAGTGTGCTGCAGTGTATCATTGCATTCAATGAATACATTGCGCACTCCATCTTGATTCTCCAGATAGTTAACGGTAAACCCGTTCTGAAACTCGTCTAAACCTTGAGCACGAGCGGAAAATACGCTCATCGCTATGACAAATACCATCGTATAAACCACTATAAACTTCTTCATGTTAATGTCCTCCATATATTGTAGTAGGATTTCTCCTCTATTAAATACCTTGTGTATCCCGCGAGGTAAAAAAAAAAGGCTGCTTGTTACGGCAGCTCCTTTTTAATATAGGTCCTATTGTATACTCGCCTCCACCTTTTAAAGTTCCAGTCGATCATGCTCAGCTTTCCGCCAATCGTACCACCGGCATATGCACAGATACAGATCAGACCGTAGGCCATCCACTCCGGATAATTCCAATATCCGAAATGGTCGACCACGATGTGATTCCATCCGTACACCACCGAAACGGTGATGATTGTAGTAGTTATAACCGTCCAAATAAACTTCTTCATTGCAGTTTCCTCCAGTAATATAATAGTAGGATTTCTCCTCTATTAAATACCTTGTGTATCCCGCGAGGTAAAAAAAAGAGCCCTCAGTTATCGAGGGCTGTCGTAGACGTTGAAATCGGCATAATCTTTATCCTTCAAATAGTCGTTTATCTCGTCACAAAACTTCATCCACTTCGCCGGCGTCGCCATGCATCTCCATTCTATAGAAACGGTTGTTCCGCGCGTAAACATCACGACGTTATCTCGCTTCATCACACTTTCTGGAATGGGTATAAGCCGCATTTTAGCTTTACCCCAGCTTATTCCAAAATGACTGCAGATATCGTCGATTTGCTTCTGTCGCTCAAGCTTCGTTTCTTCCATATGCTCGTCGTCGATGTAGTTCCAAAGTGTAACAATTCTAAACTCTTTAAAGAAACTAACCATTATCGTCCACCTCCTATTACGAGGCCTGTTTTCATTGCGAAAAAAAAAGAGGAGGCCGATTACTCGACCTTAACCTCTTTGAGCACTTCATGTACTTCGTAGTGACAGAACATCTGGTCATTGTAACGTGAGAAACTTCTCTCACTTGAGTCTTTGATTGCATCCGGCAACCAGTACACTGGCTTATTGCAGTCATTCGGTGTGCCGTACTTCTCCGCTATCTCTTTAGAGCGTTTGACAATTTCATCCTGCCTTTTGTTCAAGGTCCCGATCTCCTTCAAAGTCTTTGAGACCCACAACTCGAGGTGATGTCTTGCCATGTCTTCGAGCGGATAGACGGCAACCAGCGTGCGGTCAATGCCACTGGATCCATATGGATGGTCGCCCTCGTAAGTTCCCTCGTACACAAGATACACTTTAGCCATATTCAATACCTCCTTAATATGCGCTCATTATAGAACTTGTTGGAACGGCGAAAAAAAAGTAGACCCCAGTTTATTTAGAGCCTACTTTTTGTGCCTTATAGGCAGTCGACTATCTTTTGAAACGTCTCATTCTCGCGCCTTAAACGCTCAAGTTCAGTCATTTCTTCGTACATTTTAACCTCTTCTTTAAACCTAATGGCTAAAGCGTCGATAACGGCCTCATGAAAACGCGCTTTACAAAACGCTTTCAACAGATCTTCTTTTTGCTCTATAATCATGTTCTCCAACTCCTTTCTATAATAACGTCTGTTCATCCGGCGAAAAAAGGAGGGCAGTGCCTCCTTCGCGGTATCTCAGAGATTACACCTTGAACGGATTGCCAAACATATCGGCAAACATCTTGTCGAACTCCTTCTGACTCTTCTCCAGCGCTTCCTTCCTTGCCTTTTCAGCCTCCTTGTGGCTCGCAAGGCAGGAAGCAATGGTGGAGTCGGTAAGGACTTCCACAGTTTCTTCCGTCAGGTGCATGATCTCCGCGATCTGCTCCGCGGTTCTGCCCTCGTCGACCAGCAATTTGATGTTCTTGGTCAATGCTTTCCGGTATCCTACCCTCGCCTTGGACAGGATTCTGTTCAACGCTTCAACGCTTTCGCAGCCGAATACGTTGGCAATTTCCGTATCGTCGTACAGACGATTGCCGAACGCGTCCTTTGCGCGCTGCATCGCGTTGATCTTTCGTCTTGCCTCAACATAGGTAACTGTAGTCATAAATAACACCTCCATTGTATTTTCGAGCTTGCTGCTCTATTATGTCACTTGTTCTGATAGCGAAGCGCAGCAAGTCCTTTAGGGCGAAAAAATAAGCCCTTGTCGTAAGGGCTTATCGAGTCAGTCTACCAGTATACCTTCTAAGGGCAATTCTTGTCATGTTCAACCCTAACTGATATGCTCCGTTGTGTGAGTTGCCTATTGAGCAGCCACCTCCGAACAGACGCTCCATGACCTCGGTTGGATCACTGTCGTCGCTTCTGCAACGCGGATCGAACCTGGCATAGCCGTCATAAAGCCCGAATATGGCTCCTATAAGCAACACCACGCCATCATCATTCAGCTTCTCGGCAGTCATTTTATTACCATTCCTGTCAAGCATATCGCTCGCCTCCTCTACTAAGGGGCCTGTTTGGCAAGCGAATCAAAACAGTGTCCACCACAGGTCAAACTGCTTCTTGTGCAGCCCTCCATTCAGTATCTCGTTCTTCTTTCGCCTGAACTTGCGATTGCTGATCCTGCGGAAGTCCTTCTTAGTGTTGTTATTAGCAGAATACGGCCACCACCTGCGAATAACGCCATTTTGGTCCCTGTATGCCCCGTTCAGATAACCGCCGGTTTGCTTTAAAAGCTTTTCCAGTCGCCGCTTCTCCTCGATCTTGGCACCGTATCTCATAGCGGTAGCTCCTTTCTAAAAAAAAAAAATAGAGCCTGATCATATCAGACCAAGCTCCTGCAAAGTTTTGATAATCGATACTGCAAGCAGATCGGCATGCATTTTCTTCTCGTCATAGACTTCCTTCATATCAGGAGTTACAATTCCGATCAGATCGCAGGCATCCCTAAAGCCTAAAAGCCATCCGGTATACATCCGCAAGTCTTCTGCCGCTTCACAGAACGCCCCGATCGTCTCATCATCCGCCTTTTGAATAACGTCGTCTATGAATTCCGTTGATGCGTCGACAACTTTTGCGTAATCTACAGCATCCATAATTATCACCTCCACTAAGCATGCTGTTTGAAAAGCGAAAAAAAAAGAACGGGGTTGGATGGCCAATTCGTGCAAACCTTTCGGACATGCACAGGACGCAGCCCCCCTTACATCTTCAGCGGTCCCATTGGCTGGAAAGCCCATAGTCCGTTCTTCATTATTGAACGTGTTTGGGACGCGAAAAAAATAGATAGTACGAGTTTGATTATGCCTTTCGACTCATGAATACTTTACTCGCTGCATTCCTTTATTTTTAATATACCGCTTTATTCCAAGCAGTAGTGCCTGTAATCAAATTACTTCACCGTAGCCTCATGAAATACTATCTATTCATTATGGCCATTGTCCATTCCGCGAAAAAAAAAAATACCGCCATGTTTCCACAGCGGTATTGCAGTTCATTTTTGTGCGTAAGCCCATTCAACACACTTCTCAATGCTCTCGCTCTTGCACTTTACTCTTGCATGCAAAAGTGCGTCGCATACGGTGTGCACCGACATCCAGCACTTCTTGCGAAACAGCAGCCTATGCCACCATTTCGGAAATGCCTTGCGAATGATCTCAGCAGCTCTTGCGTCGGAGAGCTTTACTCCATAGCTATACGTCGGCATGTCACTTCACCAGCTTTGCATATTTGCCGCTGACCCAGGCGGTTCCGTCTTTGTACTTGATCTTGACCCAGCCGTCCTCAGTGGTCTCTCCAGCATACTCATGCACGCTGTCCCGTCTGGCCACGCCAAGTTTCTTGCAGGTGTAGTTCGGCTCGCTGCGAATATAGCACTGGCCGCCCTTGATAACCACCTGCTTGGGATCCTCTACCGGGGCCTCTTCGCCGGAGATCATCTTCAGCATCGTATCAAGGTCCTCCGCTGTGAATATGCCGGTGACCATGTGGCCGATGTTCTTCTGGAACTTGCGAACGGCAGCCTCAGTCGCGTCACCGAAGTCACCGTCTGCACCCCAGCGTCCACAGTCATAGCCCAGCCGGATCAGATAGCTCTGCAGCTCCTTCACGTCGTTGCCCTCACAGCCGTTCATCAGCTGACGATCGCCCAGATGGATTTCTACCGGCTGCGGAATCGGAGTATCGCTCTCGGCATCGCTGTAGTCGTAATACTTGGTCATCAGACCCCAGTAATCCGGCTTACGATCGCTCAGCTTGCTCTGGACGACACCGTACTTGACGCCTTTGGCCTCGATGACTACCCAGTCGCCCTCAGGATGCCCTTTCTTGACGGGCTCCACCAGATAGGCGACGTGATGAATATCGCTGGCAGGTGTTCCGAAGAAAATAGCCGCGCCAGGCACCCGCATCTCCACGGGGATCTGCCCCTTGCCCTTGGGATCGCACCATTCAGCATAGTTGTGGCGGGCCCGGGTGTTGATGTTCACGCCGGTGTGGATCTCGTAGATACCCTCAGCCATGCCGTTGCAGTCCCATACACGGGTGCAGTTCTTCCGCCACTTCAGCGCAGCTTTCTTCTGTTCGCCGCTGTACTGAGTGTAGTAATAGCCGGTCTCCTTCCAGCTGCTGCGGACCTTGGTCACTGTCAGATCCAGATAGCCGGTGCGGGGGTTTTCGCCGCGGGAGCTCATGATGTAGCCGTCTTTTCTGTCTCGTGCGGCCTTCAGCTCAGCCACAAAAGTCTTAATGGGTACTTTTTTGGTAGCCATAGTGGTGCCTCCTTCTTCCATTTTGATTGTCTTGGTGTCAGACTTTCCGGTGAAAAATGACAGCGGTTTGGTTCCTATCAGGATGTTCAGATCAACGTCCCCATTGATGCCAGGTGCCTTGCCCTTTTCCGTGTATTGCCACATGTCGTGCAGGAAAGGAGGCTTAAATTGTTCGCCATAGCCGGGAATCCAGATGTAGGCATAGTGATTGTAGTCCATATTGTACTCCATGTAGACATTCTGGCCGATGTACAGGGCGACCCTAATGTCATTACCTCTGATCCTGCGCAGCTCAGCCTCAAATTCCTCGGCAAGAGCTCTCGCTTTGGTCTTTGCCACGCCCCATTCTTTTTCGCAGTCGAGCACTAAGAACAATGGCTCTGTTTCTCCGATAGCCTTGCTGAACATGCTGGCTTCCGTCCTGGCCTGTTCTGCATTCTGGCAATACAAAAAATGATATGCATGAAACGGAATTCCGAGCCTCTTGCACTCCGATGCGTTTCTTGCATAGTATGGGTCGATGACCTTTCCGCTGGCCTTTATGATACAGAAGTCCAGCTTCGGTCCCAGTTTGTTCCAGTCAATAACACCTTGGTGCTTTGAAACGTCACAGATCATACTTTGTCACCTCCCAAAAATAAAAAATAAGACCCTCGTTATGAGGGCCT
>Ga0326514_10000289_pt1 | contig 34108 bp, 50 predicted proteins | sample 3_2548_0518_D_FD_203653 | JGI IMG/M metagenome (GOLD analysis project Ga0326514, IMG submission 203653) | Bovine rumen microbial communities from UC Davis, California, United States - 3_2548_0518 | ecosystem: Host-associated > Mammals > Digestive system > Stomach > Rumen | place: USA... | reverse complement strand
GCAGACATTTACGCATTTGCTCAAGACTAAGTGAATCAAATTCTTTGATGGCATCACGACGAAGCTTATTCTGTTTATTCTGTTCTACTGCCTCTGCCTCACGATTGATCAACAGATAATCTTTACCTGCATCAAGTTTATCAAGCGAAGTAGCTACTCTCTTATGTCCACTAAGGAACTTAATAATCATAGCCTGACGGGGAATAGAGTCGTCAAGAATAAGAGTACGTGCACCAATCTTTACTGAGAATGTAGTCCAGAAGTCTGACGTTTTTGCCAGATGCCCTTCCTCATAACCCAAAGCTTTCTCAAAGTATTTCTCATCTTCTGGGGTGAGACCCGTATATATCGACCCGGAACGAGTGTAATAAGGAGCAATATAGTCAAAGCAATTCTTATACTTAACCAACCCAATCCAGGGATTCTTCTTTTTAATCTTTAATTCAACTACCATAGTTTACTAGTATGTTGAGTATCGAACAAGGGGCCTTTCGACCCCCGTCGAATACTTATTTGTTTATTATAATGATCAGATACCGTTGTTTGAAATCTCAGTATCCTCTGCGTCACAGTACAGAATACCACAAGACAATGGGTTACGTACGATGATACCAACCTCACCGAGGAAGTGTACCTGGTAACCATCACGGCTGTTAGAACGCAGTGTATTGATGCTGTTAGCGTAGCCATTAGGAGCTACAGAACCACCAGTATACCACTGTACGAACTCACGACCCTTACGACATACCTTAACGATATTAGACTGACCGTCGAAGTTGCTGATGTTAACAAACAAGAACGTATAAGACATCAGTGGTTTACCAGTCAGCGGGTGAAGCTGACGGAAGAGCTCCATGTTGTCAAACATAGGACAACGCTTCAGAGAAAGCTCAATACCATTAGTCATCTTGTAAGTAGTGAACTGACCGCCGAGAGTCAGGTTCTGACCACTACCGGTTACAAATACATTATCACACAGATTGAAGCTAGCAACCTTCTCCTTCAGGATGCGGTCAAACTCGCGAATACCCATCTCACCAGTCAGAGCAACGAAACGACGCTCGTTTGTACCCAGGATATTGTAGCAGAGATCGAACAAATAATCCTCGAACAGCTCAGCAGTAAGCTTAGTGTAGTAACGAATGTTAGCTGGGCTAATCTGCTCAAACAGACCAGACATCGTAGGAACCATGTTGTTCACCTAGAATCGCTAATTCTAGATCGGAAGGACTCCGGTCTGCCAATCCTTCCAGCTCTACATTTCTGTAGAGATCAGACCATATCAAAACCCTTTCTAATAATTTAGAAGTCGGGTTGTTTCCATTTCGGGACGCTTGCCCCTACTCCCTCGCCAGGGATGGTCGTTGAACCTTCACGACAGGTTCTTTGTAAATAAGCCAATCAGTATAAAATCCGGATGGAACTGGTTTGTTTGTATTTGCATATTTATTTATAGTTCCTATCTAATACGCTTTGCCAAAATATTTACTGATTTTATGAGCATTACTAAATTCTAATTTTTCTTTTGTTTTAGAATGAATAAGAGTGTATTTAAATCTGTCTCGATTTCCAGAATCTATAGCGTGCCATGTATTCTCTTTCGGAGTCATCCATCTGAGATTTTCTACACGATTATTAGTACGATTATTATCTATATGATCTACTTGCGTTTTATGTTCAGGATCATCGTTTTGAATAAATGCAAGTGCTACTAATCGGTGTGCCTAGAATTTCTTATTTCTATCACCATAATTTATTTTGTATCTTACATAACCTCCTTTTGTACAGTAAGGTTTTAAGAAATCTTGCATGTATTCAGAAAACACTCGGCCATCATTTGTGACCTTGTAATTTTGCTCATATCCCCCCAAATCAATTGGGAATGGCTTAAAAACCAAGTCGTGCTTGGCTGCTGATTGTCTATCCATCTTTATATCCATATGATGATTATACAAACTTAATTGTAATTATATTTAGAGTTTCCAGCAATTAAGAAACTTAATCGCGCAGAGATTACGCTCTGCGTGCCCATTTATTTAAAATGATGATTTTTAAAAGTTTAGGACGTCCATTTGTACCCTTATTGATATAAGTACCATCGCTCAGACGGTTGCTCTTAGAGAACAACAGAGCGGTCTCCTCACGCTTCTTCCACTCACGCAAAGCCTTCCAGTACTGATAGTCAGACCACAGATAAGACTTCTTGCCAGTCTCAGGATCAGTCAGAGCAATAGCGAGTACGGTGCTATAAGCATCACCGGTAATATCATATGTCAGACGAAGGTTCTGAAGATGATTGCGCATCTTGAACGGAGTCTGATAGTTGATGATATCAGCCTCATCGCTGTACTCCTCATAAGCTGAACCGATACGGCTTACCTGACGACCAGGGAGCAGCATCTCACCAGGGATATAAGCAGACTGTGAACCGTCAATTACATAGCACTCATATACCCAAGTGCTACCATCCTGATAAGGAAGACCTGTAGTACGAACCTGGAAGTGGAAGTCATCGAAAGAAAGAACAGCACCAGGACCGAACCAGCGCTCCTCAAGACCAAGATAAATAGGACTGTTGCCCAGACCAGGAGTCATAGTAGCATAGTTAGCGAGAGTTACTTCCTGACCGTTCCACTTAGCGAAACGAATATTAACTGCGTGATCAGCATCGATCTGTACAGCCCACTCAACCTCGCGGTTCTCGACGATCATAGTCTTACCAAGACCGCCAGTCAGCAGGTCGATAGTAGTTGAAATACCATCATCTTTTGTACCAAATACCAGTGAAAGCAGACCAGAAATCTCATGAGGCTTGGTCAGCAGTGCGTTTGAAATCATGTTCTCATCAACCAAATCGCTAAAACGTTTTCCGCGATAAAGCTGAAGATTGTTAAGTAAAGTATTATTCATATATATTTATAATTGTGTGCGTCAGAACATACCACCTATAAGGTCGGTTACTGACTTTTGTTTATCATCGGCATTATAAGTGCTATGATTCTTTGCACTATGCCTTAACATTTTCCTAAGTTTTTCAGCAGCGGATGTTTCTCCGGTGTTCTTTGCACTAGATATAAGGGAGTCAGCCTTCATTGTGAAGTAGGCCGATTCGATCAGATTCTTTGATAGATTTTTGTTAAAGTCTTTAGTATATTGAGACTGTCCATTCTGATCCACTTTGAAAATATAATCGAACAAAGCCTTACGATCTTCTTTAGGAATTGCTATACCTCTAATGTTAGTAAGCTCGTTTATATCTTTACTAACAGTATTGAAGAATTCTCTTGATTGCTCTTCTTGCTGTCTAGCCATCTCTTCTTGATATCGTGTAGCTTCTTCTACTTCTTTCTGGCGTAATGCCTTTAATCTATCCAAAGCATCCTCTGATTCCTCATACAGCATATCGCTATCTTCGTAGCGGGAAATTTTTTTGTTAATTTGTTCATCAGTATAACCACTGCGCTGCATGAGTTCACGTACAACTGCTTTTTGATTATTCTCGTCTTCGAGATCAATGTTATCAAGAGTCAAAGCCTCTTGCTGTCTACGATAGAAATCCTCAAACTTACCTCCATTCTTTACGTACTCGTCGAGCGCCTGTATACGATCATCCGCGTACTCAGGCTTGGAGTTCTCGTTCACTACAGCTTTCATATAATCTGTAAGCTGATCTACTGTAAGAGGTCTATCTTTCTCATCGATCTCATCCATATTCCACCCGAGAGATTCTCCAAGAGCATCAAAGAAAAGACCCACTTGCTGAGCCTCTATAATGTCATCTTGTGTTGGATCGCCGTCCTGCTTATTATTAGGATCTGGATCCGAATTAGGATCTACTGGTGGTTCGGGATTGCCGGTTACCGGAGGTTCCGGAGTATCATCCACGTGTGCATTTGGATCCGGTGTATTTGGATCCGGTTTGTTGCCGTCCTCAGGATCTTTCACTGGCGGCTCATTAAGTATCTTTTCACCATCGATTGGATCATCAAATGTATTCATATCATCAATGTTGGTAACACCTTCCCCCTCTTCAGGATTAGTAAAGATGTTATCAAGAATACCTTCAAATCCGCTCGGAATTGTATTCTTTTTCTTTGCCATATAATTATATGTAAGTTAATTTTTTACAGTTTATTCTGTTATATTAAAAAGGAACACCTAATTCAAAATCACTAGCGATATTTTTATCTCCATATTTTAACCAATCAAAATAGGATTGCGGTAATATATTATCTGCATTTAATCCGTATTGTATTCTATATACAGGAGATTCGCCTTCAAGAGTAAGTTGTCTGGTTAGTGGAACGTTTGTTTTCATTACAAAAGGTTTTCCTCCCATTACAGGACCCACTTCAAAATTTACAAGTTTTTTTGAAATTTTGTCAATAGTATTTTGAAAAGGAACTTTGTCTGAATAACGAATTCTATTTAACTGTTTTCCACCAAGCAAATTGTATCCTGAAATATATTTAAACGGTTTGTTGTGACCGTATAATCTATCATACAGTTTTGTATATATATTGTCGGCAATCTTTCTTACAAAATCTCCATATTTTTTGGACAGCTAATCCTCCGCTCGCCTAAACGGGTGCAAATCCCACGTATCGATCATTTCCTGCATAGAAAAAGTTTTTGACGAATCTGATCCGATTCCGTGCCCAAAACTAATATTTTTTGTTGATTCTAGGTTTCCGCCATTGCCCGTTATCCAATCTACACCAAGATTCATATTTGCTGTATCTATCTTTAAACCGTTTTTTGCATACTGTTGTTCAATGTATGGCAAATTGTATGAAAATGTTCCATCTTGGTTTGCTATGTATAATGGATCTCTTTCGGGTAAATTTAAATATTTTCTAAAAGCAGCGTCCCTAAATTTATTTTCTAATCTACTTAATTTTAATGCGTAATCTATATATTCAGGAGTATTTTCTATTCCATTAAGTTCGGCTTTAGCGATTATGTTTTCTGGTATATATCCAATATACGTACCGTGATTACCTTTACCAATGCCGTTGTTAATTTTACCCATCCAACTTGGAGTAAAATCCTAAGGTAAATTTATTTTAGGTTCTGTTAATATTTTTTGAGCTACATTCAACCCTCTTTTTAATGGGTGGTCATATGAAAACGGTGTTAAATATTTATAGAAAAACTGATTGCGGTTCGCTATATTATGAGCTATTCTCGGGCCCTATGTACTGCCGCCAACCAATGCAGCTCCGCCCAATAAGTTAACTCCTGCAGAATACCAAGGATGTTGTTGCTAAAAATTACTACTTACCAATCCTTCGTTTCCGTTTATCCACCTGTCCATATAAGTGGAAAATCGCATTGGTCCAAACAACGTTTTTGGCAGATCATAAGCTCGCCTTGCCCACTGTGTCGGATCTAAATTATTTAATCCGCCTAATGTCAACGCATTAAACCCATTTATTACGGCATTAGGATCATAAGAACTTCTATAATTATCAGGATTTGCTCTAGTTATATTTATTTCAGGTAACATCAAAGTACCGCGTTCTCCCGTGATCTAATCTATAAGTTCTCCAGTTTCTTCATCAAACTTTATGTCGTTTCCATTTTGTCTAATATATCCAGCTTTCCCGTCTTTATATCCAGGCAACTTCCCATTCTTAAAACCCAGGCGTTTTCCTCCAAATATATTATTAGAAATATTATCTATTAGAGCGTCCTATGGATCTTTATCATTAAGCAATACATCTTGAATAACATTATTTATATTATTAGTTGTTCTACGTGCATATAATTCAGATGTATTAAATGCAGGGCTCGTTGGATTATTCCAAGATGATATTGCAGATGGTGCAGGATTATTTAAAGAATAATCAGAATGAATTGCTATCGGAGTAGGTTCAAATTGGCTTACAGCATTGGATTCTGCTGCAGTTGTCTGAGGCGTTGGTTTGGATTCCACTATAACAGGCTGTGTTGATTCGCCGCCTGTAAGATAGTCATATACTTGCTAAGAAAATGCTTTACGTTTATCCCAATCTTGATAACCTATGACTTTACCATCTTTCATTATCACAGGGCGTTCGTACAACTTCATAAACGCATCTGAAGCTTCGTGTGCAGTTTTATACCCCGTTCGTTTAAAAGAACCAGAACCAGCTGCGGTATAATCTCTATATTTGCCTTTACGTATCCATTTATTAGCACTAACCCAATCGTCCAAATATCGCAATTGATTTTCTAAAGAATAATCTCCGTATTGTTCCTAAATTGCTTTACGTATTGGTTTACTGTTTTGGAATATTCCACTATAACCAAAAGAGTTTACGCTGTCTGGATTAAGACTACTCTCCTAAATTGCGTTTCCAATAATACCAGCAGCGGATATATCATCAAATCCTTTAGCTTTTAATAGTTTGTGTAAATTAGATATACTTTTTTTAATATCGTCACTAAAACCGGATTTACCATTACCATATCTAGGAAGTCCTGCATCATATATTTCAGATACAGGCTTACCGTTCTTATAGTCGTTAAACCGCTCTCTAAATGCTGTTGTATCTTTGCCCATATCCGTCTATTCTATTGCTAAGAAGATTAGCAATGACGTTGGTAATAAAGTCATCACCTCCGTCATGCTAAACTAATCTTAGTATAAGTTTTAACAATTGATTATTCTCTCTAGTAAGCTATAGAAGCTCTTGTTCTTCAGCGCGTGTCATGGCATATAAGTATTTATTTTTGGCCCTCTTTTGATTAATTTTGATTTTCTATTATATTGCTACTATATAGAATTTTTGGTAAAATTCCACGGAGTGTTTTCATTTATTAAATATTGGCGAAGTCTCGGCTCTATTATTTTGTGTGCAACATATTCGATATTGCCAGGCCTGTTATATCCGGACATACCGCCTATTTTTATATCACCCGGCAACGAAAAAATCTATTTTATCCAATCAAAAGATCTAGGAGTATCTGTTCCATTAAATTGATACGCATGTGCCATTTCCGCTGTTATATCTTCAGCAGCGTTATTTGGATCTATATACATAGTATTTGTAAACGGATTGTAATGAGCTCTAGAGCCATCTCCCTTCATAATACCTAAACGTTGTAACAACGACTTATTACCAGATACAGGTTTTATAGTAGGTCGCTAAGATTTCGTATATATTTCCCACAATTTATTTATGTAAGATCTAGAAGAATATTGGTCTTCGACACTTTCTTTTTCTAATGTGTTGTAAAATGAATTTCGCAATTCTTTATTTGGAATCATATAATTCATTTTATACAAAGCATTGTCTTTTGGAGGTGTTATTACAATTTCTGGTAATGTTCCAGCATCAAAATATGTCGTTGGCCCAATAAACGCCTATTTAATTGCACGTTGTTCAGGTGTAGTGTGTGGTCCACTATATGTAGGAGAAGATATATATCTCTATAAACCTTTTTGAAATTGTAAAACAGAAACATCATCATCTCCGTAATAAAGTCTGTCCAACATTGGTTGTTTATTTTCTGGCCCCATAATTACTTCTCTCCGGCTACTTTATTACGAATAGCGGCGCGAGCTTTAACTCTTTCACGTTCAAGAGCAGCTTCATCTTTAGCTCTCTGTAGCTCCATCTCGTGCTTCATACGCTGCTTTTCAAGATCAATCTTCTTATCTTCTATCTCTTTCTTCTGGCGAGCTTCATAACGCTTAGTATACTCATCTGATGCAATCTTACGCTATGCTGTAGCATCCTTAGCAATCTCCATAGGATCAGGTATACCGTTGTTGTTAGCGTCCTTCTCTTCTGTACCACGATATGCACTAATCTCAGCTACTGCAATCTTAGTCTGGTTATCAGCATCAATCTTATAACGTTCAAGCTCCATCTTAGCTTCCTCAAGCATTAGCTCTTGTTCACGCTGTTCATTCTACATCTGCTGTAACTGTACAGCCTTCTCTTGTTCAGCTTGCTGTTGCTGTTGCATTTGCTGTTCCTGACGCTCTTGCATCTCCTTAAGCTTCTGCTTAATAATATTGAAGTTATCATTTGTAAGTACTTCAGCTGCCTCAAGTAAGCTAGCACCATTCTGCATAGCAGGTTGAATGAGCTGTTGTAACTTCTGAATATTCTCCATATCCTTAGAAGTATCACTTACAAATACATCCATATCTTCATAGTAGAACTTATCTGTAATATCAAGATATGCGCGCTCTCCATTATCGAATATATAACTAAGCTTCTGTTTACCTGTCTGTTGCCAAGCTCCTTGTGCAGTATTAAGCAGCATGTTAAGAGCGTGACGCTTACATTGGTTATGTGCCCAGAATAAAGGTTCTGTGATGTGTGATGACTGTACAACACTACGCTCTACATTACCTACAAGCTCATTAGAACTAATAGCACCTTCGCGTTGTTCTGTAATACCAGATATAGTACCTGCCAATTGTTCAATCTTATCCATCAACTGAATATACTCAGCAATGACATTAGACATGGTAAGATCGAGAGCTGTAATCTGATTAAACGTAGCAGGTTTACCTCCCTCACGTCCAGGAACGTTCCAGCCCTCCTCGTAAGGATTTATGAAGTTTACACCCACGCTAGACAGATAATGCATCCAGCGATCAGGAGTGATATTCATAGACTTAGGAATCTATGTGATATCCATATTCACTACTTTTCCTTTGTCTCTTGCTATAGCTAACTCAAGTCTGTACCAAAGTACAATATACATGTACTGTAGAGGTTTAAGGATACTTACAAGTGACCTTGGTCTTGAATTTGTGTTACTGTATATACATCCGCAATATGGGAGTTTCTGTGAGTTTGGATTGTCTATTGACACGTGCTGATATTCAAGAGGCTAGATACCAAAATACAAATCGCTGCCAGCACGATATCCCTCCCAAACTTCTATAATCCAGTCTGGCTCCACAGAGATTTCCATACCTGTTTTCTTGTATGATTCATCTGCTATTTCTACTTGCGCTTGTCCTGACTCATCAAAGTATGTAACATAGTATATCTTCTTAAATGACTTCCAGCAGCAGTGCCATACGTTTATAGCATATCTACTCTTAGATTCAAATTCTGGATTATCATATATATGCATCTAGATACCACCACCGAAGTTATCTACAGGTCCATGATCTCCCATAGTATTAGAAGAATGTCCTGTAAGCATTTCGTTAAGCTTATTTAAATCTTTCTCTGTAAGCTTATTATAGTATCTATCGTATATCTCAGCTACTGGTAAACGCATTCGTCTACAGCACCAAGAACCGTCTTCTATAAACTCTAAGTCCGGTGCTCTATCGTAGGAGAAATACATTGGGTTTACTCTCTCCATATAAGGCTCATCGTTCTGTACACCTATATAGTATATCTCGGCACCAGCGATAAGAGCATCCTTCCAACCTTTGATAAACTCGTTATCTAAGCTGAGTTTTTCCCTTAAGTATGTGAGAGTGTGATATGCAGCATTCTCTACAACATCTTTATAATCCTTAGTCATATATTTAGCAATAGCCTCTGGTGGCATAACTTCACCACTCTATAGCTGTTGCTAGAACTGCTATGCTTCTTCTGGACTCATACGAGCAGTAATAGATGCCATGATATACTGCATAAGCATCTCTTTCTCTTTGTCCATAATATCTGATGCAGCTTCTTGTGATGTTCTCACTACCCTGAAGTTCATCGGCCTCTTTGTCTCTTCACCTATAAGGAGGTCCACCTTAGGCCTTATTATATTGAAATCTTGAGGAGTAGCGGGGAACCCGTCTTCTACTTTAAACGGGTTTGTAATTCGTTTAAAGTCTTTCTCATCAAATATAGAATTATAAAGGTTGTAGTAGGTCTATATCTCTCCGAAGCGTGAACTGGATGTTCCTCCAGACACAACGTCTCCCTCGCCTATGATAAAGTTTACACAGTCATGCTACCACTGTTCGTTCTTCTTTTTTAGTGGTAATTTTTGCTGAGGGAATGATATGTTATATAAATTATCTTCTACTCTAACCATTGTGTTAATTATTTATTACATCACACTTCTGGTCCAGCTACAAATGCAGCGCCATTCGGTGAGGTATAGAATGTGTTGTTTACCACGTCGTACATGCCAACGACGTTATTACTATCTTTACAAGGAATTAAATCTCTTACAAGCGTACCTTCTACAAACAGTTTGAAATAATACAACTGAGCATTACAATATCTTTGCGGACTGTTGTTTGTATCTGAAAATCCACAAAACAACGATGCTCCGTATGAGTGTGTTTTTCCGTTGTTGTATATATCTGTAACGTTTTTGTTTGGTGGAGTCTATACTGGAAGTTCAACAATTGTACCAAGCGTGGCAAAATAATTATCTTTTGCAGTACCACCTATGTACCTACCTTGAATTCTATTTTTATTCGACTCTCTTCTAATAAACACTCCCGGCCAAGGGCTGTTGTTTGGATCTTGGTTTGAAAACATTGTTGCCTAACTTTCACCCTGTGTTGTACTCATGTTAAACTTCATAGCTATGTCGTATTGGGTATTCAATACTTGGTACAATTTTATATCAAGGTCGATGTATTGATGTCCGCCGTTTGTACTAGATATATATTCCAGTTGAGTGTACCCGTCAGGTAACGGTCCTGTATTTATAGGCCATATTAATGTATCTCCTATATACATAGCATCAGCTTCTGTTGAACCCAACATTATCTTATCTGCTGCTCCAATTTCTGTACTTGTCATGATGCTGTTATAATATATATAGTATTAGAATCATATGATGTCAGCGCATCGTATTGTACTTGTGTACCTCTCCATATAGTAGGAATAGTAGGTGTATTAATAAGATCTGTATAATCACCAGTGGTAGCAACAGTAGCAAGGTTGGGAGTTGTACCATTCTGACCAGCAGGACCTTGCGCGTGTACACCAGTATCAGTAGTACCTATGAACCAATTACCGGTAGTACTATCTATGTGTGGAGTTATACCATCAATACCGTTTGTACCGTTAGAACCGTTTTGACCTGCAGGACCTTGTATGCCCTAAATGCCCTATTCTCCTTGAGGACCAGCAGGTCCAGCAGGGCCCTATGGTCCAGCGGGGCCGGTCAATGCTTCCAATTGTTCTGCAGTAAAATCTGCATATGTGAACGCAGGTCCTTGCGGTCCTGCAGGTCCTTGCGGACCAGTTTCACCTTGAACACCTTGCTCACCCTACGGACCCTGTTCCCCTTTTTCTCCAGTGTCGCCTTTAGCTCCAGCAGGACCTGGTTCACCCTATGGACCCTATTCTCCTTTAGGACCCTGTTCTCCTCGTGGACCCTGTATTCCTTGTACACCCTGTTCGCCACGAGGTCCTTGTGGGCCAGCTGGACCTATATCTCCAGTATCTCCTTTTGGGCCTGCTATTCCTTGTGGGCCAGCCTGTCCGACGGGACCTGGTTCTCCTTGAGGGCCGGTGTCCCCCTTAGGCCCAGTCTACCCAGGATCTCCTTTCGGTCCTTGTGGTCCTGGATTGCCTTTATCTCCTTTAGGTCCTGCGGGTCCAGATGGTCCTACACGTCCTGCATCACCTCTGTCACCCTTAGGCCCTTGTAATCCAATTGGACCTCGAGGGCCCTATTCTCCACGATCGCCTTTATCACCTTTGTCTCCTTTTGGACATAGTATATATACTTTCTATTTATCGATCATATATGTACTATCCGCTACTATAGATTGTGGGGGTATATTGGCTTCTGCGTTTGTATTTACAATGGTAAATATAGCTTTCTTATCGTAAAATCGCCATTCTATATCATTCAGCTTTCCCGTCACTTCTAGTGAATATTTGCCTGTTTTTAAGCTGCTCCCATTGTATTCTATCTGCAGTATATTATTGGCTAGCGTTTCGAATTGTTTTATCTCTTTTGAACTCCCGTTTGTATGAGAAGTTACAGTAATATTAGTACAATCTTGCAGATTGAAATCCGTCAATTCTTCGCCGTTGTATTTATACGCCTTGACTTCTACCGCTATTTTAAACGTGTTTCCTTTTACTATTCTTAAGTCACTCATATTAAAAGCTAAATAAAGGTATATCATCTTGTACACCATTATCTTCAGCAAACCATTTGTCACTGAATAACGGCATTTCGAAGAGTTCAACCTGTTTGTTTTGTTCCTTTGCAGCAGATATCTTAATCTAATATAACTCTTCTCTGTATATCATAACCATACACAAAGCTATTAGACGGTCTACATTTCGTTCTCCGTCATTCATCATAAGTTCTTCGATTAAAGGTTCGCTGTATATTCTTTCTAGATTAGGATGACCTTCTTCATATTCTTCCATCAGCCATTCGAGAATTAAACCTTCTCCATACGCCCTAATCTATTTTGTCATGTGACAGCCTTTACGGCGCTGTACTTTACTGTCCTTAAAGACTTCCGTAATTATTTTATCTGGCTGATCAGCCAAGAGATAGTCGCAATGTTTGTTTGTGAAGTAAGGGTAAATACCCTTACGTTCATTCTCAAACAAAAGACGTGCATTATAAAACATCAGTAGCTTACGCACGTTTTCATAATACTCTTCCGCAGTATCTGGACGACCTGTATACTCAGCCACAATTACATCATTCCAAGCTTCTCCTGCTTTAACGCGTTTAAATATGAACGTCGATCCTAAGGAGTTAGTGAACGACTCATCGTGATCATACGGGTCGCAACCGCCAATGTATAATCCAAATGGGGGATCTGGGATAGGGTATTCCCATATGACTACTGATCCGCTTGGTTTATCATCTTTCTTTAATGGGTAAGTAGTTATATCACCAGATTTCTTTTCTATTGCTTCAACTTTGCCATTGCCATCCCAGACCAGATCAACTATATGCTTCATATTCTAAAGCTTCTTGTTGGTTCTAATTCGCGTTAATTGATCCATTAATAGCTTACGTGGAAATATATTCTTACCTAATTCAAGTATAGCTTCTTGTGGCTTAATAGGACGTTCGGAAATAAATCTATCTATAGATGCTTGTGACGCTCCGCCCTCCTTTACTTTGTTGCGTTGGCGCATCAATTCTTCTATTGCTAGATCCTTAAGGCTATTGCCGTCTTTATCCATAAGTTGGTTGCCGTTTACATCGGTACCTTCCATGTTACTCCAAGACGGAACAAAGAATCCGCATCGCGTTTCTTCAGCTTTATCATCCCATATATTAGGAAAGCTTAGTACGTTATATGCTTCAGGTTTATAGAACAATTCTTTCAGTCCTTCAAAACTACCTCCTTCGGTACCACCTGTGCCGAATGCTATCATAAGACCAAAAGCTTTACCATCGTCTGTTTCAACGGCAGGTTGTTCTATTCGCCACGCTGTAAGTAGATTTGGGAATTTACCACCTTCTTCCCACAGTACCAATCTTCCACGAGTACCACGAATACGTTCGGGATCATTCTTCAAAGTAATGCCGGCTATACGCGACATATAACCTTGTTCAGTCTCTTTACCGTATTCATCCTTTACTTTAAAACCAGATACTCTTTCCATTCGAGTACCTACCAAGCGTTGTTTTGCCCATTCTGTATGCTTATCTATAAAGTCCATTATTTGCCAAGCTTTTGTGAGCAATCCGTCACCGGTTAGATACTTCTATTCAGAAGCAACTGCAAAGTTTTGAGATCCTTTTATCAATGCGTAGTTTCTTACAAGCATGGAGGCCCCTTTAAACGAATAACCTCTTTGTCGAGATTTAAGTACAGCCATGTGTTTTCCTTCAATCTCTGCTTGTTCTACTGCATGAAAATAATAATAATCTTCGTCCCAGAACCTTGGGAAGCCAAAGATACGCTCGCGGCGAGTTCTTATATTGCCGTCTCGATCTTTATATTCGACTTCCTCAAGTTTCATAATGGGACAATAATTTAAATAAAAATAATGGTATCCTGTAATAGCATCTCCATCCGGAGCCACATAACCATTTAGACAGCGCTCCGTTTCACGGTCCCAATATTGTATATAATCAGTTGTTCCACGCGGCGCTAAGGTATAACATCCATTCTCCTAAAAGAAGATGGCCGCCTATCTAAATTTATCAGTGTTGTATATTCTTTTATTAAAGTCTACCATTGCTTTTATTATTGTAATGTGTATGGGAATGTTATTGGGAACGTCTCTCCCTCTGCAGCATCCCACAAGAAGTATATGGTATGTTCATCTGGATTCTGTAAAGACAGATATTCATCTGTCTACATAAATCTATGTCTATAATTAGTATCTCCAATAGATGAACCAGTTCTATCGTATATAAGAACAGTATATTTTACAGAAGTAGGTTGTACAAACTGTACTGGGGTACACCACACATTATGAAGAATAACATTACCAAACGTCATTTCATCATAGTATTGCATATTGTTTCCATGAATAACGCTCGATTCGTCGTACTCCCAATTAAATGATATACTTGCAACTTTCTTAGCGTTAGTAGCATCCATAGAAACATAAGCGATATATGCAGTATTACCAGAACTGCCGTTTTGTAATACAGTCATAATACCTTGACTAGATGTTACATATCCCTAGAGCTGCTCGAACATTGTGTCTACTTCAGATCTAGTATATGCGTCTACATCAGTAGAATCTCCATTACGTACTCTAAACTGTGCAGATCTATCATCATCAAGAGTTACTGTAAATATATTAGTTCCTCCGTTTTCAGTAGACGTGGTTGTCTGTACAATGCTCTTTATACCAATACCCTGGTCTCCTTTAAGTTCTTCTAATTGTTGTGGAGTAAAGTCAGAATATTGGAATGCTGGTCCAACCGGTCCTGTTGCAGGAACACCAGTCGATACTCCGTCAATATACCAGTAGCCATTTATGATTTCTGGTGTAGATCCAGGCTCTCCCTACATAGGAAGTGCAGCTGACATATCGGCAAGATAGGTAAATCCGTTAGCGTCTTTTACATATAACTGTCCGTTATCAGGATCTTGATTATTTGTAATAAGTACAAACTTACCTGCAGGTACATTTGCTGCGTCTGCATTCATATCAGATACAGACAAATACTATCTATATATCTAGAAAGCTTCGCCAGTATCACCCTTAGGCCCAGGAACACCTTCTGCACTAACTTGAAGTGATGTATATGTAGTACCGTTATCATATGATACTTCCCACATCTTTGTAGAAGTATTTATTCTAACCAATGGGGATTTACCATCGGCGCCACGATCTCCTTGTGTACCCTATGCTTTAACACCAGTATCAGTATCATCGATAAACCAGTTACCGTTCATACCAATATGCGGAGATATTCCATCTGCGCCATCGTCACCCTTAGGACCCTTTAATGCTGCTAGCTACTGTGGTGTAAAATCAAGATATGTAAAGTCGTGTCCAGCTTGTCCTTGAGGACCTTGAGCATCTATACCAGTATCGGTAGTTCCTATAAACCAATGTCCGTTATTTCCAATGTAAGGTGTTTCTCCATCAGCACCATCTGCACCATTGATTCCATCAATTCCGTCTCTACCATCTTTACCATCAACACCATCCCTACCAGGAATACCTTGTTCTCCACGAAGACCTTGTACACCGCTAAGCGTCGTTACATAGCGGAATTCATTTGGAATCTTAATATATACATCGCCATTATCGCTATCGTTAGAGGATATAATAACAAGTTTTCCTTCTGGAACGTTATTTGTATCTGCGACCATGTTTTCTACACTACCATAGGTCTTATATATAATAAAACCTTCGCCGCGTTCTCCTCTTTCACCCTTGGGTCCAACAGGTCCCTAATCACCTTTGTCTCCTTTAGGTCCTACTAGTCCTTGAATACCTTGCTCTCCTTTCTCTCCTTGTGGACCTTGTATACCTTGTGGACCACGCTCACCTTGTACACCTTGAATACCTTGGGCACCAGTCAAACCGGTATCACCCTTATCACCTTTGTCTCCTTTGTCGCCCTTAGGACCTTTTATTCCTTGAGCACCAGAGATGGTAGTAACATAGTTAAACCCGTTAGCTGTTTTTACGTATAATTTTCCATTATCCGGATCAGAAGGATCGTCAGATGATATTATAACAAGTTTATTTTCTGGAACCTAAGACGCATCAGCATTCATCTATTGTATGCTTGCATACGATTTATATAGAACTAATGGATCTCCAGTATCACCTTTCGCTCCTTGAGGTCCTTGAGGTCCTGCCGGACCAGCAATACCTTGTGTACCTTGTGCGCCTTGAGGTCCTTGTGGGCCTTCTACACCTTGTTCACCTTGATCACCTTTATCTCCCTTAGGTCCTTGTATACCTTGAATACCCTACTCTCCCTAAGGTCCTCTAGGTCCTGCCGGGCCTGTAAGACCAATAGGCCCTTGTTCACCTTGTAAACCGTGTTCACCACGATCTCCTTTTTCTCCTTTCAGAGAAGCAAGCTGTTCTTCTGTAAAATCTTCGTATGTAAAAGGATCTCCTTTGTCACCCTTTCCATCGAAGTTGTCTATATAATCCTGAAGTTCCGCTAATTCTCTATTGTGTTTATCTTCAAGTTCTTGAAGTCTACCAAAAAGAGTGGTATAATTATCCTTTATGTCTTTAGCATTTTTCTTAACAGGCGTATCATCATACGTCGCTGCTTCTTGCTTATTATCAAGAATTAGATTCAATGTAGCATTAGCATCAAGAATATCTCCTTCTCTAAACAATGGCCTATCTAAAGGATAATTTCCAATAAGCACATCAGGATGAGCATGACGTCTTGCATCTGTACCAAAATGTGCAAGATCTCTTAAAGGATGTTTACCTTTTATACCAAGTCTTATTTTCTTTTCCATTGTTTATTATTTTATTCTACTCCGTGACTAATTCCAGCAGCTGCTTCAAGAACTTCAATTCTATTAATAAGGGACGTAAGATCTTGATGTGATGTCAAGTACCCGGCGTCGTTAGTAAATGCACTTACGTTTGTAGGTACCGTTGGTATAATAGGTTTGTTAGACAAACCTGTATAGTCTATTATAATATTACCCGATCCTAGAATAGACTGACCGTCTATTGTTTTAATATTTATGCCTGAAACAAGAGTATCCTATTTAGTATTATCCTAATGATCGATATACTCTTTTATAGTAGCTTTATGCTCTTCACCAGTAGTAGGATCTGTAAGCATACCTACATCTTCTGCTTGTTTAGCTCTATTTATTTCAGCATTGAGTCTAGAATCAATATTGTGTGTGTATTCATCTACTTCACGAATATTATCGTGTTGTTTATGTGAATTATTTACAATAACGTCAATAGTCTTATTAGCATCCCAGAATTCAGCAATCTGGTGCTCGCCGTTATCTGATATTACAGCCTTCGGTATAACTGTTGTACGAATGTGAGTACCAGTACTTACAAGATCTTTGAGTAAAACCTTTTTTTCCATGTTGTATATTTTTACATTTCGTAGAGACCTATTACGCCTCCGCCTTTTATTCTACCAGTCTCCAACTACTCAGCCTTAGCTTGTTTCATAGCTATGTCCAAAGACTTAACAATATTACCAACATCTTTTAAGATACGCGTTACTTTTATTGCAGTATCTATATCCATATTGCCCTACGAGTAGTCATTTAGGGCAGCTATAAGCCCCTCTGCTGCAGTTTGTGATGCCCCTAATAGTCTAGTACCAGGTGTTTCTTGAAATTCATTAAATCTTTTAATCAACTCTTTTACTTCTGCAGTAGGTACATATCTTTCATCATGAAACACGTCTTTGGCCACTATAGCGGATCTTTCATTAACTGGATATGCAGTATAAGGAGTGTTCCATTTATGCAACCAAACAACATATTCTATTTCCTTTAACGCCTAGGACTTATCTTTAGCATTGTTATAATGCTCCCTAAATGGTGGTATAGCTAAATCCTAGGTGTTAATAGAAATCTTATCGCCTTTTATGTCAAACATATCATTATGTTAAGTACATTTCTAATATTGTTGTACTACTTCCTCACAAGACAGGTGGTTAGGTAATAGGGCGGCTACGACCCGCTGATCCTACGAGTTAGTCTTATTCCTCGCTATTCTACCAATACTGAGCTTTCTATTGCCAAGTAGTACATGTTGCGCGTGGTACAGGAATCGAACCTGTGATTCTGGGGCCGCTAAGTCCACCAGCGCTTTACCACTAAGTTAACCACGCAATCCCAATTTTATACAGTTAGGGTTCTGTTATATTAAGTCTGTTATTTACAGTTATATAAAGGTCGTTGTAATTAGACATTAACCAATCAATTTGATCCCCGTAAGCTTCCACTGAATGTAGTCTACCTTTTAAGCTACTAGACGCATCTAATCCGGCAGATGCAATCTCATATAATTTAGTAATTATAGAAGAATTTACTTCTTCCACCAGTCCATTATTCTATTCTATTCTTAAATGTGTCATGATCTATATTTAAATATTACGTCTCCAGTTGTTTTATTTGTAATAGTAATAGTAGATGGTATTGGATAACTTGTACTTGCACTATTGCCTAATACCAAGTATCTAGTAGACGCTTTTAATGTAATATCTTGATTTAAATTATGCCAATAATCTAAACCGGTTTTATTCTAATCCAACTCTACAACGCGACCTCCACTTATTGGAGAAACCCTTATTGTTATACTCGGATCTACTTCTATATACGACGTTATCCATTCATTAGCTACATTACTATCTGATATAACTCCATTCGTATTAATAACTTTTCCTCTGATTATATATCCGCCATATATGTAGTTGGTCAATATTTTATCAAACATCGTAAACGATTTGTTATCTGGTACATTTACAATATCTAATGAAGTAACATTAACATAATTATCTACAACTACTCCAGCAGGAGTAAGTACAGTAGGATTAGTGAGATTAATAGTAGTAGGAGTACCAACTTCATACTTAGTTAACGGAGCATTCGAAGGAACTAATACGTTAACGGTAGTACCACTAGCATCCACCTAAGTAATTTCAGGACACATTGTAAGATCAATATTACCAGTCAAACCTGTGCAATTTTGTATAGACAATGTCTGAAGACTTGTCATAACACTAAAGTTCATCTAATTCTTGTCGTTATCTTGAATACTATTAGATGTATTAGTGAGACTAGTAAATCCATCAAGAATAATTCCAGTTACATTTGGAATATATTTAAACAGATATGAACCATTAGCTGTAATAAGGTTGGGTAATTGACTTACATACGATCTAAAGTCTATAGTACCGTTAAGTGCAAGCAAATCTACTTTGTATATATAGTTACGTCCAATAGCGTGACCCGTTTGAGTAGTAAATGAATCGTTTATTGGACTATACAATATTTGATTGCTTTGTACAATTGGAAGTACATCGTCTGCTATAACAAGTTGCGATGTGGCTGTTATCTCTTTACCTGACAAGAATCTAACAACTGCAGTTACAGTATAGAGCTTCGTCTCATCGTTAGTAGGCATCGCAGCATCACAAGATATACAAATACCAGATTTGTTGGAATAAGAAGATACTGTTATATAGTCATCATATAACTCTGCAAGTCCTGCTCCATTTCCACCATCCACATAAGTTACCGTTCTATTATCAGAATTTCTCTTGATACTATATGTAACCTTATTTATAGTAGCAGTGTATGTTCCAGTAGTATTCATAAACAATCTTGCTCTCTGTCCACTCTGATAGAATTCTATATAATTTAAAACAGCGCGTGGAGCAGTCTATCCTTCACTCTCGATATCAATGAACGTTGTAGTAGGATATGAAGCAGCTTGAACATGAATTACAGTGGTATAGTTAGCACCATCTATAGAACATGTAACCTGTACATCGTAATCAGCACCTTCATTAGATTCTGTAGACGTAATATATGCAATACCATCTACACTAGCATCTTGCTAAATTATAGTAAGACCTTTGTATCTTGCATAAGACTCATTACTTCCTACAGGACCTACCGCCCATGTATACTGTGTATTGTCGTCTTCTGCAAGTGAGAATCTAGTAGCATTCAACGAAGCTGAATTTCCTTCTTTAAGAGTAACACCACCAAGATTATCAATAGTTACATTACCTCCAATATTAATCTGTATATAGTTCTTCTTGTGGTCTACTACAAGACCTGATGAGTTCTTTGTGAATACAGTATCTCCAAACCAACTCTTGATATTATTAAGTTGCTGTGAAGTAAGCTCTACACCAGTATCCTTAAGTACAATGTAACCCTTTAATCGATTAGCATTGTTTAACTGAGCAATAAGAGCTAACTCATCATACGTAAGCAAATTAGGAGCACCAACTGTATCCTCACGCCAGTCAATCTTATCCATCTGTAGAGTATACAGACTCAAGTCTGCTTCAGCTGCAACAAGATTATTCAACCAGCTTCTTACAAACTGAATTGATTCTGGTGTCTTACCGGTAGTACCGAGTAAAGACACTTCGTGTACTGTAGTAGGAATTCCTGAGCATTTAGTAAATGTAGCTGCATTAGCCTAACCTATTTCGCTGTGCCAGAACTCCAAAGTACTCCAAGAAGAGTTATTTACATAGAATCTATATACGCTATCTGGAAGCTCAATCTTAGAGAATGTATTACCTGATTCAGAACTATAGAAGTTAGTCAAACCAGAACCCATTGCAAGTACCTGTGACAACTCTGTAAGGTTGTTATTATAAATAAACGCGTTGGTATCTGTTTGATTCTATTGACCACGAATATTAAGTGACTGCAAATTCTCAAGTGTAGCAGCAGTAGCTTGTATTTGACATCCAAGTACACCAACTGTACCAGTATAAGTATTATCTGATCCAGATATTGCTATACCTACGTTGAGTCTCTTAATTGGAGAACCAAGTACTTCTGAATATGCACCATCAAGAGTTACACCATCAAGTCCAAGAGCGATCTCACTAAGATCAATCTCCTCCATAAAGTTAGCACCGTATATAGTGATAGGGTTCTTAGTGTTAGAACCACCAGCAAGCTCACCATATCCAGTACCCATGTTATGAGTAAAGATGTTAGATTTAGATACATTCAACGTAGGACCCCAAGGAGCACCTTCCTTGTAGATACTCATATATGTATCTTTAGTAGGAGTAATTCTGATAACCTGATTAGACCCTTCTGTTACGTTTGCACGTACATAGATATAGTGACTCTTATAATCACCACAGAACCATTTAGCATCGTAGTAGTCCATTGAGTTACTCAACCACCAGTGACGGTGTGTCATACGAGAACCCTATAACCAACTAAGCCATGTTGGGTCACCATTACCAGACTCAATATACTTGAAGAATCCTGACTTGTTGTACATCAACTCACACCATGCAGATGCATAGCTTTGATCGAACATGGCAGATACATTATCATAAGTAAGTCCTGCATTATACAGGGCATCTGCTACCTTTGGAACAATTGTATTTGCCCAGTAGTTCCAATTCTCAAGAGCATCAAACAACCAGTTAGATGTTACAACCTCACCTTGATCATTAGCACTTCTACCAGAGAATGCATATGTTGTTACAGATCCTGGAAGTTTTGTATTACGATCAATAGGAGGTTCGTATGCGATACCACCGTCGTTCTTGTTACCAAGAGCAATATCCATATCCCAAGGCTCATAATGCCAGTGTTGACCGTCGTAAGTTTTCAACTGAGCGTTACGCTCCATAGAATCGACAAGTCCAAAACGCAGACAGAAAATATAATAAGCTGCCATCTTGTACAAGTCAAGGTGCTGTGCTGCTTCTTGTTGGAACTTCTGTTGATTACCATACGTACTTACTACCCAAGCGTGGAAGTCTACGAAAGGCTTAGTCTTAAGATAGAAGTTAGAAGATGTACTAAACTTATCCTGAGTAATCTTATTTCCCTGAGCATCTTTTACTTTAAGTATATCATCTTCATCTGGGAAGATAAGCTCAAATGCTTGCTCCCATCCCCACATACGGTCATACTCTCCTGTAGGATTACCTTGATTATCAAGTTTCTCAATATTAAGCACTTGCTCAAATCGAGAATCGTGCGTCATATAAGATGAATATTGAGTATTAGAGCTAAGTACCTCTATCTGTAATACATCTTTGTTATCCCAACGACGATTAGCCTTAGTATCCTGACTTTTATAAGTGTTAGTAAGACAGAAAGGATCCTTAGGTACAGCATAAATACTACGCTCTCCATATGTATAGTCAGACTTCTTATCGTCCATAAATACATACTGGCCAAGGAATATTCTCTTCTGTGCACCTTGTTCATCATAATAGAATACTGCACAAGGGAATGAATCAGGGGCAATACGTATGTCGTAAGGGAATGCAGAATCTGTTACATTTCCCCACTGTACATTCTCAGATGACGTAATATTACCATTGCTGTCGTATCTATTACGTTGACCATATCCTTCAGTCCAAACTGCATTTCCAGTCTCGTTTAAGTCGGCATTATTGTGATGAACAAGCTGGTTTGTACTAAACAATTGCGGAGCTGTTCTAAGTCTATATTCTCCATCAATGTTTGCATTAAACCACGTCTTTTGTATAAGACGCTGTAATGATCCATTGTGTACACCGGATGAGTCAGCATAGTTAGCTTGAAGAACGAACTTGTTAGCAGGAATAGAAGCCTTACCTTGATCATCAGCAGCCTTCATTATATATCTGTTCTTATTCAACAGAAGATCTTCTTGCTGAGTGAGTTCCCATGTTGGGACAGCACCATTCTTAGACTTATTAAGCCAGAACTTCATAGAAGTAATAGGATAGTTCAATGTAGACTGTCCGTGTTTTCTAATCTGTGCTCCAACAATCTTAAAATTCTTAGTTGAGTCCGAAGGACAGAAACGCTCGATAGTTACATCTGTAGTGGAGTCCTTCTTATCTGTTTGACCACTAAGTATGTTAGAAAGGTTACCTGTTATAAGTATAGTATCTATTCTATTCTTACAAAGGTCAAAATCAATCTCACCGCTAGCATTAAGAATATCATTGCGGCTAGCTATTACAGCTTTGTCTGGACTATCGTATACAAAATTATTGTAAGCATCTGAATAACTAATAGAATAGTCATATATACGAATAGTATATACTCGTACTCCTGAATCAGATCCTCCGATAGTAATACCACCGCTTGTATTAAATGCTTGACCTGAAGCGATAGCAGCACGCTCGAGAATACCGTTGTTTACAATATATGCGAGTCCTGATTCTACTGTACGGTCTTGACTACTCTCTGGAACAGCATTGATAATGAAAGACAATTTAATTCTCTCATTAGACTTATAGTTTGTATGAACAACTTCTGTATTTGCATTGCCATACAATGTAGCTGTATCTGGAGTAATTTCAATACGAGCTGCTTGTGGGTTACCTATTACGATAAGCTTGTCATCGTCATCAGCAACTTTCTCAGATTCAAATTCAATCTCAATCGTTTTACCTTTTATAAAATCAAAGTTTGAGAACGGTTGTATATTTATAACAGCACTTTCAGATTGTCCTACGGTGCGGAAGCTATTTTCATACCAACCTGAATTAGTATTCCAAGAAATATTATTGAATTGTGTTGTAATTTGACCGGTTTCATCAGTCCAAGTATCTTTAGCGGAACTATTATTAGTTTTACCATATGCGGACATCTTAGCTTCATAGAAACCTGTCTCGTTTATGTTGATCTTGTTATTCTTTGTTATATAGATAGGAATAGCATTCAACAATGTATTTCTAAAGTATGCAGCCAGATATGTATCAGTTCCGTCTTGTGTATATATAGTAGGAACAAATGATAATACTGCTGCACGCTCTTGATTGTTTGCAGTAATATCTCCAAGTGTAATTGGATTGGCATCATCCAATCCTCTCATCAACTTCCATGTTACAGGAATAGATGTATTGGTCTGCAAACTATCGGTATAGTAACTCCAGTCAAGAGTAGATGGTTCATACTGTGTAGCATGCAGCATCAAACTGCTGAGTGGGAAGTCACCACTAGTAAATGAACTAGCAATATTAATAAACTTACCTGTACTACCAACAACACTAGATCCTACTGTAAATGTATAATACAGCAGATTACTCTTTACTGTAGTTTGACCATCGTTGTATTTAGATTCAGCCCATATTTGTAAGGAGTGTTGACCTTCTGCAAGAGAAACTTGCATACGCTGAGTTTCTACTACACGTGTAGGTCCATCTAGTACAACATCTCTTGAAGCTTGAAGGCCAGAACCTCCATTATCAATTCTAAAGTAGATCTTTGCTGTACCTGAAGTATTATTACGTTCAAATACGTAAGGAATCTAAATAGCTTGCTGTGGAGAGAACTTCTCGTAGAATCTAAAAGTACTTGTGATGTTTACCTAAAGAAGAACAATAGTAAAGGTACGGTTGTTACGAGCACCAGTAGAAGAACCTTTTGCTTCTATACTTACTACGTTTTCTCCAGGTTGCAAGTACTCATATATACTAAAATTAGGATCTGCATCTGATCTGTTATACCAACGAGTAAAGCTTGTACTAAATCCAGAGGATGTATTACTAATTGTATATTTTACAGAAAGGCTATCGGAAGACTCACCTTCATCATTGTAAATACTCCAATGGAAAGCAATTCTTGAACCGTTGCTGTTTGAATCTCCTTCACGAATAAACTTGTTATTAAAGCCATCACTATCTGTAGCTGTAAGGTCAAGTTTATAATCGCTAGGACGTGCAAAGCTAAACAACTCTAGATCCTGATTATCTGCAGGATTTTCAAGCCACATAGCATATGCTTCTTCACTTGAGAACATCCTATACTTATTATTTGTAGGATCTTCCTTCATGACGAATGGCTCCTTCATTCTACTTTGCAGTAGCTGTCTAATAGAGGCGCCAGACACTTGCATGCCATCTGTTTCGTTTTGTCCTGTAAACGAGTTATCTCCAGATACCCAGTCGACGAACTCGTTAATTTTACCATTATATGTCTACATGTGTTATGTGTTTAATCTTTCCAAGGTGTATCTTCTGTCCAAGGGTATTGATCCTGCCAATAACCGCTTGCGTAACAAGAAGGTACTTCTAATATATAACCGGGCCATACTTGTTTATCACCAACATATACTCCCCAGATAGGTATCTTATGGTAGTATATATGGGCTACTGGTTTGTTTTGTATATATATACCCATGGCAGTATTGTATTAATTATACAGCAAATGGACCTTGATTATTAGCTTTAGCCCAAGCTATAAACTTCACGATATCCTCCCAAGTACATGTAGGATCAGAAGAATCTACGAAATCATAGAAGTCATCAGCAGCATTGTATGTAACACCTTCAGACTGAGCTTTAGCTGCATTATTTACTGAATCATTCTTGATGTACTTATATGCAGTTGTAGGATCATTGGCATCTGCTTTATCAGATACCTCTGTAAAACGATTTGCAAGACGAATTACACCGTCTTTATTGAAGCGGTAATCGTTAGTAAAAATAGAAGTGTGCTGAGTATTAAACGTACCAAACTCGAGACCATCACCACCACCATGCTCAAACTTAATCTTGTTCATGTTACCCTGGCTGTCTTCTCCCTTCGGCTGAATAGCAATACCGCCGTGATCCTCACAACGAAGATCAATAGCTTGTGCACGTACCTTCAAATAACCCTTGGTATTCTTTGCACTGTTTATATTGATATCAAATACATTCGAATTGTTACCAGTCTTATCTTTCGTAGTAAGAGTCATCTCAGCTGCATTCAACTGAAGTTTAACAGGCTCGTCGTTACCGTTAATAACCTTTATAGAAACTTCATCTTGATTATTTGCAAGTCTGTGATGCGAGCAGAACTCGATATCATCACCGGGCTTAAATGAGATGTTGCCACCTTTTGTGCTTTCAACACTCTCTCTAGGCTCAATATTAATGTTGTTATCAGAAACGATTGTAGTATTAACTCCCTTCTTTTTCTTAGTGAGCTGTATAACGTTAGGAGAGCCGACTGCTACTACGCCAGAGGCTACAGATACGTTTACTGTAGGGTCTGTTGCATTTTGATCTTCCTCTACAGACACGGCACCCGAACCACCACTTTGATTGTTTATCTCATCTACGGCAGTATTTACGTAGCTAGTGAGACTATTCCATTCAGTAGCACTAAGAGTATCACCGCTTGCTTTTTGCGTGAATGTTTGTTTTGTCATAATATATAAATAACGTTATTTAGTATATACGCCAATAGGGGGCCTTGAAAGGTCCCCTATTAACATAACTAATTTTAATCTAACAATGGATACAATTGTTTTTTAACAACTGCAGTTTCGTGAGGCATTGCCATCTGATGTACGCCGCCCCTTGAAGCTTTTATTACGTAATTATTGTGCTTCCTCAGAGCCCTCTATTGGCTCAGCCGCTTGCTCATTTGCGCTTGGATCAGCCTCAGCTGATGTTGTGTCATCTTTAGCATCGATGACAGAATCTTGCTGTTCCAGAGGCGTAGCTGCGCTCTTGTTTATATTGTCAGTAAAAGCTTTATCTCCAGTAGATCCAAGTCCATTGCTTCCACGATCGCTATCGCCAAGTGTATCAGCTTCGACCATCTCCACTTCTGGAACAGGAAGTATAATCAACTGAGCAAATCGCTCACCTTCTTTATATACGCTGGGAACTACTGCAGGAACTGTGCATCTAAACTTTGCTACAACCTCGCCTCTATAACCAGAATCAACTACACCAACTGCATTTGTCTGTGACAGAGGTTTCTTTGAGATAGAAGATCTTGAAAACAAAGCCCCAAAATATCCATCGGGAATTTCTATACAAAGATCAGTATGATATACTATAATCAACTCTCCTACCTCATTCAACTCAGTTGTAATTCTAGATACTACAAGATCAAATCCTGCATCAGACTTATGTGCCTTCTGAGGGAGAACTGCTTTTTCAGATAACTTTTTAACTTTTACTTGCATAATTCTATTATTTTATTTAATAGTAATGGTCGCCCCGCCACCGAATCGAACCTGTTCAGGTAAGGCTATTTTTCCAGCGTGAAGTTTTCTATGACAATTTGCACAAAGAACAATACATTTTTCTACTTCGTTTAGTAGTGTATCTATTGTTACATCTGGATTAGAACTTATTGTGTAATCTTTATTGTACAGATGATGAAAATCCAAGCAACATTCGTCTAATTCTCCACATATAACACATCCACAAGATTTCAGCTCTTTTATCTTACATCTTATCTATTCTCTGTGTTTCTTTTTGTTTTCTTTTAATCTCTACTTATATCGCTCTTTGTATTTATTCTTATATGCTGCATTTTTAATTTTATGTAAGCAATCTTTACATTGAGCGCGATAAGTTCCTTTACGCCTATCTCTAAAGTTAAATTCGGTTAGAGGCTTTTCTTCGCCACATATATTACATATTTTTGTTTCCATTATATATTATATTATGCGCACCTCTAACCTACGCAATTTAACTATTGGTTACCCCGGGACCCTGCCTTAGGCCCAACTGAACTTTTAGAGAGTTCTGTGTTTAGAGCGTTTACACCACGGAGCAGTGGTTGGCAGGGGAATCGAACCCCTCGGTTGATACCGTTCCAAAACCACCAATCAACATTTTAACTATATTCACAGGGGTTCAGATGGCCATCTGAATCTCAGCCTCCCCTGTATCGGCTGTATTGGGCCAGCATGTTAACGAGTTGCCGGCGTCCATCTCGTATTACTTCTTTCGTGTAATCCACTTCCAGAATCGCTTATACCAAGGTTCCTTCTTTGTAAGGATCTTGAAGATCTCATCAACCTTCTCCTTGCTTACATTATCGAACTGAGCGATTGGCTTCATCTTAGTAATATGCTCGTCAATAACTTCAATTGTGATATTAGAACCAAGCTTCACCAACCACATAATCTCGTTATCTGTAAGTTTAACTCCAGCCTTAGCCTTTGCACGAATGAACTCAAACTTAACATCCTCTGGAGTTTCTGCTTCAGTAAGATCTGCGATGAACAGTGGTTTAATTGCCTTTGTATTCTTCATAATTCTATATTTTATCTGATTATGCTTTCTTAGATTTCTTTGTCTTTTTTACAGGCTCGGCTTTTACAGGTTCGGCTGTCTTTGCATCGCAACACGCACACACATTGCAGCATGCTTCACAATCACATACAGGACCGTTTGCATTACGAAGAGCCCACTCTTCCTTTTCCTTCTGCTCAATAGCACGGCGATTTTTTATGTTAGCCGCCCACTGCTTTGAACGAATAGTATCGAGATGATACTTATTTGCCCTATTGTTGTAAAAAAGAAGAATAATCTCGCCTTTCTTAACATCGGCCTCTTCATGACACTCTGCGCTATCGTATACAACATGCATTGGCTCTTCGGCATAGTATATATTGCGTATATCGTATCGATCTTCGCTCGGTAAAGAACGAACGCTGTTTGTCTCTGGATCCAGTGCAATATTTGCGCTACTGTCTGTTAAATATAAAGTCTTCATTTTGAACTGTATTGTCTTTGTTTGTCTTCTTTATAACGACGTTTCAACTTAAATTTAAAAGCCTGATTAAATAGAATATCTCTAGTGTCATCACTTTTCATTTGATCTACTACACTCTAGAATGCATGTTTACAAACTTCGTCTACTAGATCAATATCTAAGTTTAGTCGTTTAGAGACTATTTTTATAACTCTATTTATGTCTATCACTTTTCAATTCCAAGAATGTCGTACTGTCTAAGAAGTTTACTGTCCTTAATCAAATCGAAATTCATTCCGGCAGCATCTCTAAATATAACAGTACTACCAATTTCGATATAACGAGGTCCTTCATATTCAGTAGCCTCATAGTATACAGGACGTTTCAATACAATTCCTCTGCGATAATCAGAATTAACTTCTTTTACCTCGGTCTCAACTTTATCGTAATCCTGTGCTTCAATACCATTTTCATCTTTGGTAGGAGTACCAGTTGTTACCGGTTTACTAAATTCTTTAGTTACTTTGATCGGGTCCAGCGGCTTTACAAGGAAGAAATCAAAAAAGTTGTATTTAATCTTACTTGATACATCCTCAGCAAGCAGCGACTGATCAATTGTATTATTCTCTTCCATTCTATTACTTTTTAAGTTCCTTCAAATGATCAAGTACAGAAAGAACATTGTTAAGTACTGTAGCTCTTTCAACCTTAAGACACTCTGGCATGTTTGCCATATCCTCCTGAAGATTATTTTTCTCGTCCTCATACTTATCAATCAGACGATTAATCTCATCAAATACATTTGTGAACGCCTTCTTAGGTTCGTTAGAAGTCTCCTCAAGGTATCCATCTGTGATCAGCTCTTTTGCGTAATCAACAGAGATTGCGAAATTAGACTGATACGTAGAACGGATTTCTGAGTCAGAGTCGTCTGACTTATGAAACTCCTCTGCATGATTTGCAACATACATGTTGTCATCGTCATTCCATTCGAAAGTATCACCAACTTCCATAACAAAGAATGGATCAATTACTGTTAATGTTTTTGCCATTTTGTTTTTGAATTAATTCGTTAATTTGGCCACATAACGTAGATTTTTAGCAATTCGGTTGCACAAAGATAAATATTTTTATGAAAATGCAACTATTTTTGATATTTTTACGTTATTAGTCCGTATCTCCTGGGGAAGAAGGGGGATTATAGGGGGTTATTAGGGCTCTATAATGTTATATCTATTTAGTATAATAAACATATATACTGGCCCTTTCTCTTTGGTACTTTCTCTTTCCCCAGTAAAACTACAATTATGAAGAATAAAAAGAAAGTTTATATAGACACGTATGAATCCATTTATCCAATACGGTTAGCAGTAGCAAATGAGTATGCCACAGCTAAAGATCTAAATAAGTATTTTAGATGGGGAGATGGAGAAGATATATTGGACACAGAGATAGATGATTGTAAAGGTTGTGTTATAAAAGTAGTAAGACGTTCAGATAATGCAAAAGTATTGCTTGTAAAACTAAATTATGCAGAAGGTAAGAATAAGAAGCTAGATGCTATGTTAACCGCTGTACATGAAGCCGGACATGTGATATTGACTACCTATAACCACATAGAAGACAAAATTTGTTCTGATGATACTAAACAAGAACCGTTTTGTTACTATCTTGAATGGATTACTAAGTGTATATATACGACTATGTCTAAGAAATAATATGACGCATATCGAACTAAATGCCATTCTGTATTACGCAGATTTCTTAAGTCTAAAGCATGAATGTCACCCTGTAACTGACAACTGTAAGTATTTCTTTATTCACGGATGTCCTATGAACAGTGCCTACATTGTAGATATGGAGCCAGAATATAGTCAAGAGGACCCATATTTTTAGTAGGCAGTATAGGAATTTTAGATGATCTAGGGTAAATATGACGATGAGGCGGTCATGAGTTTTATAGATGATATATGCAGTATAAAAGCGTGCGGTAGTGTAAATGCTGAATAGATGCTTAAATGCATACATCAGTACAGTACAAAACATGAGCGTAAAGCTGCATTTAGTAAATATAATAACTGGTTAAAAGAATAGACTTATTGTCACATAACGATCAACGAGAATGGAGACCCCCAAGAAACACCGTGTACAAAATATGTCAAGCACGCTGAAATCGGCCTTGCAAGACGAGGCTTACTTAAGAGCCCAAGAATTGATGATTAGGGCACACAAGAATGCGATTAAAAACGGACTTTATCCTACTGATTATGAGTGAGTTACACGAAATTGAACCATACGATGATATGGAAGTAAAACATACGTCTGACGACGATTATAACGTAGACTAAAATGAGTAAATTAAGTAGTAATATATATGATATTGACGGCAATATTATCCGTAAAGCAGGAGAAGGCCGTTTTACAATCGAAGAGACAGAACAACTAGTAGACGATTTAACTAAAAAAGTACAGGAAAACCCTGATAATGAGGTTTATAAAGTCTACTTAAACAACGCTCAGAAGTGGCTTATGCACCTTTATGACAATATGAGCAGAGAAGACCTTATAAAGCGTATGTCTATCATACAGGATAGTATAAAAGACGCTAAAAATGAGACTACAAGTGCTGAACAGACCATGTTGGATAAGGTTAATGAGGCTGTTGAAGAGCTTAAAAAAGAGTACGAAAATGAAAATACAGAGCCAGATACCGCCCCCACAGAACCCGAAACAGTAGGAGAACCAGAGTTGGTTGAACCTGTGGAACAAACTGTGGAAAACAATGACACATTGACCCAATAGGACATGCTTGTAGAGCGCGATTCGGCCCCAATAGAGATGGAGGAAGTAATAGATGCGTGATATTAGAAGAATTTTCGTACATTGTACAGCAGGTAACCAAAAATAGACCAAAAATGACCTACTTAGAGAGTTTAAATAGCGAGGATGGCGTGTCCCTGGCTACCACTACGTGGTATTCCCGTCTGGTAAAGTGGAACAACTCCTTGCGGAAGACAAAGTATCCAACGGAGTCCAAGGGTTTAATTCCACAGCTATCAACATCGCCTATGTTGGGGGAGTCGACTCTAAACTTAAACCTGTCGATAACCGTACACAGGCCCAAAAAGACGCTCTCTGGGACCTACTCTTCTACCTAAAACAGCAATACCCTAATGCTCATATAATGGGGCATAGAGATATATGGGGTAAGGATAGTAAGAAATGGAAGAAATGGTGTCCTTGTTTTGATGCTGAAGCTGAATATGCATCTATAGATGATGAAATAAAGGCAAGTAAGTATTCAGATGCTGTAGAACAACCTAAAAAGTACACTAAACAAGTACCAAATTCCCCTGTGAAACCTGTAAGTTATATCGATAAGATAAAGAAATTAGCATCATGGGCGCTGTAGATATAATAGTAACAGTTGGGTTATTTGTAGTTGCGATAGTAAGTGTATATACTTTATATAGTATAAAGAAAGAAACTGATAAACAGTATAAAGAATGGAAGTAGAAGAACTAAAATATTTTGTATACGCGTCTATTATATCGGCCGATAACGACGAGTTTACTGAAGATCAAAAACAAGAAGTAATACGTAGATTTGATCTTGAAGAAGATGTCCCATTCGATGATAAAGATTGGAAATTTATCTTAGAACCTGTGGATAAGGATGATAAATTATTAAAATTATTTAAATAATATATAACATTGGGGGATGGTGTAAAAACTGTCTCCCAAATTTTTTTTGCAAAATTTTTTTTGTTGTGCGAGTGTAGAGGGGAGAAGGAGCAATGGATCACACCCCAGTAGCGGCTATCGGATTGAAGTACCCCCCTACTGCTTCATTCCCGTTTGCAATTTCGTAGGGCTAAAACGTTTTAGATTATGAGTAAGAAAACTTTACAAGTTACGAAAGTGACCCTTGCTGAAAGCCAAGAAAATGCACGTGACAGCCAAGTTTTTGCAATTTGCGAATTGCAAGAGCCAAGTAAAAACGGCGTTTCTAAACTGAAACAGCATAGCGTAATAGTTGCTAATACCTTTAATTGGTTGATTGATATTTCGGATTACGAAGGTAACACCAATGAAAAGAAATTGGCTGCTGCGCGCGCTGATTTGGTTGGCGAAAGTGATGAGTTTACCACTTTAGTAATCAGTGTTTCAGAGCTTACAAGCGGAACTCACAAAGGTTTTAAGGTCAAAGGAAACGAAGATTACGGCACAATTACAAGTCGTAATTTAGTTGGCTACGAATCAGAAGATGAGTTGAAGAGCCGCGAATTAGGTCGATTGAATCGACAAGCCGGTGACACGATTGATTGGGTCGATGAGGAGGAGGCGTAAGCCTCCCCTTTTTTTAGTTATCTTATTTTCCCTCTAACATACGTTCATTTAATACATAGCGTTTTCCATATTAATCATAATAATTATTGCTAGTTTGGGAGCTACAGTCTGTGAAGATAGTAGCTTTGGTTTGAATACTATACCATTCACTAAATATATAAAGATTATGAAGATCAAAGGTAACAAGTCTTACGGTATCGTAAGCACTGACATCATTGATGTCAACAACAAGGAGATGCAGCAGATGTTTGAGTTGAAGAACAACATCAAGAGTGTACTTGATTCTCACAAGCCTGAAAGCAAAGAGAAGAAGTACATCAGTGATGATGATCTCAAGCTCATGTATGCGGTTCTCTCAGTATTCACCAAGGAGTATGAGTCAACACAGGTATCTGCGTTTGATGACTTCTTGAAGGAAGCTGAAAAGCCTGTTGAAAAGCCTGTTGAACAGCCACAGCAGCAGGAAACTAAACAGTCATTGTCAGATCCTTATCACGAGGACCAGACATTTGGCTAACTCTCGCGACCTGAGCATGTCATTAAACTGCTCATACTTTATTTATACTGTCGGGATGTAGATGTCCCCTGATGAGTCGTTGCAAATTACGACGAAACAGTATTGTTTAACTCTTTAATCATGCAATGAACCGGACTTGTAGAAAGGCTACTGTTTATGCTGAGTATGTAAGGGGAATTGCAAATTTTATGTACATCAAAATGGAATGGACGGGAACAAGTGTGTGCCCACTCCCGTTCTAAAATACTTATTGGAAACAATAGTATTTGGCACATCAAACATCATCAATTTATTATTTATGTAAAGTTGAGGGTGTATGATTTGACCGTTGTACACCCTGGTTAAACAACAAAACAAATTGCACACACTAATATGCACTGCGAACAATGCACAAATGGTGAACAGGTGATGCTGCGTAAGTCCATTTGGTTGCATACATTCGGGGTGCATATTGTAGGCTAAACACATCTTGGTCAACACTGAAAGACCAGTGTAGATGTGTGATGCCTGTGTGTGCTGTGTGGACTATATGAGTTATCAGAGCTCATATAAGTAGCGAGATAAAGGAATTCTGATTGGGAGAGCGATGCTGGTCTGTACTCAGCAACTCTCCTGCTTTTTATACCACTCTGGAATTCGGGTAAATCCCGTAATAACTTAAGAGTCCGTAAGGTGAGTGGTATTTAAGTTGAAATCAATTCAAAACAACATAAGATATGAAGAAAACAGAAAACATGAAAATTCGTGGGCTTGTTG
>Ga0326514_10000288_pt1 | contig 34180 bp, 52 predicted proteins | sample 3_2548_0518_D_FD_203653 | JGI IMG/M metagenome (GOLD analysis project Ga0326514, IMG submission 203653) | Bovine rumen microbial communities from UC Davis, California, United States - 3_2548_0518 | ecosystem: Host-associated > Mammals > Digestive system > Stomach > Rumen | place: USA... | reverse complement strand
GCTCTGGGATCAGTTCAACTTTGAAACCGGTGTTATCAAGAATTATAAGAATCTTGCTGTGAGTGGAACTTTGGATGTTACAGTATTTGGCGATATGATGGAATCTACGCCTGTCATCATTACTTCTGCATCGGGGATGCACGTTTCTTTTAATGGGACGAGTTATTCACTTGTAAAAGGTACGAACATCATTGAGGAGATTGTACTAAGTTCTGGTGAAAACGTGCTTACCTTTACGGGTAACGGTATTATATCCATTGAGAACACGGGGGGTCGACTGTAATGTTCTATATTTATATGGATGGGAAGTTGATCTACCAGCCTCTTAATAGTGAACTTCATCTGATCACCCCGAAGCTGAAAGTTGAGATGGGTAAAGCGGGTTCTCTCGAGTTCAGTATTCCTTCAAGCAATAAATATTATAACATGATCCAACAGCTCAGAACCGGTTTTGTTGTAGAGATGGATGATGAGGAGATATTTCGTGGACGCGCGCTCTCTATTGAACGCAATTTTAATAATGTGCGCAATGTCTATGGTGAAGGCAACCTGGCCTATCTTGTAGATAGTGTACAGAAAGCCGAGAAGTATCATGGTAGTGCACATACGCTATTTCGAAATATTATCGAAGCTCATAATAATATGGTCGAACCAGCCAAGCGATTCGTTGTTGGCAGCATTACTGTTGACGATCGAGATGTAATATTAGCGGGTCAATCTGAAGACATCGAGGATGCTGAGACCGGAGCTTTTGATTACCATCAAATCGCCATTAACTCTGTGGCCGACGAGTGGCAGACGACATATGATTATTTCGATACTTGTCTTTTGACCTATATCGGTGGATATCTCCGAACAAGGTATGAGAATGGCGTTAATTATATTGACTGGTTGAAGGATTATAACTCTACGGCCACACAGGAGATCGAGATCGGAAAGAATATGCTGGATCTCACGGAAGAGGTCTCGGCAGATGATATTTTCACCGTTCTTATTCCACTTGGCGACGAGAATCTCACAATCGAGTCAGTTAATAATGGAAGCATCGAGCTTGTCAACAGTGAGGCCGTAGCCAGGTTCGGGCGGATTGTGAAAACGCATGTGTTCAGCGGCGTTAATCAACCGTCTACGCTTCTGGAAAACGGTCAGCGTTATCTTGCCAATCATGTTAATGCCCCGGTTACCATTACGGTGACTGCGGTCGATCTTCATCTGCTGAATCCTGATATTCAGCCAATTCGTCTCGGTGATAAGGTTCGGGTAGTCTCTCCAATCCACAATATGGTGGACTATCTGACATGTACTCGTATAGAGTATGATCTTTCAAATCCGGCGAATAATGTTTACACTTTTGGAGAGCCGAAGCAATCATTGACCGAGCGGTATCGTCGGGATAAGAACAAGAAAGAAGACAAATCTGGAGGCGGCGGTGGTGCCGGTGAGAAGGCCCAGGAGAAGATCGACGATGGTTTGAAGGACTTCTATGATGCTTGGATCAATGTCAAGGAAGAAGCTGCTCATATTGATCTTGGTACTTTGTATAAGCATTATGAGAATCAGAAGCTTGTATTAAAGCGAGACTGCGGTATCGATGTTGACGGTGTTTCTGGCAATATTAACATTAAAACTCTCTCCACAAAATTTAATGAAGCTGAGGAGAAGATTTCTGACAATACTGCACGTATTTCTTTGCTTCAGAAAGATACTGAGTCTAAAATTGAATTAGCTACCGCATATGCTAAACAAATTGATGATCGCGAAGAAGGCCACTATGCGTCATTAAGTATTTGGGCAAACAAGAAGGAATCCGTAATTGCGGCAAAGGCCGACAAGGTGACTGTTGAAGCTTTAGAACAGTCATTAAAAGCCACTGACAAGAAAATAACAGATGCTAACGATATCTTGACAAAGCAGGTTGGCATTGACATGAGTGGCAAGAATGGTAATGTGAATATCACAACCATGGCACAAGTTGTTGACGAGCATGAAACAAAAATCATTGACAACAAAACGAGCATTGAAAATGTATCCAGCACGCTCGGTTCTCGTATTACTGCTGTAGCAACCGCTTCCAGTGAAAACGGCAATAAGATTGCTAAAATCGAAGCCAGAGCAACTCGGTTAGAGTCTGGCATTACATTAAAGGCCGATAAAGTCACGATAGATTCTGAGCTCGTTGAGATAAAAGGACGAATCGATACTCTCGAGGCTGATTATGCTGAAATTGATACTTTAATTGTAAATAAGATTAATTCAACTTTTTCTTCGAGTGTCGGCGTTACTACAGCTATTTTAAATGTTACGCATTCGATGACCTTTAAAGGATCGCCGGTACCCAATAATAAACATAGCCATATTCTGACCGAGAATGCCGATGGAACCATCACCCTTGGTTACGCTACCGACCAACCGCAGTCTTTTAAGATTGCCTCCACTAAAGCGTACAAGGATGGGGTGGAGGCAGCCGCAAAAGCGGTCACTATTGATTCGCTCGGAAAAAGTGCACTCGCTGATACTTATAACAGCGAGAATCACTCTACAACTGTTCATTTGATGGCTCGAGCTACAAATGGAAACACAAAAACAGATACAATAGTTGTGTCTGGAACGAAGGCATACAACGATGGATACACAGATGGGTCCGAAGCCGGATCTGACACAGGTTATGATAAGGGTGTGGCCTCTGTGACCATTGATTCCCTTGCGCGTAATTCCAATAAAGAAGACACATACAATGAGTCTACTCATAATACTACGGTCCATCTTCTTGCAACGGCCAGTAATGGCAAAACAAGAGAAGGGGCCGTTATTGTTTACGGAACAAAAGCATTTAACGCCGGTAAAGCTTCCGTTGATACAGATTCATACTATAACACGGGTTATGATGCCGGTGCTAAAAGTATATCTGTTCGATCTGTAGCAAATGGTGGTCGTGTTGGAAGCGTATGGCAGGATGAAAATGGTAATCGATTTATTACCCTTAAAATCACAGCCACGGCATCAAATGGCTCATCCAAGACGCAGAACATCAACACCGGCGTAGGTGATGTTTATACTTCTGGTGTAGATGCAGGTCGTGTTGGCTATACGAAGGGAACATTTACAGCCGTCGATGTTACTGTACAAGGTAGCTCTATGACGAGATACAGAAAAGGATCTACCGTGACCGGAACAAATCTTGGACGACAGTATGCAAGTGATTTGTATTATAAACGTGGTAGCACCTACTACAAGTCAACCGCGAAATTATATTATGCTGGTACCGCCTATTCCCACACATTAGTGGGAGATGCAGAAACAGTTTACGGTGCTGGCTCATCAAAAACGTATTACACAAAATCATAAAAGGAGGGGGAAAATGCTTACTCTTGGTGATATCGCCAACGAAATTCTCAAAATTCGGGAAGCGATTGATGCTGTTGAAGTAAAAGGTCAGGATAATCGGACAAGACTGTCATACGCTTACAAGATATGCGAAAACCTGATTGAGAAGATCAACGAAACCGCACGCGAAATTCAAAATCAAGTACAGGAAGCGGGTGATGAAAGTGGCGAGCAGGATTCAGGAGCTGCTGAATAGCATTCTGAATGCCGTTTACGGCGAACAGGTGCGCGGCGCGATCCACGACGCTATTGAGGAATGCTATGTCGATGTCTCCTCTGCAAAAACACTCGCCGATGATGCAACCGTTGCTGCAAATGCGGCTGCAACAACCGCCAACACAAAAGCTACTCTTGCCGATCAAAAGGCTTCGTTGGCAAACACAGCAGCCAGCGCAGCAAACACAGCAGCCAGCGCAGCAAACACAGCAGCCAACGCAGCAAACACAGCAGCAGACCGAGTCGATGCAGCAATAGCCTCTGCCCAGACAGCAAGCACGGCCGCCAATTCTGCCGCAAGTAATGCAAATACAAAGGCATCGCTTGCCGATCAGAAGGCTTCAGCGGCTGATACTGCGGCTGCTGCTGCAAACGCAGCTAAGACTGCATGTGATACAGCGGCAGATAACGCTAATATAAAGGCAAACTTAGCCGATCAGAAAGCAGCAACCGCTCAAGCTGCGGCAACAGCGGCAAACACAGCAAAGACAAACGCCGAGGATGCAACAACTGCGGCTAATACAGCGGCCGGCTCGGCAAATTCCGCAGCAATCGCTGCAAATGGAGCTGCGGCAACGGCCAATACCGCGGCGAGTAACGCGAACGCAAAAGCAACACTTGCCGATAATGCTGCAACTGCGGCCGGTCTGGCCACAACCGAGGCATCAGATGCTGCGTCACAGGCAAGTGTTGCAGCGGCTTCAGCGAATACAGCTACACAGAATGCCGATGCTGCTACATTAACGGCGAATACTGCTGCCTATGAAGCCAATCAATCAAAGACTGCCTGTGACAATGCAGTTGCGGCGCTTCCAGCCCGTTTGACAGCTATGTTCAAAGAACTTGGTCTTTCGATCGTAGACGGAAAACTCTGTGTGGAGGTGACAAGAGACGATGAGTCGAATCAGTAATCTTCTCGAACTGATACTTTCAAGTGTGTACGGTCGGGATGTCCGTCAGGCGATTCATGACGCTATCGAGCAGTGTTATAACGATACAAGTACCGGTAAGACACTTGCTGAAAACGCAGCCGATACGGCAAATGCCGCTGCATCCAGTGCTGAGAGTCGTGTGACAACAGCAATTGGCCAGATGCAAAGTGATGCGAATACAGCAATCGGAAACTGTAACTCTGCCACGACAGCCGCAAATTCCGCCGCGACTAATGCGAATACGAAAGCAGGACTCGCCCAGACGGCTGCGAGCAATGCTGATATTTCCAGGCAAGCTTGTGATTCAGCAGTTAGTGGTTTGCCAGCAACAATCTCCGGTATGTTTGAAAATCTCGGACTGACGATCCAAGACGGAAAACTTTGCGTTAAAGTAGAGAGAACGTAGTGAAGGAGGAAAGATGTATGAATATAGTTGATAAATTCGTTCTTAATAAAACGGGTCAGGTTGATTATGTTCAGAACGGTCAGCTTTATCGAGGTGGTAACGCCCCTTCTGTTATGGTGACTGCAAAGGCTGATCTGGCACAGCTTCCGGATATTTATCCGCCTGGTACTGTCGCCTACACATGCGGTTTCAAGAACATGTGGCAGCTCGGTGCTGATGGTGAGTGGGCAGTTATTACCGAGGAGGGGAACTAATGGATAGTGAAACCTTAGGCGCTGCCCTTGCCATTGCCAGAACAATTCCAAATACGGCTGTTGGCGATGCTGTTGCAGCAGCCAATCGAGCCGAAAATGCCGCAGGTTCTGTTGAACAGTCGGCACATGCTATTCAGGAATTCACAAACACGGGCCTGACCGTAGTCGACGGCAAGCTTTGTGTCAAAGTTGAAAGGAGTTAAATGAATGAGCACAATCACAAATGATCCGATTCTGCTTAATGAGACCGGTCTCATGATGGTGGATGAACTGAAACGTCAAAATGTTTATCTCGCTATGCTTGCTGAGGGTAAGCGCAGCGAGATTTATTCTTCTATGAGCCAGATTGCGAGCATCGTTCGTAGTAACGATGTTGAGCACAACCAGCAGATGTTCCCGATCGGCGATAAGATCGTTATGCCGTGGAAGGACCTGGATGACGACGGCCACAACACCGATGAGACAGCCTACCAGGTTGACTGGAATATCGTGCATCACGGTCTGGTGGAGCGTCAGGACGGTAGTATCGTGCCCGGCATGTTCATTCAGATGGACAAGTGCAGCGCTTATGGCGTTCAGTTCAGCCATCAGCAGGCTTTTCTGAATTGTCCCGAGGGCCTTGCTGCCGGCACCTACTATATTTCTTTGGGTGCGAACTGGGGAACCCATGCTGTGGCTGGTAAGAGCTATCAGTTTACCCTCACACAGGCTGTTCCTGCCGGTGGTCGACTGAGCGGTTTCGAGGGAATGCCAGATCAGGCGCCCGCGAACTGGCGCGTCAAGAGCTGGGCCAGTCCCACTGCTGCCGATCCTATTGAGACAGTCACCCTTACCGAGGGCACGAGCGGCACCAGTCTTGGCACTATGAACTCTACGACTCTCAGCGAAACTGGTCTGAACTGCATGCAGCGCGTCGCATATGGCCACAACAGTTGGAGCACCAGTGCGATCCGTCAGTATCTCAATGCAAAGGGTCAGAACTGGTTTGCCAGCAAGGAGGACTTCGACATCCGGCCGGATCAGTATGGTAAGTACGGCTTTATGTCCGGCTTCAGCGATGAGTTCCTTGCGGCGATCAAGCCCATCAAGGTGACGACCGCTCTGAATACGGTTGAGGGCTTTGCGACAACTACCGAGGACACCTTCGACACTTTCTTTCTGCCGTCTTTGCAGCAGCTGAACATCACTCCGCAGCTCACGAATGTCGAGGGCGATACTTTCAAGTGGTGGAAGGAAGCGCTGGGTAGATCCACTTTCGTTGGAACGGGATCGAATAATGTCTTCGACGCCTTCAAGGTTCCCGCAATCAATGCCAATTCGGCGCAGTACGTTCGCTTGCGGAGCGCCCATCGTGGCTATGCGAATGATACGTGGAATCTGGGTTCGTCGGGATATGCCGGCAGCGGCGGCTACTACGCGTCCAGTGCGTATCGTTTCTCCCCGGTTTGTGTCATCTGCTGATCATCTTTTCATCCGGGCGGAACGCCCACCGGATTCAGCGCTGACTGTCCGGATGAAGAGTATTAACAATAATTCAAAATGGAGGTTTTCGTAATGGAATACCGGAAAAACAACATGGGGATTGCTGAACAGCAGTCTTTGCGTGCCGCCAGAATGGAAACTGCCGACCAGGCTTCCGAGCAGGAGAGGCAGGCGGCCAAGCTCGACTATATCGCCATGATGACCGACATCGATCTGTCGGATGTCGTACCCGATGAGGAAGAGGAGGGCCAGATCAATGAGTAAGAAGTTTGCCATCGTAAAGAAGTATTACGAGAAGGGGCTTTGGACCAAGAAAGCAGTCCATAATGCCGTTGACAAAGGGTGGATCACCGCTGATGAGTATATGCTCATTGTCGGCGAGCCATATGAGGAAGTCTGATGTCAGTTCCAGTCGGAGAAAGAGACGAGTCAAAGTTTACTTTACCGCTGCGGGCTGAGCGTCTGGCAAGCTATACCCTGCAAATAACGGCAAACGAGAAAGTGTTTCTTCCGGAGCACCGGAAGGGCTTAACTGACGACATTGTCGAGACTGCGAAGAACATTTATCTCGGAATACGTGAAGCAAATGATGTAACCGTTCGTGTCAATACAATGTATCAGATGGGAGATATTCGTGAGCGAAATCGACTTCAGAGACAAGCCTTGCGTAATACAAAGCGCTTGATGTATCTGATTGACCTCGCCCATCGAGACTTCCATCTGAGCAGTAAAAGGGTGAAATATTGGGGTTCTATGGTTCGCGAGATCCGAAAGCGGATCGAGGGCTGGATAGCCGACGACATGGAACGCTACACCCCAAAATAACCTATCGCTCATTTAACTGGCTGTAGGCTGTGCGCAGAACGTTCGCTTGCGGAGCGCCAATCGTGGCAATGCGAATAATACGTGGAATCTGAATTCATCGGGATATGCCAACAACAACAACGCGTCCAATGCGAATCGTTTCTCCCCGGATTGTGTCGCTTAGAGAATCATACTGCCGGTCTGTAGGATCGGTGAATTTTCCATTTGACACAAGGAGCCGAGTGTCCAGGCGTTCTTGAAACGCAAAACAACACGAAGGAGATGGTTCTATTGCATGAGTGATAGTGAACCTGTAAACTCCGGAGACTTTGAAATCGTTGCGGGTTTCGATGCGCTCAGCAAGTCCACCATGAAATGCATAAAAGGTGTTTTGTGGAAGGATACGCCAGCGCAGTATTTCTTGAACAATATCGATGAGAATCTTGTTCTGGAACGACAACTTCAAAATGGAAAGTACAAACAGAGGAAACCAAAGAAGTTTAAGGTTTACTATCCGAAAGAACGTGACATTGTCAGCGTCCATTTTCGTGATCGTGTTTTCCAGAGAAGCCTGAACGATAATATTCTGTATCCGAAAATCAGCCGCAGCTTTATCTACGACAATATGGCCTGCCAGAAAGGAAAAGGCCCTGACCTTGCGAGAGAAAGGCTGAAATGCTTCCTGCAACGGTATTACAGGAAGTTCGGCAGCGATGGTTATGTCTTAAAGTGTGATATTAAGGGTTATTATCCGAATATGTCACACAGAGTCGTGAAGGACTGTTTTCACAAAGTTATAGATGGCTGGAGCTATAAGCAAGCTGTCTGTATTCTGGATCAGCAGTATGACCGCGAAATTGGGTTTAACCCTGGCAGTCAGATGATTCAGATCGCCGGTATCGGAATCTTGAATGCGCTTGACCATTTCATCAAGGAAGAGCTGCATATAAAATATTATATTCGGTACATGGATGACTTTATTCTTATTCATCCGGATAAGCAGTATCTAATCGAGTGTCAAGTACGCATTGCACAGATGCTGCGTGGACTGGAGTGTCAGTTTAACATGAAGAAAACCGGCATAACTACGCTATCTGACGGGATTATGTTTCTTGGTTTTGAGTATCATTTGACCAAAACCGGCAAGGTTATCATGACTTTGAATCCCGCCAACATCAAGCATGAGCGCAAGAAGCTGAGAAAGCTGGTCCATCTTGCCAAGAAAGGCGAACGTACGCGTGAGAAAGTTGATGAGTGTTATGAAGCCTGGAAAAATCATGCAAGTAAGGGCAACAGTAAGATGCTGTTGCAAAGAATTGACAAATATTATCGTAATCTATGGAAAGAACCATTTACCCAGGAGGAATAAGCTGTGTATATAACCACAGATTTGATCATCACTGCGGCAAAGCTTCTCGGGGCTCTTGGTGCTCTTGTTGGAGCAATCATCAGCGTTTATAAGGTGCTGGAGAGCAATAAGAGACAGAGCGCAGAGATCAACTCCATGAAAGAAGAGCAGACAATCATATGCTATGCTCTTCAGGGCGCCTTGCAAGGGCTAATAGAACAGGGCTGCGACGGTCCTTGCAAGGAAGCTTTGAATTTGCTTCAGAAACATTTGAACAAGTCGGCCCATAAACTGGATTTTTAAGGAGGTAGAATTATGAATCTCGGTATCGCATCTGTGGCTGGAATCACGGTCATCTGCTATCTGTTAGGTCTTGGTATCAAGATCTCACCCATCGATAACAAGTGGATTCCTGTTATCGTCGGCGCAATCGGTGGTGTTCTCGGCATCCTCGGTTTTGTGACGAAGATGCCGGACTTTCCTGCCACCGACGTAATCACCGCTGTCGCTGTCGGTATTACTTCCGGTTTGTCTGCAACCGGCGTCGATCAGCTTGGTAAACAGCTTAGCGGGAATTGAGCTAATCTAAGTTAGAAAGGAAAATTCAAAATGAAATCTGACAAGAAGGAAATGACGGTCGAAGAACTGTTTTTCAAGAATGCCGAATCCAAAGGTAGCGCCACCAGTGCCATTCACGCTCTTAAAAGGAAGTTCGGCTGTGATGAGCTTACTGCCGATCTCATTCTGCACACCGATCTCTGTGATCTGTGCAATACCAAGGGCATCGGCCGTAAGACGGTCATGCTGATTGTCATGGTCGCCTGCGATTTGACCAAGCTCAGATAACAAAATCAGAGGGCGCGTCCGCGTAATGGACATGCCCTCTTCGTTTTTCGCCTCCGCGATATTTGCAAGGTCTATTATGGAAATCTGAATTGATTAATCGGAGGTGAAATGAATACATGTTGGGAGTCATAGGTTGTGTATTGATTGCAATGGGTGTCATGCTCATCGCCGAACACATCAAGAAGAACTGAAAAGAACTGAGCCCGATCACAAGGGCTCTTTTCTTTTGACCGCGTATTTTACACATCTTTTTATGGAGAAAACCATAAAACATAAAGGAGTGTTTATACAATGGCAAAGAGACAGGTTTATCTGTATGCATTCAACAAGCTTTGCAAAATCGAAGGCGTTCGCTTTCTTGAGGGAGAGGATATCACGATCCAGAACATTCAATGGCAGGCACAGTGGATGTTGGACTATCTCGGTTCAACATGCGAGGTGTGTGCTATCGACAATCGTCCTGGTCTGAAGAAAGACTTCCTTGAGTCATTCAAGTCCGATGATTTTACGAAGCACGTTGAGTTCGAGGATCTGTGCTGCCGCGAAGGCATGATCGTTGTGCGGAGGTGAATCCGAAAAGGACGAGATCTACAAGGTCTCTTCCTTTTTAATCTAAAATAGAAAAAGTCTTGCCGAGCTGCAAGACAGTCAGAATCCGTGTGCAATTTCGTGTGCAATTTTTCTCTGCTCATGTGCAATTCTTTGTGTTTTACTGCATAGCGTCTTGCTATCTTGAATGACCTGCAAACCCGCGTAAATACAGGAAAAATCCCCAAACCGTGATGGCTTGAGGATTTCCTGAAGTGGAGCGGATGATGGGAGTCGAACCCGCTTTAAAAGAGCTTCTTCCCCGTGTATATAACTTGCTTTTTCATTTAGCGTGTGCAATTTCGTGTGCAATCACTCAGAAATGAGTGTTGACATGTGCTGATCTATGATATTTGCGAACTGATCTTCTTTGTCGCGCATGGTGTGCTGATATACGGTTTTCAACATGTTATCTGTTTTATGCCCCATACGTTGCATTTGATATTTATCGGGAATACCAAGCGAATGTGCTTCGGATGCCGCAAAATGCCTTAAATCGTGAAACCGGAATGGTTCTACACCTGCGGTTTTGCAGGCTTTAATAAAACCTTTATAAATTGAAATGTCTGGATAATTGCAAACGAACTCGCTTATTTTGGGCTGGTTCTTAATGAGTCTTGATATTTCAGGAGGACATTTGATCCAACGATCTCCCGACACAGTTTTTGTATCTTTAACCGTTGGGCCCTGTTCCCCTCTCACGACTGCCCGTTGAATGTGAATTCGATCATTTACTATATCTGAATACTTCAGACCGCGAATTTCAGACATTCTAAGGCCAAGCCAAAAAGCAAGGACGATTGGCAATTCATACCTCGTGCCTTTTGCTGCTATCCAAATTCTCTTTATCTCATCTTCTGTTGGTATACGAATCTCATGCTTCTGTTTTTGAGGCAAAGTGGTTCTCAAGACAAATGAGGGGCGATAGACCTTCAGTGTAGCACTGAGTAGACCGTGAGCATTCCGAATGGTTTTCGGAGAAAAGCCGGCTGCGGCATCTTCCGAAACTGCAAGTTGAACATACTCTTGTTTTAAGTCTGTGATATTTACGTCCATAAGGCATTGCAAATAATTTGTTCGGTATCTTTTGTAGCCGACAATGGTGGATGGAGACAACACGCCAGTCTTACTATCAATATACTTGTCGATCGCCTTACCGACTGTCAATGAGATACGCTTTTCTAATTGTGCTCCTGCAAATGCTTCTTTTGCTTTCTGTTTGACCACCTTTAAGTCCGGATCAGTAAAGCTATAACGCTTTCCGTCCATATAGAGCTGAATGCGCCAATTACCTGATGGCAGCTTTACCGCTTTGGGAGTTTTCACCAAAAATTCCTCCAAATCTTTTAAAAAGTTTGGTGAAAGAAACTCTCCACTTCCATGCAAGTATACCACATATCATGCAGACGCGCAAGGAATTTATGATGGGTTCACTTGACACATATGGGCTTTGATGCTAAATAATACTCAGTCGCGCGACAATTGAATAAAAGGAAGACAAATAAAATGTCAAAAGTTCTTTTAACCGCCGAAGCAAAGCGGCTCGATTCCATGTCCAAACGAATGGACAGATTCGATTCAGTTGTCATCGAGTATCTGCGTTCAAGTGGTAAAACCATTCAGGAACTCAGCGCAATTCTCGGAGTTGACACATCCACTTTATGGCGTTATCGCCATCGTGTCCAGTCTTTCGAGAATGCACCTTTCGGAGTCATCACCAACGCATTAAAGGTAGCTCACTGTTCGGGCGAGTGCCTACGGTTTATTTGTGGGTGGTGATCATATGGCATACTTAAAACCTGAACTCTCGACCAAGAATAAGTATTGGCTACCGAAGCATCGATATTACGAACTCCGCCATTTCTGTCTGCAATATCCAGATTGGAAGAATCTCTACTCGCGACTGGAATTCAAAATGACCGGAAATCCTGAGGTTCAAACCCGAGGACGAACACCGGGAGACCCAACTGGACAATTGGCAGCCATGCGGGCGGACTGTGCAAGAAATATTGATCTGGTGGAACGAACAGCCAAAGCAGCAGATGAAACCCTTGCCAAGTGGATTTTAAAAGCGGTTACGGAAGATATTCCGTTTACAGCGCTTAACCTTCTTAATGAGATCCCATGTGGGAAGGATATGTTCTATGATCGATTCCGCCGGTTCTATTGGCTGCTCAGTCAGGAAAAGGGATTGTAAGAACCGTTCGCAGGTGTCCAAAAAGTGAAGTAATATTGTATCATCTCCGGAAAGGCTGTGCACACGCATGGCCTTTCTTCTACTGTCGCGAAAAATCCAAGCACTATTATGGAAACCAAATACTATACTGGAGGTTTGTTAAATGAAAAAGGTACTGAAAATCCTGTGGAAGATCATCAAAGTCTATCTGCTCGCAGACGTAGCCCTCTATACCTACATTGGTATCGGAGACTATCTCTGGCGCACCAGACAGAACAACGATGATCCGAGATTCGGAATTGTAGAATCCTTAAAAACAGCAACAAAAAAGTATAAAAGGTTTGTACAGAATTGAGCCCGACAAGGGCTCTTTTCTTTTTAATTTGGAGGGGGAATTCAAAAATGTACTTGATTTATTTTGTTATCGGTCTGATTATCAGTAACATGCTCTCTTGGTTTTTAGGGTATCGCTCAGCCAAAGAGAAAGCCCTGGAGCATGCATGCATAGGAAATCTTCGGGAGGATCGATCTGACCCGGAAGAGCCACCATATCTATTTCTCGAGTTGGAACAGGGAGGTCTTGACTCGATTCGGAAATCAGAGTACGTCACACTTCGTGTTCGTCGAGAAAACTATCTTCCGCGCGAATAACAGCGACTATTATGGGATATTCCTAATAATTTACGGAAGGAGAAAACATATGGACGAAATCAAAACTATGCTGGAGGAAGAGTACAAAGCGACCCTTCAGGCTGTAAAGGAGTCCAAAGTTGGGAGCGACGAAGCAAAATGGCAGCTGGAAAAGCTGGACGCACTTCACAAGCATCTGATGACTGAACAGCAGTCTAAGAGCGAGTCCGATGCGAAGGAAAGAGAACTTCGTATTAAGGAACAGCAGCTCAAGGATGCCAAGAAAGATCGGTTCATCAAGATTGGCGGTGATGTGTTTGCACTTGCAGTGATACCGTTTAGCGAACTCGCACTCAGGAATTACTGGATGGGTAAGAGCCTGAAGTTCGAAGAGACTGGTACCTTCACGGATCGCAGCGGTCAGTGGATTTCCGGATTCATGCGTTTATTCAAGAGTAAGTAGGAAGATCAAAAGAAGAGTTCGTGCAAAACGCATGGGCTCTTTCTTTTTGTCCGCGTGCTTTACACAGTCTATAATGGAAACCAATCATAATAATGGAGGAATACGCATATGAAAGAAAATACAACGACAATAGGTATATATACAGATACCAGTGAAGTGTATGTCAGACATGATTTTGTTGATAAAGAAAGTGAGGAATTTCTATTTGACATACCGGCCACTGGAAAGTTGATTTACCTTCTGTCCAAGAAATGCTTGACGGCTATTGCCTATAAAATTAGAAATCGGTTTAAGAACTGAGCCAGACAAGGGCTCTTTTCTTTTGTTCGGAAGAAGTATGCGTTATCACTATGAAAAGCCGTCCGTATTCAGCCACAGTTATGGAACAATTTATATTTGCCACCATCCTGTCTACGACCGCTGTACATTGTATCGCATTGGAGAAAAGGGTCTGGCCGTAATCCAACAACGGTTCTCAGAAAAGACAAAGATGACTTGGTGGTCTGAGATTGATCCGTGGCTGACCGACCCAATCTATCTGAATCCAGGCTTTAAGGCATTCTTTGATGATCGAGCAAGAATGGAAACGGACGGTCTCTTCCCTACTGTCACAGTTAGACAAATCATGTGGGCATTGAAAATGAAACCGATTCCAAAGCATATGTGGGAAACCGTATTTGATCGAAAAGATATTTAGCGCGAAATTTACAACACATTTTATGGAGAATCAATTCTTTTATTTGAAAGGAGATCATCATGAAAACCATTATGAAGATTGCGTTCGGTATTACCGGAGGTATGATTATGACTACGCTCCTGGTTCTTGGGCTGTTCTCAAGTGATACCGGCCGGCGCTGGTATCGCAACTGGATGATGAAAATGATGGAGGGATTTATGTAAGATTGATATTTCCAAATGGAAAGGGTCCTTTACAAGGGCTCTTTCTTTTTGGCCGCGATTTTTATACGCCTCTTTATGAGAGAACTAAATTAACTGGAGGCAACATATATGACAGGAATTATATTTTGGCTTGGAATGATTGTTATATTGGGAGCACATTTTATTCAGTAATCTATAAGAACTGAGGCTTAACAAAGCCTCTTTTCTTTTGTCCTCCGCGAAATTTACATGGTGTATTATGAGAAAACCAAACTGAATTAAACGGAGGAATATAAAATGAAATCTTTCTTTAATTGGCTACTGAAGTCTTTGCTGAGCCTTGTTGCTCTTGGCACTATTCTGGTGCTGTGGGCATATTGGGGATGCCATATTCTCGGAGTCTAAAAAAGAAAATAACACAATAGGAATCGTCAACAGGACGGCAATTCTCAAAGAAAGGGGTGATTTACAATCACTCTTTTCTTTTATATTCGCGAATTTTGCAAGGTCTGTTATGGATAACCATACTTAAAATCTATATTTTCAGGAGGAATACATAATGGAAGTTTTGAGTTTTTCTGGGTTTGTACTGCTGTGCATCGTGGGTGCAATCTGCGCATGGCGCGGTAGTAAAATCGTAGCAAAATTCGTGAACCGTTTGTTCGATCGCGCTGAGAAAGAGATCGATAAGATTGGTTAATTCCAAAAGATAAGGGTCGTTATGAACAACGGCTCTTGTCTTTTGAGTTGATATTTGGAAGGAGAAAAACAATCATGAAACATTTTGTAGGGGCTATGGTTGGCGGAACAATCAGTATTATCGCACTCTATGTTGTAGCCAGAGTTGCCTATCGCGCAGGACAGGAAGTTGCCAGAGAAGAATGCCGATATCAGAATCTGCGAAAAGAAAGTGATCGCATGGAGCAAGCCGCATCGGATAGTAAAATCATTCAAGTGGACGCGCCTAAAAAAGAAGACACAGCGATCATTCCACATTCGTCATCTAAGAAAAATCGAATGGATGGAATTCTTAAGGTGATTGGTATTTTTAGCAGAAAGAGCAAGGTACTTGGTCATCTTGTAGACGATCCGGAAGATCACAAGATCGAAGCTTTTGTAGAAGGCGAAGATATTCACATCAATGTTCGACGACGAAACGCGTAAAACACAACCCCTTATATGAGGATCATTACAATAGAAAGGAGTGTCAATTGTGTACATTTATGAAGTTCCGAACCCGGACGATCGATGGAGCAAGCGATTCTGTTGCTATGCGCGAAATCAGCTCAATGAGTTGAGAGAAATCTATCAGCAGAACAGAGAGATATTTAATCTGGCTATTCCGGTTGCAATCGGCTGTCTTACAACCACGATTAAAGTTGTAGGCAGGCGAATCAACCTGAAGAAAGAGGAAAATCTCAAAAAGTGTTACTGCTATGACCGTTCTCTCGGTCACTATTGGGAATTACGCCGTGAATTAACAAACAAAGAGTGGCTGCATGTCGATCAAAGAAAGAAAAATGGAGAACGACTGAGCGATATTTTGGCAGAAATGAAGGTTCTGAAATGATTCTCAGTGAGAAGACCAAATTACAAGGTCTTTTCACTTTAGTCTATGAAACGGAGGTCGTCTGATGATTAACGGACGTCATGTTGCTTGTCGCGGAGGAGTTCCGTCGATTCCGAAAACCGGTCGCTTATTTGTTGAGGAAACCGGGTGCGGAAACCAGCTGTTTTATGATGGTATATTTGGTCGGATATTTCGATCAAGTCTGCAAGAGATAAAAAACGCTTGTAAGATGATAACCGAGCAAAATCGTGAAGACGAGTGCAATTACAATGATCTTTATGCGTTATTAAAAATGTCGCAGAACAAAATGGGATCAAAGTACGGTTGGCGACGAGCGAATTATGGTGACCATAAAGGCCTCATAACCTTTAACCTAACGATAATGGATAAAGATAACAATTTGGCTCGACGTTTCGGTGAGAGGATCATTTGTATAAAACCCGATCATGATTCTATGCCATATGAAAATTACTGGTTATAAATATAATTTGCAAAAGAAGGTGGATCCATTAGACATGAAAAACAATAGGTATTTTAGCGGGTTTAGAAACTTCGTTGGTGCAAATGCGCCATCCATCCTAACTGCCGGATCTCTAATAGGGCTCGGATTGACGATATATTTCGCCGTAAAAGCCTCAAAGGATGCTGCCAAAACTCAGGAAAAAGCCGAAGAAGAACTAAAGAAGCTAAATGAACAGTTTGTTTCTGATGATATTTCAGAAAAAGAATACAAACAGGAGAAGCGACAGATCCAGATAAATGAAACTGTAAAGCTGGTTTATATTTATCGATGGTCGCTGATCTCGGGTACGGCTGCCGGTTGTTGTTCACTACTATCGAATCATTTCAACGGCCGAACAATTGCAGCAATGGGAACAATGCTTGCGCTGAATCAAGACAAGCTCAAAAAAGGATCTGAAAAGGTCAAAGAGCTCATTGGTGAGGAAAAGTTCGCTCAACTCCGAGAAAATGTCGATCGAGATATTCTTGGCGATAAGCTCCAAGACCCAGAAACCAAAATCGAAGTATCGAAAAAAACAGTCAGTGCCGGTCCTCCGAACATCGATGATACCGAATACGAACAATTTTATGATACGTATTTTGGTCAGATCTACGAAATTCCTCGCGGAACGATCGATGACGCAATTGTCGAAGCTGAAAGAATTACATTTTTGAAATGGAATGACTGGCGAGGTATTCTGGGCCTCGAACCTTGTGATATGGGCTACAGGATCGGATGGGGTCCAAAAAAACAATTCAAAGCACATACCGGTTTGATTGATATTGGTTCAGAAAAGATGAGAACCATTGTCTACGATGTAGAACCGGTTTCTCTTGGAAAATGATAAAGGAGGATCTTAATCGATGGTTGGTTGTCTTTTCATTATTCTTGTGGTACTCGGTTACATAACCTTGGATTTCGCAATTTCCGCCGGACTTATCTGGGTTATATGCTGGGCCTTCGACCTGTTTTTCAACTGGAAAGCGGTAATCGGCGTTTGGATTCTGCTCATTCTCATTTCAAGCCGATTCAACGCTAAAGTCGAAAGGGAGAAGTGATTATGGATGAGTTCTTTATCGAACATGATATAAATCAACCCTGTGTGCCTGTCAAGCCAGTCTTTTCGGATGCATCTTTTACTTGTTCCTTTGATCCAGAAAGCTTCCCTGGCGGATTAAAAATGCTTCGCGTCAAAATTCTCGGTCTCCCTGCCTGTCCTGTAAATCATAAACATTTTTCCCGCAAGACTTTTAAAAAAGCACTGATGGCTCACCGCTGGAGTCGTAATAAAGCAGAGTACATGTGTCGGTTGGTTGCCAATTCCAATGGTGTTATCAGCTATGACCGTGTTGCGGCATGGGCCTGTCCGTGGATATTTTTGTGAGGTGACGCATGACACGAAAATGTTTTGTGAAGCTTCTTATGTCCAATGGTTATAGCAAAAATGAAGCAATGTCGATGGCCATAGCTGTTCAGAAGCGAAAAACGTCTTATTCCGAAGAATATCCTCGCTTAGTATTACGCAAATCGATAATTGAATCGGTAGCTTCGTTCACTCATGCGCTTCAGGAAACATCGAGACAATTTTCAATCTTGGGGCAAAAATTAAAAATGATGTTTAGTAGTATTATCGGAGGTGAATTAACACGAATAACTCACGCATTACAAATTGGATCAAGGATAATGCATCCACAATCCTAAGTTTTGTGGCTTCTGTAGGCGTCATCGGTACAGCTATTCTCGCGGTGAAAGCAGCACCAAAGGCGCAGAATGCCAAACAGCAGGCCAAGCAGAAAAAAGGCTCTGAACTGACGATTCTTGAGACGGTTAAGGCTGAGGCTCCTATTTATATTCCGACAGCTCTTGCTGGAACAGCTACAATTGGCTGTATATTTGGGGCCAACATTCTGGATCGAAAACAGCAGGCAGCTCTCACCGCCGCATACACGGCACTTGAAGCCGCATATCAGGATTACCGACAGAAATCGGATGAACTCTGTGGTGCAGGAACATCCCACGCAATCGATCATGCTATAGAGCAAGAACAACGCGATAAGGAGAATGATGATCCGCCCTGGGATCGAGTTCAGACGTTTTATATTCAAGGCCATGATGAATTTTTTGAGCGAACCATGCAGCAGGTCATGGAGGCTGAGTATCATCTGAACAGAAATTTCATTCTGCGGGGATATGTCACGTTTAACGAGTTTCTTGAATTTCTACTCTTGCCGACCGTTGCAGACGGAAACATCGGATGGGATCAGCTTGATGGGGAAACTTTTTATGGATATCGATGGATAGATTTTAACCATCGTCACTACACAACCGATGATGGTTTGAATGTCTGCGCCATCGAAATGCCATTTACCCCTCATCCCCTCTGTGACGAGCCAACCGAATTTCATGATAAATGTGCGGAGATGATCAAAGATGGATAATTTTGAGTGCTATCAAAGCGATTGTCCTGTCTTCGATTACACGAACGGCCCATATCCTATCAATGAATTTCGTGTAAAACGTATTGCCGAGACGTATGGATGCACAAAAGCTCGCGTTCATCTTTGTGCAGGAACACTTCCTGACGGTACTATTCCTTATTTCGCGAAAAACGCAAACTCTTGTACGGAGACATAATAAACTTTTAGGAGGATCACAATGAAAACGAAAACTATGAACGAAGAAACCAAGATGAAGCTTCTCGGATTTCTTGCAACCGGATTGGGTATCGCTGGCAGTTTACTTAGCGGTGCTCTCTCGGAGAAGAAAGCAGAGGCAAGAATCAAGGACATGGTCAAGGCCGAGATTGCTGCCACTAAAAGTGGAGAAGACTCTAAAGAGAACTGAGCCCGACAAGGGCTCTTTTCTTTTTGTTTTGGAAGGGGGATCGCCATGAAGAAAAGTTGGCTTATACGCGCGTGGAATGTATCATATTCCAAGCCAAATAAGCGCAGTTATATTCGCAGAACATGGCTGTTTGCCACATTATGCGTTCTTCGCTGTAGGGCGATGTTCGATCATGTTGAAGTGATTCCGCTTTAGTGGAGGCTGAAAGTAACCGTGACACGAGATCAAGCACTTACTTACCTTCGAGAGTACAGGCGCTTCTATTGTCATACATTCAACGAATCTTCGATGCTGTGGCACATGAATAGCGATTACAAGAGTTTGTGTTATAGAAGATATTTGGTGTCAATGTTCATCCATAAAATCAACAATTCAAAAGTTGATCCTATTCGTATTGTTGATCAGTTTATTTCGGATCTTGATTATATTTTGGGTGAATCTGATGATGATCATTTTATCACGCATCGGTTTGCGGCCATATTGGAATATGAAGCGTACTGCATTCTACGTTATCTTAAGCAAAAGGAGAAAATGGAATGATAAAAATTGACTGGAAACGCACCTTTGATGATATCACATCATCATTCCGAAAACACAGCCCAGAAATTTTGACTGGCCTCGGTATAGCCGGTATGATTACCACTACAGTTTTGGCCGTCAAAGCAACCCCTTTGGCAATTAAGAAGCTCGAAGAGAAGAAAAAGACCGAGCATCATAAGAAGCTTACTATAGCACAAACAGTTCAAGCGGCCGGATCATGCTATGTGCCTGCTGTTGTGACCGGGGCGGCTTCAATTGCCTGTCTTATTGGAGCAAATACAGTAAACGGCCGCAGGAATGCAGCTCTCGCGACAGCATATAGTCTCGCCGAGAATTCTCTTCGGGATTACCAGGATTATCGGGCAAAAGTCGCTGAGACATTCGGCGAGGAAAAAGAAAAGGAAATTCACCGTGAAGTTCAGCAAGAACGAATCAAAGAAGACATTCCAATTCAACAAGATACACAGATCATTGTTTCCGGAAAGAAGTATCAACTATGTCGAAACGAAAGTTTTGGCGGATATTTCTATGCCGACGCAGCTATGATCGATGCGGCTGTCAATGAAGCAAACCGAATCATGAACTATGAGAATTATATTTCTCTTAATGGTTTTTATGAAAAACTGATCGACGCGGGAGCAATCGGCGTTGAATACCCTGATATGGGGGAAAGGCTCGGTTGGAATGTAGAAAAAGACCTGATTCGCATCGATCTTGACGCGATTGTGCTTGATCGACAAACGCCGGTTCTAACACTCACATTCCGTAATCCGCCATACTACGATTTTGATGTTTGCAGATAGAAGTCCGCGAAATTTACAAAGTGTTTTATGAAAAGGGATTACCCTTAATTATATTTTTAAAGGAGAATCATCATGGAAGAAATGGAACTGAACAATGGTATCGTAACGGAAGCCACCGAAAGCATCGCTGAGAAGCTGCCGCTTACCACGAGTCGTCCTTCGGATCATCTGATCTGCTTCGGCATGGGTGTTCTGGGCGGAGTCGTCTATAACCTCGTGCTTAAGCCGGTCGGGAAAAAAGTCTGGAACGGCCTGCGGAAGTTGGCTGCGAAGAAGCCTGCTGCCGAAGCCCCCGCCGACACCTCGGACAAACCCGAAGAATCCACCGATACCCCGGAAGAAAACAAGTAAGGGACCTATAAAAGGTAAGGCGCCGATCACAAGGCGCTTTGCCTTTTCATTTTTCTGAAAGGAGATTATTCGTGGAAGAAGAAAAATACAAACCAAATTCTCATCGTTCAAAAGAAGCACCCGATGAACATGAGCCTATTCCAGATAAAAAGATTACGAGCGTCGTAAAGGGCGGAGTAACTCAGAAAAAGAAATCTGCTTTTAAGGAGATTATCGGATTCTTTGCCCCGGAGGACGAGCTAACCTCTTTCAAGGATTATGTGATTCTTTTTGCTGACATTACGAGCCGTGTGTACGGTGCAATCGATGTGTTGCTTGGAAATGGTTCCAGAGATCAAAGCCGTCCATCTGGTGCGCGTGTTTCCTACCGATCTTACTATGACAAGCAGGACAAGCGCCGCGATCGTGACTATGAGAAGCCTCGCACCAAGCAGAACTACAACTATGACGATATCATCTTTGATAATCGCGGTGATGCCGAAATGGTCTTGCGTCGTATGGAAGAACTTCTGGAAACTTTCAACGCTGTCAGTATTGCCGACATGTTCGACCTTTGTGATATCACAGCCGGGTATACCATGCACAAGTATGGCTGGACCGACCTTGATGATGCTCGTGTAAGAAGAGTTAATGGTGGATATATCATCGATCTGCCAAAGGCAATTGCATTATGAAGTGTAGAGTCTGTCCATGGTGTGGATGTCGGCGCGCGACCATGATCGTTCTGCGTGGTGATCGTAATCAAAAAGAATATTCTATTTTATGCAGCGACTGTGGATTTTGGAGCAGCTGGAGTCGGTATCGTTGGTTTACAGTTTGGCTCTGGAACCATCGAAATCACAGTCCAATTTTGTCATTGATATTTGGAAGGAGAAATCGTCTATGAAAAAGAATCCTGGAAGAAAAGACTATCGTCAGATGCGGAAGAACAATCGTACCCGTCTGAGCGAAAAGAAAAGCGCCATCAATGAGCGCAAGCTTCTGCTATTTAGCAAGTCGAGTCCGATGCTCCTCAACAATCTGAATCCGGCACCCGCACGCCGTCGCAGCCTATTTGCATTCAAATGAGTACAAACATTGGAAAGCAGTTAGTTTGTGATCGGTGTGGAGCGACTACGTTCCTGCTTTATACCGGAACAGAAGAATTCGACGGTGGGTATACACGGGTCACCGATTTTCAAACGCCGAAAGAGCCATGGTTGCTATGCGAGGATCTCGGCGACACAGCATCGGGACACAATTATGTCGATTTGTGTCCAATGTGTCGTGAATCATATATCAAAGTTAAAAACGATTTTTTCTCGAGAAAGAGAGTTGATATTTTTGATCAAACTTGAAAACGCCCAAGTCCTCGGATGGGAGGCTGCGATCCGCGGCATGCGGAATCCGATGAATAGCTGGGAGAAGAGCGACAGCTCTTTTATTGATCTGGATCTTCAAGAGTATCATGATATTCTTGGGAACGACGGCATTGCTCCAGAATATGCCCCATCGGTTATAGTCGGCCCTAACGACCACAAGCTCATGATAAATCTTGCGAAGGCCGGCTCTGTGGACGCCAAGTATCGCCGGATGATCGTGGTGACGGTGGATATTACCGCACCACTGTACTGGTGGAAGGAGTTCGATACGTATAAAGTTGGTACGGTCGCTAATTCCTGCTCTACAATGCACAAGATCCATGCGAAGGAGTTTACGTTGGAAGATTTTAGCTGTGAGCATTTGATCTATGCTCCGGGGAGCGCTAAATCATGTATGCAGCATGTCATAGATACGCTCAACATGTATCGCCAATTCTATCTGGAATCCAAAGATAAACTTTTCTGGTGGCAGATGATCCAGCTTCTCCCCTCTTCCTATAACCAGCGCCGGACGGTCATGCTGAACTATGAAGTCCTGGCCGGCATCTATCCCAAGCGTAAGGAACACAAGCTCGACGAATGGCACGACTTCTGCGATTGGATCAAGAGTTTGCCCTATTCTGAAATAATAACTCTGGAGGGATAATATGACAAGAGCAGAAACACTGGAAAAGGCCAGAAGAGCCGTATGTGGTGAGCGCGAAGGCGAATATGGTAGCCCCGAAGATAATTTTGCCAGAATCGCCAAGCTCTGGAATGCCTATCTCGGCTCGGAGATCGTAAACGCCGTAGATGTCTCAATGATGATGTCACTGCTTAAGATCGCAAGGGTCAAGACTGGAAAAGGCTCGGATGACAGCTTCATTGACCTCGCTGGCTATGCCGCTTGTGGCGCAGAAATCCAGAGCAAAGAGCGAGATGCCTCTTTGAAGCTCGCTGAGGTAAACACTATCACAGCGAAAAGTGCATTCCAAACCGGATCCACATATACGACCGGTTAATATTTTAATTTTGAAAAAGGAGGAGTAATTCCAATGAAATTCGATGTTCCAGCAATTTTCAACAAATGTGCGTTCGAGATCAAAAAGCACAGCCCGGAAATTCTGATCGTAACCGGCATTGTCGGTGTGGTGACCAGCACGGTCATGGCCTGTAAGGCTACGCGAAAACTCGATCCGGTGCTCGAGAAGCATCGCAAGAATCTAAACGAGGTCCATAAGAAATATGCCGATGAAAACGGGGTTGTGTGCGCACATTCTCAGACCTTCGAGGCAAAAAAGGACACGATCATTGTCTACGCTAAGACAAGTGTAGAGATCGTTAAACTCTATGGTCCTTCTGCGGCCGTCGGTGTACTGTCCCTGACAGGGATGGTAGCCAGCAATAACATCCTTCGTAAGCGTAACATGGCGCTCGCGGCGGCCTATGCGGCTCTGGATCAGGGATTCAGAGAGTATCGTGGCCGGGTGGCAACCAAGTATGGCGACGAGGCTGAACGCGAGCTGCGATATGACCTTCACCAGGAGAAGATCACAGTGGAAGAGACGGATGAGGACGGCAAGAAAAAGAAAGTCAAACAGTCTGTCGCCGTCGCCGGAAATGGGATGCCCAGTATCTATGCCCGCTATTTCGCATATGGCGACGCCAAAGGCGCAGAGCCGAACGAGGACTACAATCGTTTCTTCCTCAAAGCACAGCAGTCCCTCGCCAACAACATGCTGCGCGTGAAGCAGCATCTCTTCCTGAATGAGGTGTATGACATGCTCGGCTTTGAGCCTTCGATCGCCGGTCAGTCTGTCGGCTGGGTCTACGATAAGGAGCGTGACGATCATGGCGACAACTTCGTAGACTTCGGCATCCAGGAGGTCTGGCGCAGGCGTTCGGACGATCCCAATGATTTGGAAAAGGTTTTCCTCCTGGATTTCAACGTCGACGGCAACATCATGGCGCACGCCTTTGACAACGGCCTCATTACAGAATAATTGATATTTTTGCAGTTGCAGAAAGGAGGCGTTTTCCGTGGATACCATGCGTAAGGCTGTAAGCTACGTGTTTGCTACTATGGCCGGTCTCTGTTTTGTCGGCGGAGTCGTGGTCCTCGCAGGGAGGTGAAACCATGGATTTTTTGAACGCTTTTCTGTATTCAATTGACAATGCTTTGGATACGAAAAGAAAACGCCATATTGCAGGGGGTGTGCTTCTGAGCGCATCCCTTCTTTTTGGCGGTCTTGCTGTGACAGTGTTCACCATTAAAAATGAAGATTATTGAAAGGATTGATTTTTATGTCTGGCAAAGGTGTTCGCGATTTCGTAGAGAGCTATGCGCGATTCTCTTTTACCGATCCGTTCGGAATCGGCCGCCTGCGGGAACTGGCGTACAGCTTTAAAATGCGCGAGCGGGATTTGGAAAGCGAGCTTTCTTATCTACGCGATGTAAATAACGAGCAGTCGAAAGCTGTGACTCTTATGGTTCAGAAGCTTTCTGCTGTTGAAAAAATAAACGAAAACCTTTCCAGTTATATTTCCAAGAGTGATGAGGCAAAAAGAAGCCTGAATGAAAAGAAACTTCTGGCCGAGGCTGAAAAGCTGCGTATGACAGATGAGTTTGAGTCGATGCGAGAAGAGTTGGATCGTCTAAAAGACATCGAAAAGCATTACACCCAACTCTCATCTCAATACGCAGCTCTTGTTCAAGCACTTCGAGAAGCCCGACCAGACATCCCCATCGATATTTTGGAGGATCAAATGGCATGAATACAAAAGTGTTGGCTTTTTTGTCATTCTCTGCTGGCGGACTTATTGGATACCTTGCCGCAAAAAAGCTGTTAGAGGATAAGTATGCTCAGATCGCGCAAGAAGAAATTGATTCCGTCAAGGAAGCTTTTTGCAATATCGAGCCAAGAGAGCAGAAAGATGTATCTGGCGAAACGATAGTCGGTGAGGAGCTGGTGGAAAAGGCCATTGGCGCGTTCAAGAAATACAGCGGATATGACGAGAACGCCGAAACCGTTCGGATCGTAAGTCCTCAGGAATTTGACGAGGAGCGTGGTCATGATACGTTTTCGTTAACGTATTATGCTGACGATGTCTTGGTAGACAGCAGCGGACATATTCTCAGCGACGATGAGATTATTGACATGCTCGGAAGTCTGGAATGCCTTGAACATTTTGGAGAATACGAGAAGAATTCTGTTCTTGTTGTCAATGACCGACTGAAAGCTGACTACGAAATTCTTCGTGATGGCAAAATGTATGCAGATATTCTAAAGGCGGCGCTGTAATACGCCAAAAGAAAGGTGTGGCAATGTGAATGTTAGATTGAGAGGGGTGAAAAAAGATCCGATATCAGAGCGATATTTTCGATGGATGACTGATCTCGTATGCGATTGCGAGTATGCGAAAGGTTTATCCTGGGATGCTCTGTTTCGCGAGCTTCACCAGACTACTTTTACTTATATTCTCCCGATGGATGAAAACCGGGCCATGGACGGAATTGATTTACGATATCGTTTTGGCTATGAAGAAGACTATAGTCGTGATGAACTTCTTGACCTGGATGATCGGGAATGCAGCGTGTTGGAAATGATGGTGGCGCTCGCGCTTCGCTGTGAGGAACATATAATGGATGATCCTGAGAGTGGAAATCGTACCGGACGATGGTTTTTCGAGATGATAGATAATCTCGGATTATCGGATATGGACGACGAACATTTTCATCGTGATCGTGTTCGCTTTGTTATTCAGCGATTTCTTGACCGTAAATATGAACCGAACGGTAAAGGTGGGTTATTCTCTCTTGAATCAGGCAACCATCGAGACATGCGCCATATTGATATTTGGTACCAGATGATGTGGTATCTCAACTCAATTTTATATGAGAGGAGGTTATAATTATGGACGAAAAGACTGTGAACATATTCGTTATTGACAGAGAAAAAGTATTTAACGAACTTCGAGCCGGTCTGAAACAGCATGAGGATCGTCTTGCTAAACATTCGGGCCACATTCTGGTTCTGAGTCTATTAATGGCAGCCCTTATGATAGGCTGGCAGCAGCAGACAAACAAGTTGAGCATGCTTGAAAAGCGTGTTCAGACGATCGAGAGCAAAAACAACGAAAGCGTGGAATGAGGCATGATCGACTTTCTGAGGGTTTCTGAGCGTCCCGGTAAACGAGGGATCACAGAAATCTATCCGAGCTTCATGATCTGCAATCCCAGCGAATACCTCATGATACGCGGCAGTGATTTTTATGCGATCTGGATTGAGGATACAGGTCTTTGGTCAACGAATGAGCAAGACGCTTTACGTTTGATTGATCAGGAACTGGATGCCTATGCTAAGGAGAATGCTCAACGTTTCGAGGGTGGATATCGCGTGCTGCATATTGTTGATGCTAAGAATGGTATGATCGATGCTTGGCATAAATATGTTAAGAAACAGATGCGCGATTCTTTTCATATGCTCGACGAGAAATTGATATTCTCCAATACGAAAACGACACGAAAAGATTATGCTTCCAAGCGGCTCCCTTATCCTTTGGAGCAGGGCGAAACAAAAGCTTGGGATCGACTAATGAGTGTTTTATATTCAGAGGACGAACGAAGGAAGATCGAATGGGCCATAGGTTCCATCGTCTCCGGCGACAGTCGAAAACTGCAAAAGTTCATGGTGTTTTACGGGGCTGCGGGCACTGGTAAGTCCACCGTCCTTAATATTATCCAGCAGTTGTTTGAGGGCTATACAAGCGTGTTCGACGCAAAGGCTCTCGGTTCGGCCAGCAATAGCTTTGCCCTCGAAGCATTCAAAAGTAATCCTCTTGTCGCTATTCAGCATGACGGTGATCTAAGTCGCATCGAAGATAACACCCGGCTCAATTCTCTGGTCAGCCACGAGATGATGACTGTCAACGAAAAGTTCAAGTCGACTTATGCTAACCGTTTTAAATGCTTTCTCTTCATGGGCACAAATCGACCGGTCAAAATTACAGATGCTAAGAGCGGTTTGATTCGACGACTGATTGATGTATCACCAACTGGAGAGAAGCTGAAGCCGAGTGAGTATAAGCAACTTATGAAGCAGATCAGCTTTGAGCTGGGTGCAATTGCCTATCATTGTATGCAGGAGTATATGGATCATCCATCAGTGTATGACGATTATATTCCTTTAAGCATGCTGGGAGCAAGCAATGATTTTTATAACTTTGTGATGGACTCTTGGTCTATTTTTCGCAAAGACAACGAAACCACTCTAAAAGCGGCTTGGGCAATGTATAAAACATATTGCGAAGATGCCAAGGTCGCCTACCCCTATTCTCAGCGAGCCTTTAAGGAAGAACTGAAAAACTACTTCAAGGAGTATGAGGAGCGCCATCTGCTTTCAGACGGAACCCGTGTCCGGAGTTATTATTCCGGCTTCAGGGCGGAAAAGTTTGAATATGAGGCTCCTGAGAACAAATCCAATGTTACACAGCCCGCAACCAATCTGATTCAATTCAAAGCCCAACCCTCTCTGCTGGATTCCATGCTGGCCAATTGCCCGGCGCAATATGCCGTGAAGGATCCGGCGTCCAGTTCAGAACGTCCCTCCTTCAAATGGACGAACGTGACGACCCGACTGCGCGATCTGGCTACTGACCGCATCCATTATGTCAAAGTCCCAGAAAACCATATTGTGATCGACTTTGATATTACGGACGGTAACGGTATCAAGTGCTTTGAGAGGAATCTTGAGGAAGCGAGCAAGTGGCCTCCAACATATGCTGAGGTCAGTAAAAGCGGAAAAGCCATCCATCTGCATTATATTTATGCCGGCGACGTGTCTATGCTCAGCAGTGTCTATGCCCCGCAGATCGAGGTCAAGGTATTCACCGGCAACTCCAGTCTCCGCCGAAAGTTAACCCTTTGCAATGATATTCCTGTGGCGATCCTGACTCAGGGATTGCCTCTGAAAGAGGTGAAATCTACGTTAAATGCCGATACCGTGCAGAGCGAAAAAGGTCTGCGCAATCTCATCGCGCGAAATCTCGCCAAAGAGATCCATCCCGGCACAAAGCCAAGCATCGACTTTATTCAGAAGATTCTGGACGACGCCTATAACAGCGAGCTGAGCTATGACGTGAGTGATATGCGAAACGCCATCATCGGCTTCGCTGCCAAGAGCACGCACCAAAAGGACTATTGCCTCAAGTTGGTCCCCAAGATGCACTTCAAGTCCAAGGATCGGGAGGGAGTCGATGCGGCAAGTCTGGCTGAAACCAGTCCGGCACGTGCCGAACCCGGCCGCAAACGCATCCGGATCTTCTATGACGTGGAGGTCTTCCCTAATCTGTTTCTTGTGAACTGGAAGGCAGAGGGTGAAGGAAAACCCGTTGTCCGGATGATCAACCCGAAGCCGGCGGAGATCGAAGAATTCATTCTCAATCCCGAGTATGAAATCATCGGTTTCAACTGCCGGAGGTATGATAACCACATTATGTATGCCCGCCTGATGGGCTACAGCAACCTCCAGCTCTACGATCTTTCTCAGCGCATCATCAACAGCTCCAAGACCGGCGACAAAACCTGCTTCTTCAGCGAAGCTTTCAACCTCAGCTATACGGATGTCTATGACTTCGCATCGGCCGGAAACAAAAAGAGTCTGAAAAAGTTTGAGATCGAGCTCGGCATTCACCATCAGGAACTCGGTCTGCCTTGGGATAAGCCCGTGCCGGAAGAACTTTGGACAAAGGTTGCGGAATACTGCGACAATGATGTTCTGGCAACCGAAGCCGTGTTCAATCATCTGTCCGCGGACTGGACCGCCCGTCAGATTCTGGCTGATATTGCCGGCATGACGGTGAATGACACCACCAACAGTCTAACCACCCGAATCATTTTTGACCGCGTGAGAAAGCCGCAGGTGGAGTTCAATTATCGCAATCTGGCGGAGCCTGTCAAAGAGCTCGCGGATGATATTCTGGATTTCCTGAAAAACGCGACTCCGGAAATGATGGAGGTGCGGCACGGCGAGGAAGAAAGTCTGCTGCCCTACTTCCCTGGTTATAAGTTTGAGAAAGGGGTGTCCACCTATCGCGGCGAAGAAGTCGGGGAAGGCGGATACGTCTATGCCGAACCAGGCATGTACGGCAACGTCGCCCTACTGGATATCGCCTCTATGCACCCCCACAGTGTGATCGCCGAAGTTCTGTTTGGCCCGCGTTTCACGGCGCGCTTTAAGGAAATCGTGGACGGACGTGTCAGCATCAAGCATGAAGCCTGGGATGAGGTCAACCATATTCTGGACGGCAAGCTCACGCCTTATATCCAAAAGGTCATCGACGGGGAGCTTACATCCAAAGATCTGGCGAACGCTCTCAAGACGGCAATCAATTCGGTCTATGGTCTGACCTCGGCTGCCTTTGAGAATGCCTTCCGAGATCCCCGCAATAAGGACAACATTGTGGCTAAGCGCGGCGCCCTGTTCATGATCAACCTGAAGAATGAGGTGCAGGCCAGAGGCTATACCGTCGCCCACATCAAGACCGACTCCATCAAGATCCCCGACGCGAATCCGGACATCATCCAGTTCGTCATGGACTACGGTAAAAAGTATGGCTACACCTTCGAGCATGAGGCAACCTATGACAAGATGTGCCTTGTGAACGATGCTGTATACATCGCCCGTTACAAAGGCGGAAAGCATGACGGAGAGTGGACGGCTACGGGCAAGCAGTTCGCGGTACCCTATGTCTTCAAGCGTCTGTTCAGTCGGGAGCCCATTGTCTTCCAGGATCTGTGCGAGACAATGTCGGTCTCCGGCGCTCTGTATCTGGATATGAACGAGGCGCTGCCGGATGTAAGCGCTGAGGAGAAGGCTCTTGCAAAACTTCTCAAGGACAACAAGCTCAGTCAGGATGACCTGCTGGACTTCAAAGAAACCGGTAATCTGCCAGAAAAATGTGACAGCGCCACCCTTGCTATGAATCTACGAGCTCTGGTGGATCGCATTGCCGAAGGCCACAACTACCATTTTATTGGGCGTGTAGGACAGTTTACACCAATCAAGGAAGGCTGTGGCGGCGGCGTACTATTACGTGAATCTGGTGGCAAGTATACGGCGGCGACAGGCAGTAAAGGTTATCGCTGGCTTGAGTCCGAGATGGTACGAATGCTTGAGAAAGAGGAAGATATCGATCTCAGCTTCTATAATCGTCTGGTGGATGATGCCATCGAAACTATATCTCAATATGGAGACTTTGAATGGTTTGTCTCGGAGGATCGTTATGACATTCCACCCGAAGATAGACCCATTGGAGAGGCGGTGTAAATGAACAAATTCATCTTTTAGCACTCGCATCATCAACAAGCAGTAACAGAAAATCAAAAGTATTATTGAAAAGTAAAGGAGTTTAATTACAATGGCTGGTAACAACATCATCACTATCGACAACACTCGTTTCATCTATGAGACCAACTTCGGTGGCAATCCCGAGGGAGATCGTTTCGGCGACCGGCGCCGCAAGTGCAACATCGTCATCCCCGACGAGGAGCAGGCCAAGGATCTGATGAAGGCTGGCTTCCGCGTGCGCTCAACGAAACCCAAGCAGGATGATGACCCCACCACTTTCGTCCCGGAATACTTCATCATGGCCATTCTCAAGTACCGTGACAAGTCCGACAACAAGGTCAAGTATCCGCCGAAAGTGTATCTGGTTGTCGATGACGATGATCCGGTACTCATGGACGAGGACACCGTCGGTGAGCTCGATAAGATCCGCGTGAAGAATGTCAATGTCGTACTCAACCCGTATCAGTACGGCAGCAGTCCCGAGGAGCAGAACCTGTATATCCGCACCATGTATGTGGAGCAGGATATCGACGACGATCCCTACGCCGCCCATTACCGCAACCGCAAAAAGTAAATCTTGCACGGGGCATTGATATTTTGTCAGTGCCCCTTTTCTTTATGGAGGTTTTATGGCAAACATCAATCTTTATGAGCATGAGCTGGACGCCATAGACCGTATGAAAAACGGCTGTGTGCTCTGCGGCGGCACCGGCAGCGGAAAGAGCTTGACGGCCATCGGTTACTACTATCTGCAAAATGGCGGAGAGATCGCAAGTCTCATGGGCGAAGAATATATCCCCATGGACGACCCGCCTTTGGATCTTTACATCATCACCATGGCACAAAAACGTGATCGCTTTGAATGGGAAAAGGAACTTTCGCCCTTTCTGCTCTCTACCGACCCCGAAGTCAGTCTGTATAAAAACAAGGTCGTTGTTGACAGCTGGAACAACATTCAAAAATATGCCGATGTTGAGAACGCCTTCTTTATATTTGACGAACAGCGTGTTGTTGGTAATGGCGTCTGGGTCAAAACTTTCCTGAAAATCGTCAAGCGTAATCGCTGGATCCTGCTCTCTGCCACCCCAGGGGACACCTGGGTCGAGTATATCCCCCTCTTTATCGCCAACGGCTTTTATAAAAACCGTCGCCAGTTTGAGCGGGAGCACATCATCTATTCGCCCTATGTGAAGTGGAAGCAGATCAACCGATATTGGAATGTGGAAAAGCTGGAATTTCTGCGGGATTCGATCCTGATCGATATGGATTTCGAGCGCCCAACCGTGCAGCACCATGAGGATATTTACGCGGATTACGACACCGCACTATACAAAGACATGACCAAACGCCGTTGGAACATCTGGACGAACAAGCCGATGAAAAACGCCGCGGAACTCTTTTACTGCTGGCGAAAACTCGTTAACAGTGACGAGAGCCGGCAGCGCATTCTTTTGGAGATCGCGGAGGAACATCCTCGTATTATCGTGTTTTATAACTTCGATTACGAGCTGGAGATCCTGCGTTCGCTCGGCTGGATGGAAGGCACTGCCGTTGCTGAGCTCAATGGGCACAAGCACGAGCGGATCCCGAAAACACAGCGCTGGGTCTATCTGGTGAATTACTCTGCCGGAGCTGAGGCCTGGAACTGCATTGAGACGGATACACTTGTCTTTTATTCCCAGAACTACAGTTATAAAGTCACTACGCAGGCGGCCGGACGCATCGATCGTCTGAACAGTCCCTATCGAGATCTGTATTACTATCATCTCAAAAGCCGAAGCTGGATTGATATTCAAATCAGTAAGGCCTATGAGGAAAAACGGGACTTCAACGAAAACCGTCATGCTAAGCACTATAAGTTTTGAAAGGAGCTTCCAGTATGAGTTACAGCGTTCTTACAGAATGCGATTGCTGTCTGCATGATAGGATCTGCAACATGAAAAACCGCTTTCTCGATGTGCAGCAGCACGTCCGTTCCCAATTAATCTGCTCAGAGCCTGAAGTTCAAGTTTCGATCGGATGTCAGCAGTTCTTTTCTAAAAATCAGCCCGTATTCCGAGACAATATCACATTAGAAACCTATCCATTAGTTGAACACCCCGTAGAATACTGTCGAAAGGAGATTGAGAATCTTGTCGAACACTATTGATATTCAGCCGGTTCCCGGTTCTGAGTTTCTGGAAAAACACAGCTTCCCGAAATTTCATCAGCAGGACGAGCGGATTCCCAAGGTAAGGATCCTTCCGAATGACACACTGCTGGTCGGAATTGATTTCACCAATGGACAGGACTTCGATGCTCTGATCGTTGGGAAAAAGGAGGGCGATTATCTCCATGTCGTCAACGCCTTTCAGGAAAAGCAGGCACGGACGATCTTTGATCTTCTCACACTCAAGGAGGAAGATCTGAAGCCCTGGGGCGAAGAGGCAATGAATCTTGTCTGCCCCTATTGTCAGTCAACCTTTGATGATGACCTCGCCTGGATGCATGGGGAGTATCGACTTCCAAGATATTGCCCGGACTGTGGTCATCGTATAAAACAAAATACGGAGGAAACTAAAAACCAACACGAATAATTCTTTTGCTCTCGGCCAACTTACCGCAACACGCGGTATCTACGATCAGATGCAGGCCGACCCCGCGTTTGAGACATATATCTATACCTGTCTCAGCCGTTATATCCTTTGTGATTGGGGTGATACATGCGAAGATGACAAGAAGCTTAACGACAATGCTGTGAAATACGGCGAGCGAATCCTGGCCGAGTATCAAAACAATGAACACACTAATTGGCGCATCTGGATCATTACCGAGTGGGATCGCAGCGCCACTACTATTCTCTTCCCGGAAGAGTATTGAAATTATTGTAAAGGAGAAAATGAAATGAATTCTACCAATATTAAAGAGGAAATCATTCTCGACAATCCCAATGGCATCCATGGTTATAAAGCTTTCAATCCTGATTGGTCCTGCACTCCGGGTGCTTTCTGGAACAAGAAGAGAAAGCAGTACACCTGCCCCGGCTTCTTTGAGACCTCAACCAATCCCAGTGTCTGCAACCACGGTATGCATTTCTGTGAGCGGCTGGAGGATATTTTCAATTACTACAACACCAAGCCTGAAAAGCCGAAAGTTGCTGAGGTCATCGCCTGGGGTATCGTTGCCCGGCGTGGCGATAAGTGCAGCACAAACAAGCTGGAAATCGTTCGAGAGATTCCTTGGGAAGAGGTCGTGGAACGTACGAACTCGGGAGCCGATTGTACTGGTGTCTGCAACACCGGCAACTGGAACACCGGCGACTGCAACACCGGCAACTGGAACACCGGCGACTGCAACACCGGCAACTGGAACACCGGCAACTGGAACACCGGCAACTGGAACACCGGCAACTGGAACACCGGCAACTGGAACACCGGCAACCGGAACACCGGCAACCGGAACACCGGCGACTGGAACACCGGCAACCGGAACACC
>Ga0326514_10000287_pt1 | contig 34188 bp, 44 predicted proteins | sample 3_2548_0518_D_FD_203653 | JGI IMG/M metagenome (GOLD analysis project Ga0326514, IMG submission 203653) | Bovine rumen microbial communities from UC Davis, California, United States - 3_2548_0518 | ecosystem: Host-associated > Mammals > Digestive system > Stomach > Rumen | place: USA... | reverse complement strand
ATGATGTACTGTTCTAGGAGTTCTCGGTTGTTAAACATTCAATCTGTACCTCGCAATAGCCGATTTTGTTCGGATCTTTGTTCATACGTTCAATTGAGATTGCCTTGACCTGGTAATCATCAATCCACACTTTGGCATGTGTCAGTGCATCCAGAAGTGCCTTAAGGTTGTTGTCAACGTCACGCTTGCGGTTGCTGTCGGCATAGACTTTAATCTGCATTCTGACAAGGCCGGTTATCGGCTGCAGTTTCATTGGAGCAATGATGTTGATTACTTTCTGTCTGAAAGCTTTTCCGGCCGGACCTATAACCATGTGATTGTGCCACTTGCGCCAATACGTGTTTGTTGACGGCGGGTAAGGTAGGATGAGATTAACCATAGTAACGCTCCACATATTCATCAAGCATGGTTTCAAGGTCGGTTATGGTATTCACAATAAACTGAATATCTTCTTGTATGGCTCTTGTGTCCTGGGAATGCTGTGACAGCAGATTCAGTTTGAAGACCACAAGTGAGTCAATGACTGCTTCGACCTCAGCGGCAAACTCGTGATAGACCGGCGCTTTGACTGTTATCTTTTCAAACATATAGAGTCCTTAGGCAATCATTCTGACATCAAGGTTAATTGGCAGCTCTCTAGATCTGTTCTGATAGATGTTCCAATAGTTTGGAATGCTCTCCTGAATCGGCGGCATTTCAGCCATCTTCAGAACAAGTTCATTGAACTTCACATCATAGTCCTTGGATTCTGCATAGTAGGCATTCAGCAATCCTTCAAGTTCGGAAGCGTATCTGTCAGCGAACCGGCAAAGGAAGTCATTAGCATTTTTACTGCATATACGCTGTTCATCTCTGCGGAGTCGGATCAGATATTGCAAATCGTCGTTATAGCCTTTGTTTTCCACTCTGCTCTTGATACACTCTCTTTTGACGGTAGCCGGAGTAGGCTCTGCGGTATTGGTTGTCTTGTATCTGTTGATTCCCCAAAGGATCTCAATCGGGGCGAATTTGCTTTTGTCGGCAAGCAGTGTCTGAACGATAAGTCCGGCTCTTTCCTTTGCAGTGTCCTTGAAGTTCGGTTTGGAACGTTCAAATTCCCTGGCATTGAGTTCATAGCACAGACTCATTTCTTCTACACACACAGAGACTTCCTGTGCACGAATGATTTCACGCGGAAATACCTTGTAGGCTTCTTCGTAGACTTTGGCTGCACGGTCAGTGAGATTTGGTATGTCTTGCAGACTTTGATAATCAAAGTCGAATTTAATCTCAGAGACCGGAATAACGGAAGTGACGGGGGTGCGTTCTTCTTCTTCTTTTTCTTCTATTTCTTTATTATTCTTATTAATTGATGGATCATTTTGTATGTTTTTAGGTACATTTTGATCCACTTGATATGGATCTTTTTGTATTCCTAAGGGTACATTTTGATCCTTATTAAGAGGATCATTTTGTAGTGGATCGTTTTGTATAGGATCATTTTGTAGGTGATCATTTTGTATGTTTTTAGGTACATTTTGATCCACTATGTTATAGATATAAAAATTTGATTTTTTACTACGTGTAAAAATACCTTTGTTAACTAAGGATGTAACAATAGAGCGTATCGTTCGAACGTCTAACTCAATTCCACATTGGGTATTTAAACCCACCTTAATATATGAGTAAGATAATTGTGAAAAATTAAGCTGAATTAAGTTTGACATCCAACATGCAACTAAAAGCTGTGAAGGATTTAACTTGTATTGAGTAAACCTTCCGTCTGTAGGAACCTTAAAGAAACTATTCATTTTGAAACCTCTTTTTTTAATCGAGCAAAATTTTAGGATCTAAGTGAAAATATTTAATGATCTTAATAAGCTGTTTAATTGGTATAGGGTGTTTGTTGTTCCAATATTCAGACACATGAGGTTGAGCGATTTTTAATTCATTAATTAAAATTCGATTGAATTCAGTTTTTGTCAGTTTTTTCATGAGAGCAATGTCTTTTAAATTAACCATATTCATGTCCTTGTATACGTTATACGTATATCATAACATACGGGTAACGTATTTGCAAAGTATACATAAAAGGTATATTTTTAGTTTTAGTGATGTCAAAGGAGCTTTGTATGAACACTAAAAGTATCTTAAGCACAAAAATTAAAGAATTGATGAAAGCTAAAGATTTGAAACAGTCTGATATAGTGAGAGCTACAGGATTGACTCAAGCTAGTGTTTCTAGATTTATAAATAAGGGTGAAATTAGCACAGAGAAATTAAAAAAATTTTGTAATTACTACAATTTAAGTCTTGATGATTTACTAAATTCTAAGTCCTTAGAACTTAATTCAGTACCGTTGTTATCATACGTTCAAGCTGGTAATTGGACTGAACATACTGAGTTTTCAGATGTTGAAGAGATAGAAGTTCCTGGAGTAACAAAAGATAGGTACTTTGCTTTAAAAGTTTGTGGCGATAGCATGAGTAGAAATTCAGGTAAATCTATTTTTGATGGTTCTTATGTTCTTGTTGATCCTAATTGTTCAAAAAATAAAGAAGATTTAAATCATAAAGTTGTAATAGCACGGAATGAGAATGAAACCCTAATTAAAGAATTTGTTTTAGATGGAACACAGATTTTTTTAAAACCATGGAACGATAAATATGAGGTTATAAAATTTACTAAAGATACCGTTATTATCGGAACAGTGATAAGAGTATGGTCTGATTTGTAAACACAAGCCTTTATCATAGTAAAAAATAGGAAAATGTGTGATGGAAACAAATGTTATTGCTCAAAATTTAAAACGGATCAGACAGTTAAAGGGATGGACTCAAGATCAAGTTGCTAAATCATTAGGAATTACTAAAGGAGCAGTGAGTAATCACGAAAATAATCAAAGAGTTTTAAATGTTTTCGATATAGAAAAATACGCTAATTTATACGGTGTACTACCGGGGACCTTGTTTGATGTAAATTTCAATGAGGATAAGGGAAGAATAGTAATGAACGAAAAAGAGAACATTAAGAAGAATATTGCCAATTTGTTAAAATCCAAAAATTGGTCTACCTACGATTTAGCAACTAAGATAGGAGTTAGTCAGCCAGCAGTTCAAGGATGGCTTTCCCGAGGCTCAATAAACAAAGCAAATTTAGCCAAAGTTGCTAAACTTTTTAATACAACAACTGACAATTTAATTGGTGGTAGCAGTTCTGCTTTGAATCCAATTCCAACTAGAAGAATAGCTGTACTATCATGGGTACAGGCAGGAACATGGACTAATATGCCGGATAACGTTGAATACGATGAGTACATAGAAACAGATTCGTCAATTGGTAATGATTGTTATGCTTTACGTGTTAACGGTGATTCAATGATGGGTTCCAATAGAACCATTCCAGAAGGCTCTATAGTGATAGTGCAACCTTGCGAATTGGATTTTGATAGACTTAATCATAAGGTTGTTATTGCCATAGAAGATGGAGATGCAACAATGAAAGAACTTGTTTTAGATGGATCAGTTCCGTACTTAAAACCTTGGAACCCTGCCTATAGTATTATCAAATTTACAGAAGCAACCAAAATTATAGGAAGGGTAATCAGAGTTCAATATGAACCTTAACTGTCCTTGTCGCCTACTTCCGCTCTGTGAGGTCATTAATTGTTGAACAACAGAGCTATTTCAAATAATCTTAATAAAGAACACTCCCGACTAAACCCACGACTAAGCTCACGACTTAACTCCCGACTAAGCTTCCAAGTTTTTTCCAACTTTACTCCAACTTTACTCCAACTTTACACTAACTACATTCACATCAGAATGTGCTAGGTCATAAAGTGTGTATTTGTGATGTAAATCAAATTTTTATACAAAATATACGATAGACGTATAATATATACGTATATATACTTGCTAATATTCGCCGAACGTATATAATAATAAATATACGGATTGCGTATATTAGGAGTCTAACATGGATAAAAAAACAGAAATATTACATCACAAAGTTGATAGAGAATACAGTGTAATCTTAAAAGCGCATTATTCACTGATGGATGATGACTTAAATTATCTTGATGCAACAAGCGCAGTTAAAGGTCATGATTTAGAGTATATCCTTTCTCTGATGGATGCAATGCCGGTTTATGATGAGACAGCTTTCAATAAGCTTCTGGCTAAGATTGAAAACTTGCTGAAATTCAATCCGGAGAATGAATATCTTGATGTGATCCTTCAGGACTTCAAGCTGATTGCAGAGGAAATGAAACATCTGAATGATGAAGAAACCACTGCAAGATTCGATATTATTCACAACAAAATTCACACCAAAGCTGAAGCGATTGCACACAAAGTTGAGACCAGCAAATACTGCAACCACGATGTTTTCTATGAAATTGTACCACGGTTAAAGGCCGCCTTTACCGTCGGTGCTCTTGCCAACATTATTAACGCCTACTGCCGCATTGATGATGGGATGGTCAAGGTCGTTCTGAACGACATTAAAAGCCTTGTCTCCGAGGCAAAGCTTGACTTTACCTATGCAGTAGTGCCGGACAATCAATACTCCGTCTGTCGGGAATAGTTTCATATTTATCTCCTTATGTTAGACACAGAAACCAAAGCCTTCGCAAGGAGGCTTTTATGGAGAACTACACATGAAAGAACTACACATGAAAGATTACATTAACGACCAAGATTTTATTAAGTGGCAGAAGAAACATGCCCGAAAGCTTGCAGTAGCAGAAGGCTTGAAGATATTCGCTATTCTGGGACTGATTATGCTGTTACTTGCGCTTTGTACCACAGCAATTTCAATGGCATTGAATACTCCGGAGGTTGAATACTCCTGGGAGACAAAAGAGTGCAAGAGGGTGGTTTATATGGATGGCCGCACGACAGACTGCTCTGTGCTTCCTTCAAGATACGACAAAGTGTGGGTGAAGTGATGTTCTTGCTATTAGAGAATTTTGTTAAAGGACGTAAAAAATATAAAAACCCTAAAAGCGAGCACACCGGATTTGTTCCATCGAAAGAACCCGAAAAAGAAGCTCATAAATACACAGATCATGAGGGAAACATTTATAAGTCTTACATTGAAATGTGCAAATACTACGAAATAAATTACAAAACATTTTTGAGTCGTAAAAACATTTTGAAATACACGATAGAAAAATGCCTGGCCAAGGAAAAATTTAAAAGGGGTTGCAGATGTACAAAGTTAAATACAAAGACAGAGAATACAGATCAATGACGCTTGCATGTGATCTGTTAGGAGTTAGTGCAGCAACGGTTAGCCAATATGTAAAAAGAGGAATGAGTATTGAGCAGTCGATTGAGCAGATCTTAAAGAATAAAAAACGCAATAGCTGTACTGACCATTTAGGAAATGAGTTTGAGTCTATAAGAACTATGGCAGAGTTCCATAACATACCCTACAACGTGCTATACAACAGACTTAAACGTAAATGGAGCCTTAAAAGAGCATTGATAACACCTATCGCAAAACCACGGGGTAAATATGCAAGTAACATACAAAGGGAAAAAATATAGGTCAATATCCTTAGCATGTGACTTTTTGGGAATCAGTCCGGTAACTGTATGTGTGAAATACAAGGGTGTTCCGGTTGAACAAGCGTTTGACCGGATACTAGAAAACAAAAGAAAAAATAACTGTACTGACCATTTAGGATATGGTTTTGAGTCTAAAAGAGCAATGGCAAAATTTTACAATATACCTTATGAAACTTTGCTGTTCAGACTAAAGTCACACTGGGATTTAGAACGGGCGCTAACAACACCTGTAGGCAAACCAAGAGGGAAAAGCGCCAATGGATAAGGAAGTTTGGGAAAAATTGAAGTCTACCATAGGTCACCTGAAGGAACTTAACCTGCCAACTACCGGATGGGAGCTGTCAGATGTAATTGACTTGAAGGATGATGATTGGGACTGTGATTACGAAGACTGCGAATTATGCGGTCATGAAATCAGATATGTTCATGTTATGACTAATGAGAGATTCGGAGTTGATGATTTACGTGTCGGATGCGTGTGTGCTGCCAATATGGAGGCTCTTGGTAAAGAGATTGAGTATTCAATCATTCTTGATAAACACCGCCAAAAAGAGCAGTTGTTACGTGATAGAGCTTACTTCATGAATTTGAAATTTAAACATAGCGGACCGATGAAACTATATCTTGAATACAAAGGATATACAGCATTTGTAGTGAACGATTCTTTTGGTCGTAACAACAAAGGATATTACATCAAACGTAAAGATCATATTGTATGCGGTTTGAAATGGATTGATGAGTTCGGAAACAAGTTGTTTACAGAACTTGCCATAAAGAAAGCTATATACAGTGCATTACTGCAATTATTGAGAGTGTAAATAAATTACGGAGTAAAACTATACGGAGTTAGTTTTGGAAAAGAGCAACACAAAGAACGAATCAGAAAATCAGGAAGTCAAATGACCTACTTTGACAATCAATGGAACGATGAAGAGCAGGACTTCTACGAGTACGACAGCGAACCAGAAGATACAGTCAATCTGCCACGTTATGACAATGTAGCAGATGATTTGGATGCCGGAGATGTTCCGGAAGCTGAACAGAATGATAAGTAATGGAGGTTTAATGATGGCAAAAAGCATACCCATAACCATAAATGGTATTACATATCCATCTATCATACAAGCCGCAATGGCTTTAGAGATGCCACAGGACACTCTCTATTACAGGCTTAAATATTGGAAATTAACACCGGATGATGTGGCAAATTTGCCAAGAAGAAAGTACAGCTACAAACATAGACCTACAGCTCAATTTTGCAAAAGATGGTTGTTTGATGGTCAGAAATATACTACCGCTGAAGCTGTAGCGCACCTTGGAATCAGTTCCTATCAGCTACGGCTATGGTTTTCTGACACTGAGCACGATCTGATAGGAACTAAACAAAGAGGTAAGTAATGGAATTTAAGTTAGAAGGGTTTCTAAAAAAGCATAACAAAGGCTGTAAGTGTAACTTCCGCAAAACAATAACTGATCATTTCGGTAATGTCTTCAGCTCTATTCAAAGAATGCTCGAGTTTTACAAGATTAATCCAGGTAGGTATTACTACTTTAAGTCTAGATATACCTACCTTGAACCGGCAGAGATACTGCAGAAAATTTTAGACAAACAGAAGGAGAAAGAACATGGCAAAAAAGCTCCTACTCACACCTAGAGATGTAATGGAGATTCTCGGAATTGAAAAAGGACTCTTTCACAAGATAATGAAGCAGAATCTAATTCCGTACATTACCTTATGGGACTCTCCGAAGAATCCACGGAAATATTTCAGGCAACAGGACATTATTGAATTTATCAAGAAAAGGACGGAATTAAGCGATGAAGAAATTCGACAACGGTATTTATGCAGATATTAGCAATGAAGATTATCACACTTCCATGGGAATAAGTAAGTCCCTTCTGGATGCAATGAACAAGGGTGCTGCATACTTTGTTTTTGAGCGCAACGCTCCGAGATTTGAAAGTCTGTCACTCGGTTTAGGAACTTTGGTGCACTGCCTTCTGCTGGAACCAAAAGAGTATGAGAACCGTTATCTGATTGCTCCGGAGTGCGACCGCAGAACCAAAGAGGGTAAAGCTACCTGGGAAGAGTTCCAGAACGCTAATGACGGTTCAAAAAAGATTGTATCTGCAAAGGATGACAGCATTGCTCATTCGATTGCCGAGTGTGCAATGGCTCATCCTCTAATCACTAAATATCTGCAGGATCAAGATGGCAAAGCGGAGGTGTCTATCTACTTCACAGATCCTACAACTGACTTGCAGTGCAAAATCAGACCGGATTGGCTTATTGTCAGAGAAAAGGACGGCAGAAAGAAAATTATCTGCATTGACGTGAAGACAACCTCAGACTTCGGTAATTTTGCATCGAGCGTGTGGAATTACCGTTATCACGTTCAGCAGGAGTTCTACAGACACGGTTTAAGCATAGCCTACAACGTGCCGCTGTCAGATGTTGAATTCTACTTTGCTGTGGTATCAACGTCACAAAGCGGAGCAGTATATCCATGTGATTTCTTTGACCTTGCAGATCCTTATCAGCCTAAAGGTGAAGCTGAATACAAACGTAATCTGCTGCAGTGCAAAGAGTTTAAAGATTCCAAAGTGCTGAAACCGTCAGTGCTTGAGATGCCTGAATGGCAGCTCAGGATCTGTGAAAAGGATTTAGAAGAACACAATAACTCAATCCTCTAGGAGTACAAAATGCTAGACATAAAGAATATAAATCAGGTGACCAGGGCGCACGGAGTAAAGATTGCGCTCTACGGTGACAGCGGCATAGGCAAGACAGTATTGGCTACCACATGCAGAAATCCGTTGCTCGTAAGTTCTGAAAAGGGAACAACCTCAATCAATCAGAAAGTGCTGAGTTATTATCCGAATGATGAGATAGTTGCTCACAATGTTCAGAATATGGCAGTGCTTGAGATAGAGAATGTAGCCAATAACGGCACTTTAACGGAAGAGCAGATTAGCGCACCAATCAAAAAGCTGGTTGAACTGTTGAACTTTCTGAAAACTGACAATACCTTTGAAACGGTAATCTTTGACAGTTTCACTGAGATTGCAGAGATCCTCCTGGCTATCTACGTGACTCAGGTTAAGGACAACCGGAAGGCTTATGTAACACTTAATGAAAAGCTGAACAATTTTATAAAAGCTTGTTTGGATTTACCTCAGAATATCGTATTTATCTGTCAGTTGAATGAAGCAACGGATGAAAACGGCAACGTTTCTAAAATCCGTCCGAGCCTTCCAGGGAAAAGACTTCTGGAGAAGCTACCATACATGGTAGATGAAGTGCTGTTATACAAATACATCACTGACGCTCAAGGTAACCGTTCAAGAGCGCTTGTAACAACTTTAGACAATGATTTCAGTAATTTTATAGCAAAGGACAGATGTGGAAATTTAGATGTTTATGAATATCCGCACCTACAAAATATCATCAACAAAATAAGAGGTTTTTAATAATGAACCAGGAATATAATTTAGATTTTGCAGCATATAACGACGTAGCACCGGCAGAAGCAACAGGTGATTTTGCTTTGATTCCAAAGGGTGATTATCCGGCAAGAGTTGATAACATCACTTCCATGATCACTCAGGGCGGCACTCCGTACATTCACATTGAATATACCATCGTGTCAGGAGAGTACGCTAAGCGCAAAGTATTCAGTGACTTGTGGATGTCACAGAACGCAGTTCCATACACCAAGGCTAACCTTGCGTGTCTGCTGCAGGCTTGCGGTTTAGATCCTAGAATCTTTGGATCTAATAACTGCCGCAACCACACACAGCTTGCCAATCTTGTTCGAGACAAAGTGTTCTCTCTCGGAGTGATGATTAAGAAAGGAGGCAAGAAAGAGGATGGCTCACTGTATGATGATAAAAACGACGTGAACTATCGTGATGTAAGACCTTTAGCCAGAACTCAAACATCAACCATTCCGCAGCAGACTGTTAAGCAGGCGGTACAGCCTCCGGTTCAACCGTCGTATGGCTATGCTCCGCAGAATCAACAGCCGCCAATGCCACAGAGACCGGTTGCTCCGATGCAACAACCTCAGGCTATGCCGAACAATGCGGCCGGTGTTTATATGCAACAGCAGATCACTCATCAGAACAAGCAGCAGGGCGCACCATATCAACAGCCGCCAATGCCGCAGATGCAGACTTTTGAGCAGGCGGCCGCAACTGCAACTGAAGACGATATACCGTTTTAAATAATTCCTTTATATTACAATGTAACCAAGGCGCACTTGTCATGTTGGTGCGCCTTTATAGGATTGTCCTATGTTACTTGATTCTTTTTCTCAGAAGGCTCTTCTGAATGCCGCAATACTCACTGAAGATAATGAGCACTTGCGGACCCTTTTCAATCGTGAATTTCTGTCGATTGAACACATTGCCGGCAGAGTAGCGGCAGAAACCAATACCAATATGAGTCAGTGTCTTGATGTGATATTTACAGATGCTTTTTCATCTATAATCTTTAATCACATTCTTAGTTCTATTCATAAGAACTTCAAATACAGCCTTGCCTCGGTGATGCAGGAAGCGCAGTGTTATGACACGTCGAACGGTACCAAGACGCTTCCGGATATTATCGGCTATCTGGCAACGCAAGGGATTGATCCGTCTTCCTATAACAAAGACTTCTTCAAGGATTTAAAACTTAGATTCATAGATAACTGTATTGCCAATTGTGTACTGCGGATCAAAGAGCAAAATGTCAGCTTTGAATTGAGTCAGTTGAAGAAGCTTGAGAGACTGAGAAGAGATTATGAAATATCTCAGGATTTCACCCGACACGATCCTACAGTGATATCTAAAGGTGTCGAGTTATACATGAATGAAGCTAGAATTGCTTCAGAAAATGACGGTCTTATCGGTATTTCTTACGGCTATAAAGATCTAGACAGAGCAACACTCGGGATTAAACGCAATGAATTAATTATTGTTTCCGGTCGCCCTGGTGACGGAAAATCCACATTACTGCTCAATATTATGCTGAGTGCTCTTGGATTCGATGTTACTCAACGTGCAGACTGTATGATTATAAGAGCACCAAAAAACGTATTGTTTTTCACAATTGAAATGAGTGCTGCCGAAATCTGGCAGAGACTAATTTCTCTGATGTGTCACATCAATTTACAGTGTGTACTGACCGGAAACGTAGACATGAACGATCCGAACGGAGCATACAGCCTCAGATTTAAACCGTTCATTGACTTCCTGGCTGAACATTTGAAAATCATTGATTTAGGTTCAGAAAACCTTGATGTAAGAAACATCAAAAATTACTACCTTGATTATATCGACAATGGATTCAAGGCAGACTTGATTATGGTTGACTACCTTCAACTGCTGACTTTTGATGATCTGTCTTTAAAGAATCCGTCAGCACGCTTCCAGGAGATTGCTCAGGTGTCCCATTACCTTAAGCGCATGACCAAGGAATACAATATCCCTATTGTGGCTGCAGCACAGCTTAACCGTGAAAGCGACAAAACAAAGGACAAAAACGGCGAGAATGCACGTAAACCAAGACTGAGTGATCTGCAGGGTTCATCTGCCATTGAACAGGACGCTAACGTCATTTTGGGACTGTGGCGCAAAGATACATATCTGCCAACTGACGACGAACAGAAAAAGAAAGAAAAAGTACCTGGAGTGCCGATTATGTATATCTGTATGCTGAAGAACAGAAGCGGGTTACTGCTTGATAATCAGGTTATTTTCCACGGTGAACAGTGTCTGTTCCAGGATGTTTCCGCAATGGATTTAACCGGAGTTGAACAGAAGAACGAGGGTGGCTCAAAAAACGGTTTGCTCTACTAAGTGTCCCGTAGGTGTCCCGTGAATTTTAATTTGATTTGTAAGTTATTGATTTTACTTGATAATTTTCTTGAAAGTGGTGCCTCGGGTGAACCCCATGAAACAGTTTTTAATAATTCATAAAAGTTCATAAAAGTTCATAAAACTCTTTATTTATCACGGTTTTGACGCGATTTTATAAATTTTTCTTTTAACCACAAATACATCGAAATTATACTAAAGTGTCCCACGGGTGTCCCACGGGATTCATGGAGATGTAACAAAATGTTAACGGAAAAATATTTGAAATCCGTCAAATCAATTGACGGATCTGAGCTGCTGTTGTCTGATAGCGCTCACCTTAAATTGAGAGTCTACAAAACCTCAAATGGCAGTCTGACCTTCACCTGGATTTACAGATACAAAATTAAATCCAAAGTCTATAAACAACGCATAGGAATTTATCCGGATATGACACTGACAGAAGCAAGAGCAATCTGTGTTGAATTGGATGCTAAACTGCTTGAAACCAACGAACCACTGCAGCCGACTATTCAGAGGAATATCAGAAAGCCGAACTGTAACAGCGTCAAAAGCTTATTCGAGCAGTATATTGATTTCAAACGCTACGCTTTGAGAGATTCAACTCTGCATAAAATTCAGAAAGCATACAAAGCTGAAATCAGCAAACTTGATAATCTTCCTGTTAAGGATCTTGAACCGTCAATAGTTCTGAAGACAATCATCAACCGTCTGATAGAGGAAAACTCTCTTGATTATGCACGGTATATTGCCAATCTACTGAATAGATTCTGCGAGTACTGCATAGATATTGGAGAACTTAAGGTTAATCGCCTGGAGCGTCTTAACCGTGCAATTCCGGCAGGCAAGGCAAGACATCAGCCATCACTGAATTCAGATAACCTTGAAGGTGAGTTAAAGGAACTGCTTGCCATGATTAAAACAAAGCCATTGAGTTCTCAGTGTCTGTTTTTTGTAAGTCTTCTGACATTACTGAGACCTTCTGAGATTGTCGGTATTCAACTTAAGAATATAGACTTTGATAACAAGGTTATTCTGATTGAGCAGACAAAGACTACCGATGGTTTTAAGGTCCCAATATCGCCACTGCTGCAGTATTGGTTGGAAACTCAAATCACGGTCCGGCCCGTTGATAATGAGTTTTTGTTTTCATCAAAAACAATCAGCGGTCATGTGTCTTCAGATTCCATGTCTAAGCTGTTACGGGAAAATGGTTATCGTGACAAATTGGTAAGTCACGGTATCAGAAGTATTGGAAGGAATTGGATGGCATTCCATGAAGATCAAATATCTTTCTCTGTAGCAGAGATGTGTCTGACTCATGTCGTCGGAAATGAAGTGACCAGAGCATATTTCAGAACTGATTTATTGGAAGAACGAAGAAAAGCTATGAATTTGTGGGGTGACTACATCTCAAGTCTGTAGCTTCTGGAACAACAAAAAAAAACCGGATGGCATAACACCATCCGGAAACCAGGTTACTAGACAGGAAATTATCATTTAAGATTCAACAAATATCAAATTTTTAATATAACTTGCTGACCAATAACCACTCTCATTACCGAACAATGTAAGATTGTTGTACATCGTATAAACATTTGATACAGTTTGAGACGTTAAAACCTCATCATTAACATATAAAGTAACTGTTACTGTATCATCATCATTTGTTATATATTCCATTTTAATGTGCACCCATTGATCAAAAGGAAAATCAAAAAAGCTTTCATTTTCCCTAAAGTCTAGACCTATTTTTTGATTACGATATGCGATTCCCCACCAATCACTATTTCCACTTTGTAAAATCCAAATAAAACCGCCGTACGTGTCTTTTAATCTGAAATCAAATTCAACAACAAAATTACTAACTTGTTCTGTGCAGTTAAAATAGTAATATCCGGTACTACCATTGTTTGATAGAGCATATCCGCCATCATCCTCGACAAAAACCGGAACTTTGGAATTTTCGTTTGTGTATGAACCATACTCTAAATCCATACTGTTATTAAAATCTGCTTTTAATAAAATATTTTGTGTCGGCTCCGGCTCCGGCTCCGGTTCAGGCTCAATCTGATCATCAACAAACACTCTAGCATCATAATTGATTGCAGTAACAGAACACTTTTTATCACTAGGTTTAATTGATGTAACCCAATATTTCTCAATTTTTCCGATTGCATAATGCGGTAAATCTAATTGAATGTTACTGCGTAAATTAAAATCTAATTCACTTAATAATTGAACATGAGTGTTATCAATATATGTGCAATTTATCTGTTGTGCGGTTCCATCATACCGTCTAATGTAAATTAAACTCACATCGCTAGGTACAGTATCAGACAATTCACAAATTAAAGTATCACTGTCATAATTGATTATATAGCCACTGTAAGCGTTTAAATCTTGTGGTAATGCAACGGCTATTAGTGAACCATAATTGCAGTTTAAAGCGTCAAATTCACAATCAAAATCAATCTGCTTGCGTTGATACATAACTTCACGTAAACGTCTTACACCTAGTTTAATTGCCTTGTTTACATCTGTCACGGCTAACACTTCGACTTTTTCTGTATTGAGCGAATTTTGATAATTATAAATCTCTGCTTCATTTGTCGATTTATCAATATCCACATAAATTTCGTCCTGCTTCCAATTCTGCGGATTCATGTAGGTTATATCAGCTTCGTCATTGTCTGTCGGTGTAATGAAATTGTACGTTATTTTTGGCTCTCCGGTCATATTGTTTGCTGTAAACATTTGCTCTATATATGCGTTTTCACTTCTGTATGTACCTTTGATTTTATTGCCGTCAATTATAGGCTCTGTATAACCTACTTGCATACACTGCTTGATTGCTTCTAATACAGTCGTACTTTTGTCAAAACGATAGTCAAAATTAAGTCCGGCAGTATTCCACATTTGATCTAACTGCATCAAATTTTGTTCGTCATAAATCTTGCCAAACTTTGAATGTTCACAAATATATTTGATAGGTGCTGACAAAGAACGATTAATTTCCTTATCTTCTCCGGTCGTTGCTGACTGATTTGCTACTGTGATTGTTTTTTGTGTCGGATATTGAATTGACAATTTACCTATGTACCAAGTCCAAAAATAACCACCTGAGCCATAGGTAGTGCCTTTCATAAAGCCTATGTATTGACCAAAATGAATAGCGATTTGTGGATAATCATCGGCAGTCACATTAAAGATAAGTCTACCGCCTTGACTTCCATCTTCTCTATTTTCATGCGGATTTATCCATACTTTAATATAGGCTCTCGTGTGTTCAATTCTTATTGAATGTGCGCTATCACCGCCTTGACTGATAAAGAAGGCGGATTCTATCAAATATGAACTAATGAGAGTGCCTAAACCGCTTCCACCGCCGGAAACGGGTGCATACAATCTATACTCATAATATTCCACACCGTCACTTGAATTGTACTTATCAAATAAACACAAACAGAATCCGTTATAGGTTCTGCCTAAATTTGTGCGTTCTGAATAATTGTTTGCTTCAAACCAAAATTGCAGATTTCCGTTTATTGCCGCGTCTGTGTCTGAACGGTAACGGTAATCTCTATGATTGATGATATATCCACTGCTTTTATCCATTGTTCCGGCTATAGGTAAATTAGCAATTACTTGCTGATATTGAATAATAGTCGCTTGCCTTGAATTGATTAACCGTTTATTTGTAAACCAAAATGTAGCACCATTAGGAGACCAACCCGTTTGATCATTCTCTCCGTTATTTCTCCAATTATGCATAAAAATGTATCTGCGGTAGTAACCATCTTTGTTTATAGACATGAATTTTTTTGGAACTTTCCAATAAGCCGGATACCACGAATTAGCCATGATTAAATCGTACATTTCCGGTGCTGAATAATTAAAGGTATCAAAACCATTAACAAGTACATCTTGATATGTTGTTGTTTTAACGTCATTCAGATTTGCTAAACGTCTAGTCCATAATGTACTAATCTGATTGTCTGATAATTCAGCTAAAGACTCTGAACCTCTAACGGTAATTGCAATGACGGTTACATTGGGATAATGCGTATCTTCTGAAATTAAACATTTTAACCCGTTCCATAAAAAAGTCTGAACATCTTGACTACTGGTAGTGTAATCAGACAGATTAGTAACACGGAACTCATAAGCGTTGTTATCATTGCCTACGTCTATACTGATTGTTTCGCCAAAAGCGTCCGGACTGTTTTTAGTATAGACTTTAGTCATGCTCTGCGGTGCGTCTGTGCTTCCGGCAATTTTCCATTCTAACAAAATCGTTGCTGTTCTGTTTTCATAGTCTCCATCATCGCTCAAATGGTATAGGCCACTAGGGAATGAAAAATCCACTTCATAATATCTACTTGTTGCACCAATAGGACAAGCACGATAATATCCGGCTACATTTGATTTTGCGTTTGATAATGTACTTGCCGTTTCGACTAATTCAATCTCTGCGGAACTTGTACGATTTGCAGAAAATCCGCCCCAACCGCTAGTTCTTCGATAAGATATACCATTCTTATCTTTTGCTAACAATGTATATGATGTACCATTAACAGCTTGTACTTCATAAAAACCATTGTCTAGTACATGTGTACTTTCTAAATTACTGTCACTATAAACAAAACTTTTCAATACTAAAGTTGCTGATGTATTTTCTGTAATTGTCAAATTAACAAAATTTACATCTATAAACTTGCCTTTGTTTGTATCAGTTCCATAATTTATTAAAGTCAAAGGATATGTTTCAGAACTACCGCCGTTTCTCACTGTGAGAGCAACTTTCCAACCTAAAGCAAGGTTTAAATTGCTAGGGATTGATTGAGCATAACATCTGACAGAACTAGGCATTAACTCAATTTCAGTTAAATTTATTGTTCTGTCCTGTCCTTGCAGATTATATAAACGAATCATATCACCGCTTGATAGATGTAAATCTCTGTTACTTGTTGCTGTTAATCCGTTTAATGTTAGCGTTGCTGATACAAATTCACCCCTTTTACGCGAGTTACTTTCAGTTGCCGGAACTTCCTTTCCCGACATGGTAACTTCGGTTGAATTGTACCAACATCTATGAGCGTCATGGGAACTAATATCTTGATTAGGGTCTGCTACCAACACATCAATATCACTTCCTACGTATGAACTAATAGGAGTTGCACCGATATACATTTGATCTAAAGACCAGTCGTAATATCCAACACCTTGGCACAATAACATAGACATATATCGTACATTGTTGACATAAAAATAATGTTTGTCTGAGATATAGTCGGGAAAAGCCTTTACTAACCCAAACTGCTCCGGTATCGGATCTTCCAACTTCGCCTTGTTGCCTTGCGCATTTGGATCATAGATACTTGAACCGCTTTCTTGTTTCTTATCATCAGTCTTTATTTTTTTGAGCATCGACATTGTATAAACCGCAACGGCAAGCGCAATAATTATCATTGCAATACTGAAAAAATCTTGCGGTTTGATAACGAACTTTAAACACCTTGTTTTGCTCAATTTAAACACTGACCATAAATCACACGGTACTTCCTGCCCGTCTGAAAAGACAGTTACATTATCTTTTAGATTTTGTAAATTTAATCTCTGTAATGAGTGTTCTAGCAATTCTAAAATTGTTAAATTTGATTGATCTATATCAAATTCTCTGATCGGATTATTATCAATGCAATTACAAATTTTAATTCTCATAAAACAACCTCATTTTTTCGTGTCTATAAATTCTTATGCAAGGATTCGATTTAAAAGGCTCAAAACAGCTTCCTTTTTTGCTATCTGTATGCAATATATGACCGTAAATGTATATACCCACATGAACAAGTACAGAGTGTTTAAAATAGCAAATTACATCAAAATCTCGCGGTGTTTTAACCTCAGTAAATGAACCTTTCATTTTATCGTACCCGACTGTCATTGTGTTTTTCTGACAGTCTGTGCATGAGTCTAGTTCGATGTTTAATTCGTTTTGGTAAACATAGCATACTAGCCCCCAACAGTCTAAATACGGGTATTTTCTGCCGTTAGGTGTGTGAATGTTACGTAAATATTTTTCGATATTAACAGACATAACGCAACCCCTTGAACTGTTTAGCTGTATAGCGTTTGAACGGGAATTTGGCATTAAGGGTATCATGCCATCCGGCAGTAATAGTCGCACCTTTAGGAGTAACCTGGCATGATGTTACGAACAAGGTTAGTGAGTAACAAGGTTTGTATGCAGTCACACTGTCATACTCTGCTGACGTGTCAAAAGGTAAATACTCCAATACCGTTAAATAACATGGATTTGCACCCGTCATTATCGTATCTGCAATTTCCAACACTTCACCATTGATACTTGCTACACCGAACGACAATGCGGAACCGGATTGATTAGTTCTTTCCGGTAGATTGATTTGAATAGCACTAGGAGTAAACTCTCTTAACTCGTCATTGTGATCACGGGCAATAAAACCATGATACGATTGAGCAAAACAAATAGGAGTTGCAAGGCTTTCAGATTCAATCACAATAGCGTAAATTGGTGCATCTGTTCCGTTAGCATTGACAATCGCTAATTCGCTGAATTTACGTACCGGAATTGCCGGAGTAATTTCGGTTGCTATGGTTGTGTACTGCTTGTAAAAATTATTAGGTAAATCAAATTTACCACCATATTTTAAACCTTTGCTAATTACACATTCAGATAAATAAAATTGTGGATTAGAATCTGTGTCATGATTGTTACAAACTGTAAACCATTCACCATTACGTGCTATTGCATCGGTGCTGAATGTGTCATGCCATGTTTTAATCGGATAACCATCGATGTACATTACAACCGAACACACATCGGTATTTGCGTCTAATACTTCTAACTGCAATTCAAAACAAATATGATGCCATCCACGATCTGACCAACCGTTACCGATAATACTTTCTGCCAATCTCGGTAATCGTTCGTTATATGCATATATAAAATCAGCATTACCACCAATCCGCATAGCCATACCCGAATAATCTGCATAAGCATGGCTCCAATATCCATGGATAACAAGAAACCCGTTATTGATAACGCTTCCGGTTGCCAATGTGTTTTTGGATGTGTTTAAAATTGATTCAAAAAATGGTAATGCCATCCAAATATTACCATTTCCATCATCATTAGGTGTACAAATTGTAAACTCAAAAGTTCTTTGAATAGGTTTTGCTTCGTTATACCAAATACCCTCAGAATCAAAAAATGCCGGATAATCAGAGCCAAATTTCCGATTACATGCTAGACAACTAACACCATCGACTTCTGTTATATCTGTATAGTACGGATCTTCAATACAGCCTTTTGATATTAAATTACCTCGTAAAACATTTATTTTACCGTTTGCAAAATTACAAACAAACAATGTATTTTCAGACAATGTACCCCAACCAACAACGCTATTAGCTGACACATTAACAGTTTGCGATAATGTAATGATATTGTCGTTAATATCAACCACTTCACATGTGTATGTGATTGTAGAAGCTGGCGCAACTGTTATGCTTGTTGCTGTTTCGTCATTATCCCACTTGCAACTTTGAAAATCGCCTTGTAAAGCAAGTGTTACGATATCTCCGGCATTTATGAATGTACTGCTTGCAATAATGTACGGTTTAACTGTTAATTCAGTAAATTTCAGATTGTTTATATAAAATTCTTTGTTATTGGATGTTACATAATTCTGCGCACCAAACGTCAAACCTTTTTTGATTACGGTTAAATTGTCTGTGTCCTCGTATGTGTAAATTAACGTGTTATCGCTATAAATTGTGAGTACATTGCTTTCTCTGTGCAATTTATAAGTGAACCATGAATTATACGTGTTTATTGTTGGGATTATTATGCTTGTATAAGTTCCGTCACTGTTTGTAAGGTTTAACTGTATTTTGTCATCGTCATAATCTTGTAAAGAAAAGCAATCCGGTGCTTCAAAAAACACATACGAACGATTACCGATTTTTCTAACGTCAAATTCAATTTCATAATCGTCTATATCTCTGAATTTTGCACCGACATACGAATAACCTCTGTGATTATAGTTATTTCCGGCACCTAAATTATGCAAACAATAATCACCGCTTTCAAGTTCAACAAACTCATAATTTGACATAGCAATATTTAGCGTTGGACTTTCTTTCCAGTCTGAATTTAACGCATGATTATCGGTAGTTTGGTCATTAAAATTAACATCAAGCAATACTCTACTCATTGTAATAGTTACTCCATGAATCGCTAAACTCTACATTATCAACGTCTAAAGTCATGCTGATTTTATAACACGCACCTATGTGATTACGAAATTGTAATTGCTCACTTAATGAACCGTTTTGTATTCTGACTTTTCGTGCTATCAATTCACTTTCTGCTATATCTGCTCTGTCATTCAAAATAGGTGCAATAAACCAATCAACACCAAAATTGATATGATCCTGATAAAAAGCAACAAAAGTCTGATAGTCTGCAAGATTGTTAAATTGCAGTGTTACAGACAATGTGTGCGGTGCGTCTTTTGATAACAATCTCTGTCTGACTGTGCCATTAGTCATGGTTGTTCGCAATACGTTAGGACTGCGTTTCAGTGCATATCCGCTTTGTAAAAACTTTGGTAATGTGTTTGGGTAAAATTCCATATTAGTATCCTTGTCTTGCTAGTCCATAAGTACCACTCATAGCGTTTGCAACCGCGCCACCGTTACGAATATTTGAAACGATAACATCAATGATTGTCTGTGTATCATCATCGGTACGCTGATTAACTTGCCCTGCCCGTGAAGCATCCTCAATCAGATTTACTTGAACGTTTGATTGACCGGCATTGGAAAGCAAATCAGCAGTATCTTTTCTGCTAGTAACAGTTGCCGGACCCTGTATGAGTTCCGGACCATACTCACCGACAATACCCAGAGCGCCGGATGCAATCTTTCCGCCTTTATCGTGCATAGTCACACCTTTTAATTGGCTCAGAATCTGTGTTGTCATGGCAATCGCCTGGCCATAAGCGGCAATACCGGCAGGGAAGAACGGTTGAGTAGTGAGAGCAGAAGACCACGCAACAATAGCATTGGCTGTAGCAGAAGCAACTGCAAAACCTTTCTGCAGCGCAAAGGCGGCCTTGTATGCTCCGGAGTTCTCGTTGAGTCCTGTAGTAAGGTTCTGGAATCCGGCGGCTACCTGGCCGAGGGCGTCAGCAGTTTCTTTGTAAGGTTTGGCCCATTCGTCATGTTTAGCTTTACGCTTCTTGTCCTGGTATTCACCGTCCTTTTTGTAATACTCTTCCCGAAGTGCAGCTAAAGCTTCCTGATATGCAGTCTCGCTAATCAGTTCCTGGTCGTGATACTGCTGCAGCATTTCAAGTTTCTGCTGATATTGATTCTGTAATCTTACCAACTCACCATCACCGTTAAGAGTCTGCATGAAATCGTAGGTTTCCTGATTGAGTGCTTTTCTGGCATCAAGATACTGTTTTTCGATAGCAAGTTTGACCGCATTGTACTCCTCTTCAGAAACATTACGGTTCTCAGCGTACATTTTGTTGAGTTCCAGAAGTTTCTTCTGATACTGATATTCAATCTGCTCAGACTTTGACAAGGTTCTAGCCTGGTCATCAAGGAAGCGCTGATAATATGCAGACCAGGTATCTTTCCATACCAATGCGGAAGACTTACCACCTTTGCCGCCTTTATCTCCTTTATCGTCGCCGATGGTAGTACCGCCGGTGAGATTAGTAGGTGCGTTCTCTGTAGTTCCGGTTAATTCAGATGCGGTTGTAATCTTGTGGCCACGTGATGCGGCTATACCTTTAGCAACCTTGTCATAATACTCATTGATCTCTTTATTAATTCTCTGATTCGACTGCTCAATGTTATCAGTAAATTTATCAGCAAAAGTTTTATTAGTGTCTTTTATGCTGTCGAGCTGCTGTTTTAAATTCTGTTGATATAAAGTCTTGTAATCGGTATCTCCTGCGAACATTCCGCTGCGGAGAAATCTGATTAAATCTCTGTCGGTTACAGTTGCAGAGCCGGACTGTCTGATGAGTTCAGCACGGGCCTTTTCATACTCTCCCTTCTGCTTTGCAATTGTAAGCAGTGCATTATCTGCAGAACTGCGTGCAAGTACCTCCCTGGTTGTTCCGTGAGTAATCTCAGCCATTTGAGAGCCGATAGCAGAGGTGAAGCTGGTCCATGCTCCGAAGGCACGCTGTACATAACCGATAAATTCTCTGATAACGAGACCGACAAAAGACAACCAATTACCGAAAGAGGAAATCTGCGCCTTTACAGCGTTTTCGCATGAATCACTCATGCTGTTCATTGCTTCCAGGAAGCTGTCAGACAGATCTCCGAACAGACCTTTGATTGATTCTGTTACCGAAGTGAACAGATCTCCTATGCCGTTGATAGCACTTGAGATTGTGTCACTCTTGAGCATCTGAGTGAATTTATCCAGGGCAGAGGTTACAAGATTCAATCCCTCAATGGTCACTTTGGAAAGGCCGGAATCACCTAATTGTCTCCACATGTCACCCCATGCTTCAGAAACACGCTTGGTTGCTCCGGTTACACCTTCCATTTCCGGTTTTAAAGTGTCTGCAAACTGTGAGTTTGCAAGTTTATTCATGTAATTCTGAAGCTCTGCGGTATCAGCTTTGATAGTCTCGGTAACCCCTTTATAGGTAAGCTTGATTTTGTCGCCTTCCTGAACAGCTGTAATACCTAGCTGTTTAAGACCACGAAGCTGTCCCATTGACGCGCTGGTAAGTGCCTGAGCAACAGAAGTGAATGATTGTCCGGTGCCACGTGCAATTTCGGCAAGTGCTTTGATAGACTGTGCAGATGTATCAAGACCGTTCTTGCCAAGCGTGAGTGCTGCCTGAGTGATTTCATCGAATGACTGCGGAACGGTGCGGCTTAAATCGTTCAATTCTGCAAATTTAGCCTTTGCTCCGTCAACTCCGTCTGTAATTGCCTGTAATGCACCAATAGATCTCTCGGTCTGTTGCAGGGTTTCGTTGATGTTGCGTAAAGCTGAGCCGATCAGTTGAAAACCAAGCAGAGTTGATACATTGGCTACAGCTGTTCTAAACGAATTACGCCAATTATTAACTGCGTTTTCCATGTTGTGAAAAACTGTAGTTACATTGTGGTTCATCTGCGATATATTACGCTCAAAACGATTAAAGGAGTTGTTTGCTCCGTTTACGCTCGTTTTGATACTGTTAAATTCCCGATTAACAGTTTGAGTGAACTGTCGCATATTAGCAGTTGCTTGCCCTGTACCAACTTGAACGTTTGCACCGATAAGGATATTAGCCATATCTTAACCTCTGCTTGTTTTATCTATAATTTTATTTTTCTTGGAGCTGAGCATTGTCTTTAACAGCTCAATATTGCTTTCAACAGTTTTGTCTTGCGGACGTTTCTCCGGATGGTAGATGTAATACTCTTCTGTGAATACCTGCTGCCATATTGAAAGTTCTGACGCGGGCAGTTCGAGTGCTGCAGAATATGGCATGTGAAGCTCACGTGCCACTCTGATGCACAGACACTCAATTCCACCCGCTTTTATCAGTTTTTTGCCGCATCTCCGGATATGTCAGCAGTCTTGTAGATCTGATCTACCAACTCGTTTAAAACAGTAGGAGACAGATTATCAGCTACTGCTTTGTAGTCTTCAGCTGACTGTAGCAGATTGCCTTTCTCATCACAGTTGCAGATACACAGCAGATAAGCCATCTTCTCAAAGTCGTTGAGCTTGGATAACTCGCCCTGTGTGTCTAAACATCTGTTTCTGAAATCGGCCAATGCACTGCCGGATAATTCCTTCAGATAAAACGGCTCCGAAAAGCCGTTAATCTGAACCTTTTTGATTTTGAGAAATGATTTGGTTAAAAGGTTCATGTTGATCTCCTATTAAGGGTTACTGGTCTGAGTTCCGTTGCTTCCCTGCTGTCCCTGCTGTGTGTCAGTTCCCTGGGAAGCTTCAGCGGCTACAGTTGAGAAAGTGGTATCACCGGATACGCGCAGATTGATCTTACCCTTCACACCGTCTTCATTTCCGGCACCAACGACTGCATAACCGTTCAGAGCGGCATCAAATACTGCCTGAGTGTTGTTCGGCCATACAATCTTGATAGTGACAGAAGTTCCGGCCTGAGCCTTGGATATCAGATCTGCCTGAGCTGTATCTGCGTTGTAGCGATAGAATGTAAACTCAAGTTCAGATGTGTCCTTCATGCCTGGAATGTAAGTCTTAACAGTATCAGCAAGTGTGGTATCTTCAACGAATGAACCAGAAGTACCAATATCGCCAATTTCGGTAAGACCGTTCCAGAGTGCATAAGTTTCATCTGCTGCATTGAGTGCTTTGTAGTAAACCAATGTACCTGCTGTTAAAGTTGCGTTTTGATGTTCGTATGACATTTTTGTGTTTCCTTCTTTTATTTGAGATTTTTAATTTCTGAAATTACCGCTTTGACATCTTCCTCAAGATAATGTCTTACAGTGTTTTCATTATCCTTCCATGATTTTGTGAACCACGGTTTTTTGATTTCTGTTCCGGAACCCCTAGGATGAAATCCGTACTCTAGCCAGATGCCGCCGTAAGTTGACGGTCTCGGTTTATACCTTATGCCGGATTTCTTTATACCCTTATAGAACCTTGCGTTTGATTTAGTTAAATACGGCTTCGGGTTCTTGATTCCGATTGAAAAATACTGCCATTGCTTATTTCGGCTTACACTAAATTTTGATTTTAATGATCTCTTTAAATAGCCGGTCCTTTTCTTTACTCCGCTGAGATTCGACTTTTGCGCTCTGAGAATTGTCTGCGAAGATCTCTTGAGTGCTGACCTTACAAACTTTTTCCTGCACTTCTTCGGAACTTCTTCAAGCTCTTTTGCAAACTCAGTGAAATGATCTAGTCCATCAATACTGATAAATTTATTGTCAGTTGCCATTAGCCGGTTCTCTGTTGATGTATGCCTTAACCTGTATTCTGTTGCTGTACAGCGTATCCTCATAAGGATTGAACTCCACATCGGAAAAATCAGTAATGTAAAACCGCTGAAATCCTGAGTTATTATGGAGTAACTGCAACGCATTGATTAGCGCTTCACTCAGTTCGTCACAAACTGCTCTTGTTTTTCCGACCGCAAAGCAATCAAAAATTATTGATTCAATTCCAAACCCACCGCTGATTAAGCGCTCCTGGTTAATCTGAGCAATGTTAAAAGCAACACCCTTGGTTACTGTGTCGGTTGAAAAATCGTTGTCTACAACAACTGTGCTGTCAAAGATGTTTGTCAGAACAGTTTTAAACGCTGTTCTATAAGTCTGTATTGACAGTGTCATATCTGCTCCTATGTGGTTTTGAAGTTATCCTGATTACGGTGTGAAAACTGAATTGTTAAGTAAATTTCGTTCTGCTGTTTATTTGCGTTCAACTGCAGAATTTCATATATACAGCTTCTCCAACTCACTAACAGCGATGGACTGATGCCGGTTGCATACCGCATTTTTACCGTGTAACTGTCTAAAACCATCTCAGCACCGTTTCTGATTTGCTCCCTGGCTGTAATCGGCAGCACACTTGCATGTACAGTTTTAACTGTCGATAAATCTTTGTTCAGAAAGGTAATCAGTTCTGTTAATCTGCCGCTCTCTATCGTCATAAGCCTTCATCCTCTCTGAAGTACAGAATGTAAGGATCTAACAGATTCTTGTAGTAAGTCGTTAAGGTGTTGTTTACAACGGAGTGCATCTCACGATGGTTGTACATATCACCGGTTAACACAAGTATGTACTGCTTGACTGTCTGCGGTACTTCGTTTGAATTAACTGCCAATGCTTTCGGATCTGATCTGTACATTATCTCCCGCTGCAGAATATGCTCAGCCTGCTGTGTCGAAGCTAGAATATACTGCTGAAGAATACTGTCATCAGCGTCAGTATCTATTCTGAGATGTGCTTTGGCTTCAGCTACAGTGACCGGAAGTTCTACAGGCAAATTATCTAAATAGCTCATTTTGATTTCCTTCAGAATTAAAAAAGGGATTCATTTCTGAACCCCTTGTACACTGCTTACGATTTCATAAAAAGGAAATTACTATTCGCTTAATGCCCAGTTGCCGCCGGCAATGGCTGCAGGAGAATCTACAACGAGTGCCAGGCGACGCTCTGCACGGATGGTAAACAAGTTCTTGGTGAAGTCATCCTGCTCACGGTCAATTTCAATCGCTACTTCCTGACGGTCGTAGATTGTTGCACCTAAGCCGAAGTCAGCCATTAAGAACTTACCGGAAGTCATTGCAGAGGTGGTAATTACTTCAAGACCCCACAGTGTCTTGGCTGTTACTGATGCAGGTCCGCCTAGAATATATCGTTTCTGAGTATCTTTCAGTAATGCTAATGCTGCCCAATCTGCCGGATTGAGTACCAGGTAACGTGGAGCATAGGCAAGCTCTTCAAGTTTAGTCTTAATCAGCAACGCAAAGTCGATCAGAGTTGAACCGGTAGGAACTGTTACTGAAGAGGAATAGTCAGTATAGTTACCGGAATTCAAGAGACCACTTAAAGAATTACCGCCCTGACCAACAACGAGTTCACGATCTACCTTGTACTGCAGACCATATAACATCTTGGCATTGATGAATGCAGAAACTGCCGGTGCATCTGCTGCCAGCTGTTCTGTAATCTTGGTCCAATGTGCAAGAGTTGCTACAGTTGCAGTCTTCAGAGCGAATGCGAAGGTTGTTTCCGGTTTTGCGGAGCCTTCTGCAACTCCTGCAACACCATTGGTAAAGGTCTTGTTTTCAACATAGTTGATTGCACCGCTTGATACAGGAACGTGAGGGATCAAACCTTCAATCAGTAAAGGCTGTTCCGGAGCTGAAACTATACCGCCTACAAGATATGGAGCCGCTACAGTGTTGCGGGTGATAGAGTCACCAACAGCAACAGTTGTAGTAGTTGGTGTAGGTCCGGTCTTGGTTGAGATAATCTCTCTTGCGCCGCGAACAGAGCGAACATCCTGAGCAAGATTCTGGAAAGACTTGGTTGCAGTGAACTTATCACCGATAGATGAAGTTTCTGCACTCTTCTGAGATTCAATCTGCTGTGATGCGGTCTGCTGCATAGCCGCTAATTCCTTAGACAGCTCAAGCTGTTTGTCACCCAGGGATTTAATTTCAGACTTGATAGCATTGATTGAAGCGGTGTTGTCGTTTGATACCTGATCTAACTTCTGACCAACTTTGTCCAGGTTGTCTAAAACTGATTTTAATTCTTCTGACATAATGAGTTCTCCTAAAGTTTAAAAGTTGTCTTAATCTTTTCGTTAATCGTATTAAGTTCACTCTTTGAAACTTCAGAATCACTCTGAATTTGGTTCTTGGTGAAAGATTTAATGGCACCGATTATTGCCACTGAATCTGATTTAGAGAAGTTACCCACATCACGCAGTAATCTCTCTACATCTTTGATTGAATTATAACCCGATAGTTCCGATTTTACATCATAAATTGTCGCGTTTTTATCTGCCGGAAAGGTACAAATTGAAATTTCTGTTAAATCACGCACGTTTTTAATGTGATTAATCTTCTGTTCATCAACCTCAATATCTTCCTCTTCCATCATGATGCACACGGAAAGACCGTCAATTGAGCCGAATTTGAGCGCCTGGTAGACTTCCTCTCCCTGGGAAATTGCTCTGTTGATCTGTCCTTTAACGTGAAGACCGTGATTATCTACAGTCAATTCAAGCCAATTACCGATTGGAACGCACCACTGAGCATGATTAAAGAACATCTTAGGCATTGGCAGTTTGCCGTCAGTAATTGCCTTGACAACGTAATCATACGCAGTGCGTTCAATAGAGTCGTTATAACAGTCTACACCGTCAAATACGGATGCATACCCTTGAATAATACCGTCTTCATTGATTGTGAATGAACCGGCTGTTAATTTAAGTTTCTTCATCTGCAATTCTCCTTGATTATTGTGCGATTGGACTTGTACTTAACGGAGTCTGTGACTGATTGCCGCTCTGTGTTCCAAGCTGTGACACCGGCATTAAGTTTGTCTGTGCTGTTAACTCATCCGCTCCTTCAATGTCTTCCCAACCTTCCTCTCGTCTCACTTCATTTCTTGTCTTGATACCGTTCTGCACGTATTTAGCGTTGATATCTGCCCTCTGCTGATCGTTTGCACGATTCAGGAAGGCTAATCTGAATCTGATGATATGGTCTTTCTTTTCATCCATAGCAACCTTGGATAACATCAGCTGTTCCAGATTGGTACACATCGGCAAAATGGTGTTTTTGTAAAAATATGCGTTCATGCCGTCAAAGTCGGTACCGTTATCACCCTGAACAAGCTGATACGGAATTGAAAACCATCTACAGAACTCTTTAACAATGAATTCTCTTGTCTCCAACAGTTGTGTATCTGCCGGTGACAGATTGAATGATTGAAATTTCATGGAAGCAGGTATTACTCCGATGCCTTCACCGTTTCTGATGTTATTAAAAGCCTTGGCAATTTCTTCCTTCTGCTTGCTGTTAACGATTGAATCCGTTGTCAGAATACCGTTCTGTTTGCCTTTATTCTCAAACATGTCTACAGCGGCATTCTGAGCACTGATAGCTTCCGTCAGCGTGGCCTTTGCAAAGTCTGTTAATGACAGACCGGTTATTCCGTTACCAAGATTTTTCCAATGCAGAATGTTTTTGGATGGGATTTCCTCTATGCGGTCGTCAATATTGTAGTATTGGTAGATTATTTGATTGTTCTCTACCTTGACCTTCATCTGTGTCGGGTTGAGAGGGTAGAGTGCTGCCACGTAGTTAGCACCTTTGGCCCTCTCAATTCGTGCGAAGGCATTACCATAAATCAGATAATACAGCGTCATAGTGCGGAAAAACTCGAACGGAGTCATTAAAGCGTTCGGGCGCTCCTGCAGCAGAAAGGATAAATGACTGTCTCTATCCGGTGTAACTCTGCCATTCTGATCTACCTTCAGCACATCACATGGCAGAGCTGCCATCGTATTTACAATTTTGTTTACACAGCACCATACACCAGGGATCTGCATGACGTTATCAACCAACGGCACGGTTGTCTTCTTGGTTATTGCTATCTGCGGTGTGGTCCTCTGATAACCCTTGTAATATCCGAGCAATCCTTTGAAAAAATTGAACATTCTAGTTTCTCTCTCTAAATTACTAAATCTGTGATATCAATATCTGATGCGGCACCTGAATAGTTTTCCTCAACGTTCAGAAAAATAGCCTGATTCATAGCCATGATTAAGGCTACAATGCCGTCAATTTTGTTTGCGTTCTGTTCCTTTCGAGGAAAGATATTGTCATTGGCATCAGTATGTGCAATTACGTTGCTTGCGTGCCATTCCAGGATCGGATTTCCGTCTGTGTGCAGTCTTTTTTGATAAACAAGCGACTGTACCTGTTTCATCGGCTCACTTAAGTTGTAGGTTGTCATTCTGATTTCAACCATCGGCAGACCTTCATTCATCAGATTCTGTGCAAGCTGTGTTGCCTGCCACGGATCGTAAGCGAATGCCAGAACATCATATTGCTGTGTGTCGTGAATGATGTACTGCTCGATATCAACCATGTTTACGACTTCGCCCTCAGTCGCATGAATCAAGCCTTGTTTTTCCCAACCTTCATATTGCGAGTTGCGAGAAGTGTGGATTGTAGCCTCCGGCAGAAAGAACTCCGGAAATACGTAGTAGTGGATCTGCTCTTCACCTTTGCTGTTCTTTTCGCTCCTCCAGAACAGTCTGATCAGAGCCACCATATCAGTCTTGGTTGCAAGGTCTAACCCGTAAATACAAGGGCAGTTTTGAAAATCTGCAAGCTCTAAATCCGGTCTGTAACACTTGCGCCATTTAACCATCTGAAAGAATGACTGATTTGAGTTGCACCATACATTCAGATGTTTAGTCAAAAAGTTATTCTCTGCCTGCGGATTGATTAATGCTTCTTTGTACAGACTCAAAATTGTGGAAGGCTCAACACTGACACCCCAATTAGGATTTGCTTTCTTGAGTGCTTTTTCTCCGTCCTTCTGCCAATTGTCAGTGTCGTCGATTGTGTAGATCACACCGAACATCTCATCAATCTCAATCTCTCCCAGGAGAATTTTGATAATCAGTCTGCGCTTTTCCATGCAGATACCGTCAAGCTCGAAACCGGCAGTAGTTATAGCGAACAGTAGCGGCTGATTGCGTTTACCGATTGATGTATAAACAACGTCATACAGGTCACGGGTCTTATGTGCGTGAAGTTCATCCACAATGGCACAGTGGGTATTGAGTCCATCGTTGGTACTTGCATCTGCTGACTTCGGCATAAATTTGGAATTGGTACCGATTATCAGCATGGAATTATTCAATACCTGGAGATGGAAAGCGTCTCTTAGATCTTTATTGCCTCGTGCCATCGCCTGAGCGTCATTGAATACAATGCGTGCCTGGTCTCTTGTTGTTGCAAAGCTGTAAACGTCAGCACCGGCCTCACCGTCAGCACATAGCATATAAAGAGCAATTCCGGAGCAGAGCAGTGATTTACCATTGCCTCTCGGAACCTCTATATAAGCAACCTTGAAACGTCTAAAACCGTTACTTTTCTTCACCCATCCGAAGATGCAGCACAAAATAAAGCATTCCCACGGCTCTAGTACGATGTTTTCTCCGGCCTTTGGTCCTTTGACGTGCTTTAATAACTCTATGAATTTACATGGTTTTTCAGCTTTTTGAATGTCAAATTTGTAGGGATAATCCCTTTTAGAGCTGTTTTTAAGGTCTTTTTTGTGTCGTTTACAGGCTAATTTTACCCATTTGCAAGCGTCAACACGGCCTTTGAGAACGTCTTCAATGTACTGATTCGCTAAATCTATGTACTTACTCATAAATCAAGAAATCCGTTTGTGCTCTCTTCTTTCTTACCTACAGTTTGAACACGTGATCTGCTGACCGGAGTGAATCCAAGCTCTTGCTCAAGCTGTCGCAACGTCTGTACAAGCTTCAGCGACATGTTCAGCAGTTTGGTCGGTTCCGGATTTCCGGCTTCATCGTAAATACACAAATCACTCTGTTCAATCTGAGCGTTTATGCGGTTGTAGTGGTCTAAGGTTGTCGCCCACTGTGATAACAGCGGACCATCCAAGGTTGTTAACATGCCTTTTGGCATCTGCGACACTGCGAACTTCCAAATCTGCTTTGCACCTTTGGTCAGATTTGACGGAGGTTTCATCTCAGCAATGTCAGCGTGTGGTTTTGGCTCTAGTTTGTTGGTTCTGCATGGCTGCAAAGTGCCTTGCAGCGCTTTAACTGCCGTGCTTTTTATGTTCATTATTTAACCTAAACTTATTGAAATGCATGTGCGCACAAACGCGTACAGGGATATACGATTTGAAAAACGTGATTCCACCCCCTTGACTCCCCCTAGGGTATAGCGGGGCGGTCTGTGTGACCTCTAGCGCTTCCTGAATATATTTCTCAGCGATTGATTGTCTTCGTTGAATGTTTTCTTGCTGTGGCATGAATGACAGAGCGACTGCCAATTCGAGCTGTCCCAAAAAAGTTCTTTGTTTCCTCTGTGTGGTATGATGTGGTCTACTTCCGTTGCTGGGGTTAATACTCCATGCTTCATGCACTCTGCGCATAACGGATGTTCTTTCAGATAAGCTTTGCTTGCTCTTGACCACGCTGAATTATAACCTTTATCATTTGAATTTCTTTGAGTGCTATGCTCTTTCAGCCATTGAAACCTTCTGGCTGCAGCGGCACGTCTACGCTGTTCGTAATGCTCTCTGCAGTAAGAACCGATTTCCTGGTAATTCTTACATCCCTTAAAGCAACAGGGCCGCTTTGGTTTATTGCACGCTGTCATAGGTTGTACACCATTCAAGAAGACTTCTATATCTGAGTGCTACCTGGTCGCACTCTCTGACGATAGCCATACTTCGCTCAATCTTTCGCTGAAGTTCGGCTCTGGTATAACATTTAAGACGGGATTGAGTTCCGGTCTTTGTGGACACGGTTGAACTACCGGAATTGTTTGTGTTGCACATGCCGTTAAGTTTGACATCGAAAGCATCACGCAGATTATCAAGGTTAATTTTGTCTTCATTGTGCTGTGCCTCCAGGAGTGAAATCTGCTGCAGATAATCTGCTACAATCTGATTCTGTTTGTTCTGTAAGTTTCGTTCTGTCTCTATAATTTTTTGATTGTGTTCAATGGTTACATTCTGAAGCTTTAACGCTACATCCCTCTCACATGCTGAATAACCTTTGTAATAGGCAATCGTAATACAAAACCAGATAAACAAAAGAAAACTGAATACTCTAGTTACCGGATTGTTCAGAATGTTCAGTAGATTCATAACTGTTAAACTCCCAACCATCTGATTGAATCATCGCCATCAATAAACGATATTTGTCGTTACTCTCTTCAAAATCATCAACTATCTGACCATCTTTCAGATATACCTTTTCAACGTCGTACTGGGTACGATCAAATCTTATCGCCCATCCTTTAAACGTTTTGTTTGAGTAAAAATAATAACCGTACCCCTCTTTATGCGATACTTCGACAAACGCATCATTCAATCTCATTTCCACATCCTTATGAGTAAGTAAATCTCAATTATAAAGATTACCAATGCTATGAAACTTATAACGTATGGTAATGAACAATTATCAATCACTCTCCCTTTTCCTTAACTGTTCGACTTTTCCGAACTGTTGCATTTTTTACAACTGTTGAACTTGTCAATTTTTCCGACAAGTTCATTTTTTATTTCGACAGTAATTACAAGTTGCCAAATATCGCTTGTACGCTGACTGCTCGCCTTGCATACAACCGATTTTATATATCAGAATTTGGAAAAATACGATAATGCAGATAAAAGCAATAACATCACACATTATTCACCTTCCTTGAAATAAAACCACCTATGCAATTTACCATTTATGTTTTCCGTAATGACTTTGTAAATCTCACAGTCTGAATATCTATCAACGGTTTTATCCCACTGTTCTTTTGGTATTTCACTTCTAACAAGTTTCTTCATGAACTCGTCGCCTTGAAAATTTGTCTGCACAAAATAAACGACTTCCGGCTGTTGCTTGTACCAATTTTTCAGCGTTATCATTTGGTATTATTTCCTTTTTCTAATTCCTCAATCAAACTTTCTAATTCGTTAATTCTCACTCTAGCATCATGTCTTTGTGATTTAACTTCCTGGTAATCACTTTCAGTTATTTCACCCTCAGCAAATTTGATAGCCTTGTAATCAGTATCAAATAGATATTTTTTCAGTTCTACGATTTCAGATTGATACTTCTCAATTAAAATCATACTCTCGGTTTTCTTAGGTAACGGCTTTTCTACAATCTTAAAACCTTCATCGCAAGGTTCAAAAGTGAGGTCATTGTCAGTAACGTATTTGCTCACACGTTCACCTTGACAATCTACAATCTTACCTACATAAAATTCTTGTTCTATCTGCCACTTGTTACCATTAAAAACTAAAATTTCATTATCTTTCAAGATTGTAAGATCTGGCTTTTCTGTAGTAGAAAAAGGAGGAACAATGTATACATTCTCACCTTGCAACTTTGTTTCCAAAGGATCTAAATACCCTTCTTGCTCTTTAATATACTGTTTTGTTTTTTCATCATATAGATAGAATTTCATGGTCTCTCCTTAGTATTTTATGCAGATTAAGCAAGTTAAAGCAGGTGGTTGAACAGTTGAAGAACTACCATAAATGGAATTTGAATTGGAGGCATATATACCAAGATCGGTTGCTGAAGTTGTGGTGGCTGCCCTGCTGAAACCGCCTTTTGTTGATGATGTAATGGTTAAGCATCCATTAGTGTACGATGCCGGTGCATTGTCCGTTTGACCAATGCGTATAGTACCAGTAATATTCGGCAACCCTGCATCTTTAATAGTTCCACTTGTTTCACTACCTTGTAAAAATCTATCGATCAGATTAGGTAAATTAAAAGTAGTTGAACCGTCACCGCTTCCATAGGTTGTACCTATAACAGCAAATAATTGACTGTAAGTGGTTCTACTAATTTCACCACCATTACACACTAAAAAGCCATCCGGTGCTTGACTACCTGCAAACTGAATATAAGATCCAGTAGGTAAAGCATTAGCATCATGCACATCTAGCTGTGTAGTCACACCATTTATCACTAGATTTAATTTACTTATAGGATTAGCCATTTATCTGTATCTCCAAAGTTTCCGTTGCACTGTCATAGTTAAATACTGTTGCGGTTGTATTACTTACTGTTAGTGTTTCAGTACTGCTATCATAAGTAAATGTAGGTGGGGTAAATGTTACATTTCCACTCCCTAGCAAAGATTGATTATTAACAGTTTTGATATTAGTTCCACTAACTAAAGCGTCTTGTTTACCTAATAACTGACTATACACATAATTTTTTACATTCAGCCAAATTTCACTAACACCGGAACCGTCGGTATATTTTGTCTGCGCCATAACTTACACCATGATTTGATCTATTTCAGCATTAGTTAAAGGTACATGATTAGTATCGTCATGTTTACTGTTTAACTGTGTTTGAACATTTGAGGTTGTACCGCTTAAATAACCCAATTCAGTATCAGATACGGAACTTGTATTAATACTTCCCTGCGAATCTGTGATAA
>Ga0326514_10000286_pt1 | contig 34253 bp, 59 predicted proteins | sample 3_2548_0518_D_FD_203653 | JGI IMG/M metagenome (GOLD analysis project Ga0326514, IMG submission 203653) | Bovine rumen microbial communities from UC Davis, California, United States - 3_2548_0518 | ecosystem: Host-associated > Mammals > Digestive system > Stomach > Rumen | place: USA... | reverse complement strand
ATTAAACCCATTACTGAGAAATCCCAGTTATCTGGTAAACTTAGTAGGACTAAAAGTAATCCTTTATCTTTAAGTTGTAAGTTTTTATCTTTAATAAGATAATTATTAATCATTGTGTAATCATTTTTTTTATGAACTCTATATATTGCCATATCTCCTCCTCTACCCCTACATTTGATTTTTTATACCCTTTGTGTTATATTAAAAGTGCCTTACATTTTATTTGTGGGCGATTTCGTATTCATAATACGAATATTCATTATTGTTGGAATTACTGTCTATTTGCTCAGCTCTGAAACTTAAAGCAAATACACATAAGATTCCAATTCCAAAGAAAAGTGCTATAACTAGTGCTTTTTTTATTTTGTTCATATTTCTTACCTCCTTTCTATTCCTAATAATTCATAGACTATTGTTGCTAGTGCAACTTTAGGTCTTGTAATTGGTATTAAGTATCTTCTTTCTTCCATAATCTTTCTTGCTTGGTTTATATATTTAATTGCATTATCATAAGTAAGATTAGGTATTAGTTCTTGAAGATCCTTAGCTGTTAAATAATATTTCATTACATCCTCCTATTAAGTTCATTTTAAGTGAACTATATTACCAAAAAAAATTCATTTAAAGAACACCCTATTGCAGAAGCTATTGAATTAAGATAATTGATATTATATCTAAAAGGATGATTAACTACATGAATAATTGTTCTTCGTGTTAATCCTAGTCTTTCTGCTAGTTGCTCTTGTGTAACATCATATCTTTTTAGCATTGCTTTAATGTTATTAGATACTTTCTTTTCGTTCGTTTCCATCTTATCACCTCCTCTATTGATTAATTCCATCATACCACTATGAGTGAACCTAGTCAACATCAAAATCACAAAAAGTGAAAAAAATATTTTATTTTACAATTTTTAGTGTATAATAAGTTTAGGTGATACTATGTTTTCAAATAATATAAGATATTTATTAGATAGTAAAAAAATAACCACAAAAAAGATTTTAGAAATTACAGGGCATAACAGTAAAAGTTTAGTTGCAATGTGGAGAACAGGGGAAAGATTTATTACAACTGGTGATGCAGTTAAGTTAGCAAATTATTTAGGAATCACTATGGATGATTTAATAAATAAAGATTTAAAAGAACTTTTAAATAATCAAAATGAGTTTGATAGTTATTATAATGCAAACAAACATATATTAACTGATGATGATAAAGAAATGATTAAGTTTATCATAGAAAAGAGGAGAAAAAAATGAAAATAGGAATAAGAAAACCAAGTATTAAGAAAACTATTAAAGCAAGAACTACTGGTAAAGTAAAACGTAAAGTTAAAAGTACAATTAATCCTTTATATGGAAATAAAGGTATAGGTGTAATACACCCAAAAAGAGCAGTTGAAAACAAAATATATCATAAAACTTCTTTTAGTCTATTAGATTTTTTTAAAAGGTTTAAGAAATGATATTCAAAGGTAGTCCTACCAAAGATGGTAGATGTTGGTATTTTAGAAAGAGTAAAAATGGAGTTCAATACAATTCTAAAAAATATATGACTAAAGAAGAATGTTCTAAAGCTGAATCTAAATTCATACTTAAAAATGATAACCCTATCAATAAAAGATTTGACTTAGTCGCAGAAGAATATTTTGAAAGTTTAAAAGAATATCGTAAACAAAGTACAATAGAAACTTATATTCAAGCATATAATAAACATATATACCCTTATTTCAAGAGTTCTTACATAAATCAAGTAAATAATCAAGATATTAGAAATTGGGCTGAAAAAGTGCTTAAAAACGATTATAACCCTAGATACTTAAATAAGATATTTTACTTACTTAAAGCAATATTTGATTATGGTGTTAAGTTTTATGATTTAGAACATAATCCTGTTGTTTATGTAGGTAAGTTTGAAAAAAAAGAAATAGTTAAAGATGAAGAAAAACTACGTTATATCACAAAAGAAGAATTTGATACATTTATTAAAGTAGTAGATATACCTTTGTGGCATTGTTTCTTTACTACACTTTATTATACTGGTGCTAGAAAAGGTGAATTAATGGCACTAACTTGGGAAGATATTAATTGGAATACAAAAGAAATCTCTATTAATAAAACATTGTTTGTAAAATTAAAAGGTAGAGTTGATACTACATCTACCAAAAATAACTTAAATAGAAAAATAAAAATGAGTAAAACTCTATATGAAGAACTTTACTCATACTATCTTAATCAAAAGACTTATACTGATTTTAAAGAATCGTGGTATGTATTCAATGGATCAACTTATCTAAAACCTACTACCATAGATAGATATAAACATTTATACTTTGAAAAGTCTGGAGTACATGAAATTACTATTCACGAGTTTAGACATAGTCATGTATCACTATTAATAAATGAATACTTAAAATCAGGACAAACTGATACAACAAAGTTCTTTGTTATGATGTCAAATCGTATGGGTCATACTATTGGAGTTATGGAAAAATGCTATATGCACATGTTTCCAAGTGTACAAGATGAGATAGTAGATTTATTAGATAATTTATGATAAACTAGATGTGAAACTGGATGTCAAAATAAAAACCCTTTATAAAATAAGGGTTAATAGACTATTGGAGCAGATGAGCGGATTTAATTTTAATACCCTACTCATTCGTAAAACCTAGTAATTACAACGAATAAAGTCCAGTCATTCACACTCAAAAGAGTTAAAAATTACTCAAAATGGATGTAGAATGGATGTGAAATTATGAAAGTAAAGAGTAAAAAGTTAGCAAAACTAGAAAGAGATAGGTTCTCTATTTTAACCTATGATTTATCTACTTGTATTATATGTGGTATGCCTAAACAAGATTTAAACGAAATATACCCAGGTAGAAATAGACAAAATTCAATGAAATATGGTTTAGTTATTCCTATGTGTAGAAAATGTCATACTGAATATACAAATAATCGTGATATGCAATTAAAATGGATGAAACTAGGTCAAAAAAAGTTTGAGGAAGTTTACGAGTTAGATTTTCTTGAAATATTTAAAAGAAATTACTTATAAAAACCATAAAACTATCATTAAACATAGTAGTTCAGTGATAGTTCTTTTTTTATATAATTAAGTTGTAAATTGATTTGTATTAGGAACAACATACCCAATAAGACAGGAAACGAAAGGCACACCCCTACTATGTGAATGTCTAATTTTTTTAAAAAAATGCTTAATAGCAATCAATTTATATTGCACTTATCTCCTAACGGGATAGGTGTCTTTTCATTTCATCTCCGTTTAGCAACTTTAATAGTTGCTAGGAGTAGGCATATAACTTAACTATTTTTGTTTACCCATTTAATTATATATATTTTTTTCTGTTTACTCACTATATGTCTATTCCTAGGTGCTTATTTAAAGTGCTTTAGGAGGTGTTAAAAATGGCTTGTGGAAAGAAAGGTAAAGGTGGCAAATAATGAAATACCAATTTATTCAAAAAGATGAAGATACTACTATTCTTAAGTATCAAGATAAAGAATATGAAATAAAAAGAGATGTAGAACTAGTATCTAAATTACAAAGTGTTAATAAAGATGCACGTTTATCTTTGTATGCTGATTTAGTTAAAAAAGGTATATCAAAAGATAATTTAGTTATTACTACTAAAAAAGATGGTAAAACATATGTAGATAACTCTTATTTAGATGAATTAGAAAAACAATATATAAGAGATGAACAATATAACTTATTCAATGAGTTATGTAGAAATTATTTTAATATGTCAATGGAAGAATTAGTTATAGATATAGGACTTAATCCTGATGAAAGTCAAAAGTTTGGTACTGAATTAGGAGAAGCTATATCAGGTAAAGGAACTCCCAGGGAAAAGAAGTAAAATGACATTTTGTTTTGGGTATCCTAGTGATTTACACCAAGCCTATGCATTTTACTGTGCTAGATATCAAAATATTACATATAAAGAGTTCTTAAAACTTAGAATAACTGAGTTTATGTATAAATTATCAAGTATTCCTGAAAGTGAACCTTTATACAATATTATGAAGTCTAGGATCATAAACGTAAATGATATAAAAAACAAAGATGAAAGAAAACATTGGAGAAAACTCCAAAGAGATAATAAAATCCCAGACATTTATTTATCTAAAGAAGAAATAATGTGGGAATTAAGTAAAAAAGTAAAGGAGAAATTATGATAACTGAGAAATTAAGTGAATACATGAAAAAAGTCGAAATAGATAATATGTGTTTTTATAGAGATTTAGAAAAAGGTATTATGTACCCTTTAACTCCTCAACATTTATTATGTAGAATTGATTATCTAGAATTAGACAAAGGCGAAGTACAAAAATACAAATTTGAACAAAAGATAGATGATAAAGAATATAAAATGTATGACTGTGTAAAACCAGTACCAAAATATCAAATAACAAAAGTAGAAGCAGATAAGTTTATTATTACTGACAAAAAATATAAAGGTACTCATATATGGAATGTAAGTAATCAAGCAGGAATACATGAAACATTTGAAAATAAAGAAGATGCTATTAAATTATGTGAAGAAATAAACTCTAGACTAAAAGATTTTATTTAGGTGCATTATGAAAGTAATAATGTACTTTAAATTAGTCAATAGCATAGGTGGTGTTGAATCTTGGCTTTATTACCTATCAAAAAAGTTTGAGTTTGAGTTCTGGTATAAAAATGGCGACCCTATTCAAATTGAAAGACTAGCAAAAAACATACGAGTAAAGAAATATAATGGTGAACAATTAGAATGTGATACATTTATCGTAAACTATAATCCAGATATTATAGATAACGTAATAGCAAAAGAATACATTATGATGGTACATTGTGATTATTCTGGTGTTAAGTTTAAACCAATAACACATCCAAAGTTTACTAAATATATAGGAGTAAGTCAGTATGTATGTGATGTATTTACTAGAATGACTAATATACCATGTGAATTATGTTATAACCCTGTATATATAGAAAAACCAAAAGTAGAAAAAGATAAACCATTACACTTATTAAGTATGACAAGATTATCTGGAGAAAAAGGTGGTTGGAGAATCGATAAATTAAGTACGATATTAGACCAATATAAGATTAACTATACCTGGACTATATATACTAATAAAAGTCCTAGATTTCAGTCTAAAAATATTGAAATAAAACCACCTAAGTTAGATTTAACTGAAGAAATAGCAAAAGCTAGTTATGTAGTACAGTTAAGTGATGCAGAAGCATTTTGTTTAAGTGTAGTTGAGGCTTTAGTATTAGGTACACCAGTTATAGTAACTGATTTACCTGTATATAAAGAACTTGGTTTAAATGAAGATAACTCTATTATAGTACCACTTATGTTTAATGATTTTGATATAGATAAATTACACGAAAGAAAATTCACTTATACTCCACCAAAAGATAATTGGGAAAAGTATTTACCTACTAAAAAGACTTATAATCCAAAAGAGATAGTAAAGGTAAAAGTTCTTCATAAATATACTGATATATACTTAAATAAAAAGTGTATAAAAGATGAAATAATAGAAATACCAATAGAAAGAGCTAGTTATTTAGAAAGTAAGGATTTAGTAATATGGTATGCAATAATATAAAAAAAACTTCCAGTGGTTACCATTGGGAATATTATAAGGAGGTGTAATTATTCGTTATATTTTGATGTGTGGGGGAGAATATAAAAAGTTTACTACTCCAAAACATTTATTAGAAGTAAATGGAGAACGTGTAGTTGATAGAACAATACGTTTATTAAAAGAAAATGGTGTTAAAGATATATACATCTCAAGTAATAACCCCCTATTCGATTCGTGTGGTGTTCCTAGATTAGAGCATAACAATGATTATGAATTAGGATTAGATTATGATAAAGGTTTTTGGTTAAATGCTTTTTATCCAGTTAAAGAACCTGTTACTTATATATTTGGAGATGTTTATTTTAGTGAAAATGCTATTAAAACAATTGTAGAATACAAAACAAACAATGATGTATTATTTGGTACAGGTATAGCAATGAATGAACAACATCAAAATTGGGGTGAACCATTTGCTTATATAGTAAATAATACAGAAAAGTTTTTTAAAGCAATTGAGGATATAAGAGTGCTTTATAAAGAAGGTAAAGTAAAACGTATGCCAGTAGTATGGGAATTATATCGTTATTTACATGGACTAGATATAAATGTACAACGTATTACTACTGATTATGTAGCAATTGATGATGGAACTATTGATATAGATATTCCTGATGATATTAAGAGGGTTGGTTTATGGAGCAACAAAGTATAGACAGAGTTAAGAAAAGATTAATAGAAGATATATCTAGAATGGACTCTTTACCATTACAAGATAGAGTTGAATTAATGATTAATCTATTAAACTTCTTAAATGATTATGAAGAAAATATAGAAATACTAAGTAAACATAAAGTATTAAAAAAGTGAGGTGATTAATAATGGCAAATCCTAACCCAAGAACAGACCAATTAAACCATACACTAACAGTCAAAGATCAGTCAATGGGTGGTATTGCTTCAGGTCAAGTAAGAAGAAAAAATGCCATTATTAGAAACTCATTACAAAAGATATTAAATAGTGGGTTTAAATTACCTACTGATATTCAAGATAAAGATATTAAGAATTATGTAGATAAGTTAAAAGCAATTGGTGTTAATACTAAAGATTTAGATTTAGTTGATTTAATTAATCTAGGTCAAGTTATTGGTGCTATTGGTAGTAGACCTGAATGTTATAGAGCATTACTTGAATGTTCTGGAGAATTAATTGAAAGTACTGAGGAAGTTAAAACACCATCATTAGAAATAACTATTAAAGATAATTCACATCTTGAAAAGGATTTATATGAAGCAAATAAACATTGATGATTTCATAAGAAAAAATGATTTGAATACAACTGAAAGACTGGAGGTGTTAGGTATGGAGTTTATAAAAAATGGTGATAAATATATGTTAAAAGGTTCTAATGGTATTATCGTTGATGAAAAAGAAAAATTACAATTAGAAAATAACGAAATGATAATAAAAGATTTTGAGTCTAACAAATGTCAACAAGAAAATACAAAGAAAATAGCAAGAAATAAAAAACGTATTGAGGAACTAGACAATGGAAATAAGTCCAAAACAAAATAATGTAAGAATAGACATAGCTTCTCCTAATAAACCCGAAATATATATATTAGGTTCTACTCAAAGTGGTAAAACATTTATAATAGCAGAAGCAATAACTGAATATGCATCAAACTTAAATAAGTATGATCCATATAAACAATATTATGGTGCTATTGTAGGTTGGACTATTGAAACACTTAAAGGAAATATCGTAGAAGTATTAGAACAACATTTAAAAGAAGAAAATATGCCTTATAAATTAAATTGGTCAAGTGATGATAAGTCAATTAATATTTATAATTTAAGAATCTTCTTTTTTGGTTTTAATAATGTTAAGTCATTTAATAAAATACTAGGTAAACCTTTAATCTTAGAGTGGATAGATGAAAGTGCAAGAATATACTCTAATAAAGAACTACAACCAAGTTTTAATGAGTTTCCTGGAAGGCAAATGAGTTTTGCAGGTCATCCATATTTAAAGACTATTCATTCATTTAACGTAGAAGGTTCTGATAGACATCCATATAAAATGGATTACATAGATAATAAACCTAATGCTATACACTACACTTTCTTTCCTTATGATAATCCTTTACTAGATACTAAAGAGAAGATAGAACAAGTTGTAAATATGTTTCCACCTGGTAGTTTAAGAGAACAAAAAGTATTTAATAAATGGGTTGTAGCAGAAGGTAAAGTATTTACTAAACTTAACGTAATAAAAGAAATACCATCAACGTATGTTATGAGGGAAATAATAATAGGAATAGACTATGGTAATGTCAACCCTACTACATTTGTTCCAATTGCTTTAGTATATGACCAAGTACAAAAGAGATGGAAATTAGTACGTTTAAAGATATATTATCACGATTCTAGAGTTGAGGGTGATAATCCTACTACTGAATACTATTCGAACCAATTAAGACTATTTTTAGTGTATTTAAAGAGTATATATCCTCAAGTACCAATAACAAAGATAGTATTAGATAGTGAAGCAACACATTTTAGTAATCGTATGATAGCAGATAACATAGAACATGAGTTATCTAAAAAAGGCCCTGGTTCAGTAAATGCTGGAGTTGAATACTTACAATCCCTACTCTATAAAGAAATATTTGAAATATTAGAAAGTCCATCTATTCGTTATTTTATAGGAAGTGGATATGAAGAATCAGGTAAAGATGAAGGCTTAATAGAAATGGATAGTTATCAATACGATAAAATCAAAAGTGAAAAAGAAGGTACTAACTGTTATAAAAAAGAATTAGACCACTCTATTGATGCTACACGTTATGTATTAGCATTAATGGAAGAATATGGACTTGCTCCAGTGGTATAGGAGGATTAATGAATATACGTTGCAAAAAGACTAAAAGATTTTTAGTTAATATAGACATAGAGAAATATGTATCTAATTTAGAGAAAATAGGTATAAAACAAGAGATACCACTAGAGATTATAATACCATGTCCTAGATGTCATAAGAAGGAAATATATGCTATATACCCTACTCATTATGTATTTATAAAAAACCACGAAACTACTATGCAAGTTGGTAGTTCTATGATAGTTGACAAATGATACAATTAAAGTGGATAAAAGAAGTGCAATTATCTGGTATGGACTAATTAGTCGCATACGAAAGCATGTTATCTGTGGGAGGATAATATGCTTTTTTTTGTACGTAAATGGAAACTCTACTTATACCTTAATGGTGTATGTATTAAAAAAATAAGAATAAACGTAAATGAAGCTCCTAAGGATCATGTATATGTCATTAATGTATGGTTTAAGAAACAGTTCTTTAATTCTAATAAAGTAAAAGTAATAGTAAGACCTACAAAACTAATATATACAGATGAAAAGAAACAAGAAACACATTGGGAGTTTAAATACGAGGAAGGAATTGATATTTAATGCAAGGAAGAATAAAACCATATTCTCCACTTCAAGCACCTTATATCAATGTAAAAGTTAAGGTAATACAACCTGGAACTACTAATGGAAAACCAAATATAAAAGAAGAAGATAAATATGTTGTTAGTCCATCTGCTAAAAAGATAGCAACTTATATTAGAAATCAAATATTTGGTAGTGATTTAGTAACACAAACTGAAGGACTAGATATTAATTGGTTAATGCCTACTTTAAGTGAATCTTTAGAGAAAGCAATATACCAAGAAGAAAGTTTTATCTACTTACATAAGTTTGATAACAAAGTATATCTAGAATGCCTTAATAAATGTGATATACACGATTTAGTACAAAAATACGATAAAGTATTAAAAGCTACAATCGTACAAGAGTTTGAAACTGATAAAGAAGAATATGAATTAAAAAGAGAAATAGAAATTAACGAAGGTACTTCAATAGTTAAGTTTAAAGCATTTAGGATAAAGGATAACAAAGACTATATACCAATAACTCTAGATGAGTTTAATAGTAAGTTTGATACTGATTATATACCTATATACAATTTACCTTATGAAGTACTAATTAACATAGATATTGGTCAATGTTTCTTTAAAGATAGTGAAAATCTATTAAATGAAGAAATGGAAATATTTAATACTATCAATGAAGAAGTTGAAAAGACTAAAACACGTATCGCTACTACACAACATTATCAAACAACAGACATTACTATGAATTGGAAACCAAACAATAATTTTAATGTACAACAAATGAGTGTAGGAAAATTACAAGATTTCTTTACTCTAATACCAGGAGATAAAGAACATGCAGTATTTGAGTTTTTACAAGGTGATATTCGTATAGAGCAATATATAGAAACATTTAAGTTCTTAGATTATCAAGTAATACAAATGGCAGGTTTAAGTCCAGCAAGTTTTGGATATGAAAAAGATGCTTATATGAATACTGCAAATATAGACTTAAGTGCTAATGCAAGTGAAATGACAATAGAGGCTATTAAAAAACAAATAGAACCTCAAATAAATAAATTAATAGAGAACATTATCAAATTACAACAAAGTCAAAATATGACTGAGAATTTAATACCTAGTGAACTTATATGGGATTATGGAGATAATGAAAGACTTGATGATATGAAACGATTAGAAGTATTACAAGCAGTACAAAGAACTGCTAGTGTACCTTATTCAATTAGGTCTAAGATTATTACACCTATTCTAAATAAGTTAATAGATGAGAAAGTAAATGATAAAGATGTTACCAAAGCATACGAGGAAGAAAGTCAAAAGATGAATATTGAGTTTGGAGAAATCTAATGTTTGAAAGATTTATAAGTGAAGAAGTATGGAATTGTACTTTGAAATATATACGAATGATGAGAATTACTAAAGAAAAGTTTTTTGAAAGTCTTTTAGAAGGTAAATCAACAGGTAAATATTCAAAGGAATTAAAAGAACTATGGAACATAGACCATAACTTTATGGATAAAGCATTAAAAGAACTTGATGAGATGGTAAAAGATAAAGACATAAAGTTAGCAAAGAAATATGGTGATGAAAAGATAGTTCAAAGATCCATTAAGTTAGAAAACTCATGGCAAGAATATAACAACATAGATTATGGAGTTTATAAGTTAAATCCTGAAAGAGATTTTACTATAATGGAACAACGTTATGTAAATAGACATATTAAATACTATGAGAATACACAAAAAGGATTAGAATTAGCAACTGATAAAGAAGCATATTTAAGTGGCATAGTAAAGAAATATGACAAGATAGACAAATCAATACCATACTTTAGTCATACAACAGGAAAGATTGTAAGTTATCAAACAATAGCAACTTATAATTCAATGTTATTCAATTGGAATCTTACTCATAGTGCTTGGAATAGAACTGAATATGATGCAAAGAAATTAGGCAATAATTTGCAATATTTAGTAGCACATCCCTACTCTTGTCCTCATTGTATGGAATATCAAGGTTTTGTGTATGCAGATGATACTCCTACCAAACAAGAATATAAAGTTCTTATGAAATATGGTAAACGTGGTCAATACATGAAAGAAGATGCTATACGAGGTGGTGTAGGACATCCTAATTGCAAACATTCATGGACTATATTTTGGGATATAGACCAAGTACAAGAAGATAAGTACAACTCTAGTGAATGGGAAGAAGAATACAAAAAAGAACAAAAGAAACAGTCATTAGACCTAGAAAAGTCAAGACTCTTATCAGATAGACGTATCTACCAAGAGTTAGGCGACCAATCTAAAGTTGATGAATTAACAACAAAGATAAAAGCAATTAGAGATAAAAAGAAAGAATTATAGACCAGACTTGTATGTCTTTAAACTATAAGAATGGTTAACCAAAAAATGCACTTCTTACTTATCGCGAAAGGAAGAATTGAAGATTTATGGATATTAAAAAGTATATTACCAATAAAGATATTGAAATCACTAATGATGATATTAATATCGACAAACTTACAAATGATTTAAGAAAAGGATATGTTTTATCAAGTGAAGTTGATACCCAAATCAAAAATGCAGTTGATGAAGCAAATAAGACATCAAGTTCTAGTTTAGCAGAACTACAAAGCAAATATGATGACATCTCAAAAAGGTTTGAAGATGTAGAAGCAAGAAACACTCAAATAACTAATGAAAAAAATCAAGTAGCATTAGAAAGAGATATGTATGTTGCAGGATTTGAACCAAAAGACTTTGATAAAGTTTCTAAAATGAGAAATAGTCTATATGCAGAAGAACAAGATAATAAAAAAGCCTTATCACAAATCATGGATGAGTTTAAAGGTACATTTGGTAAGGTAGAAACTAAACCAATAGTACCTGATGAAGCAGGATTTAATAGTAATCAAACTACTACTCCTGTTGAACCAAAGATTACTAGATTAACTAGTATAAAAGATTTAATGAAAAAATAAGGAGGAATTATAAATGAATTATAACGAAGTACAATTAGATTTACAAAGTACAGTTAAAAGAATTTATCAAAACGTTGTTTATAGAAGTTCATTCTATAAAATGTTAAATGATTCATACATTGGAGAATTAAGAAATGCAGGAACTCCAATGATAGAAGTTTTAAAATCTGGAGATGTTACAGTTAATGTTAGACAAACTAAAGAAATTGCTAACCAATTAACTCCATCTTTAATGGGATATGATTCAGTAAAAGTTGATTTAACTGAATTACCAATGGATTATTCAATAAGAATACCTATATTAGTTACAGGATCTGGAATTGCTAATGCTTTAGATAGTGCATTACAAAAGAAAGATTCAGCAGTTGCAAAAGCAATTGATACTTATGGATTTGGAAAATTAGAAAATGATAACACTATCACTGAAAAATTATGGAATCCATCTACAAAAGAACAATATATTGACACTATCAATAGTTTAAGTGCTGATATGTTCAACAATGATGTATATGATACATATAGATTAGCTTTATCTGCTACTGAATATGGTAAATATGTTTCAGCATTAACTTCAGTTTTAAAATATGAAACTATGGCTGGTGTTGAAGGTGTAGATAGAGGAACAGTTGCAAGAGCATATGGTGTTGATACATTCCCAGTTGCTGATGCAGTATTAGGAGATGTTAAAGGATATTTCTTTAACCCAATTGCAGTAGTTGGTGATGCATTCTTTGATGCATTTGTACAACATGTATCTCCACAAGGATGGCCTGGATACTTCGTATTTGAAGGAAACATTTTATTCGGTGCTAAATTAGTTGAAAATAAAGCAATATTCAAATTAGTTGATGAAATCTCAGCATAATTAGAAAGGAGGTCTTAATATGACTTTCTTTACGAAAGATGAGTTTGTAGCAAAGTACCCTGAATGGAACAATTTTGAAGATTGGAAAATTGAAGGTGCTTGTGAAAAGATATATGAACAAATTGGACTAGCAAGAAGGGGCATGTGGGATAAAACTAATGTCCCTGATGCAGTCAAAAGAGCAAGTATGGAACAATTACGTTTTATGCTTGAGTATGATATTCCATTTATAGATTATAAAGGTGTAGTAAAAGCAGGAGAGATGCAAAGTGAATTAAACACTCCTATCTCTACCCTAGCCCTTACTATACTAGGCAATAATGGTTATTTATATAGAGGTAATCCTTTAAACTCTAATATGTCAATAGGAGTTCCATTTGGTTCTAACTAACTTAATGAAAGCGACATTATATCAATATAATCGCAAGGATGAAGATAATCCTTATGATGATATGAATGTACGTGAGAAAAAAGTTAGAGTATGTCCTTATAACGTAGATTTAAGACAAAACTTTGGAATATATAGTCATCCAGAAGCAACTGGATATTATATAGTCAAAGGATGTTTAGATATACGTATAGGCGACCAATTAGAGTTTGGTGGGCAAAGGTTCACTATATTAGAGGTAAAAGATAACTGGATTTGGAATAAGATAGCAAACATTACTGTTTTAGTTAAATGAGTTATGTTGAGTTTAAACCTAACAAAGAAACTGAAAGAAAATTGCTTGGTTTACCAGATAAAGTTCTATATAAAGTTGCACGTATAACATTAGACTTTACAAACCCTCATATTCCTATGAGTAGAGGGGAAAAGACATCAGGTCAATTAAGAAGGTCAACAATGGTATATGGAGTACGTGGTGGAAATGGTGATTATACAATTGGTTCAGTAACTAGTTATGCAAAATATGTTTATAACATGGATGATGCAACTACACATTGGACTACTGATAAAACATATTCACATTGGTTTCATAGAACATTTAAAGAAAAACAACAATTAATAATTAAAAATGCAATAGACCAAGCATGGAAGGAAAAATAATGGAAGAAATACTTATTAAAAATCTAGTATTAATAGATTATCTAAAAGGAATATATCCTGATTTCAAAGTAAAAGCTGAGTTCTCTACTAACAATGATGAAAAAGTCATAGTAGTACAAGAACAACCAGGAAATCAAGTTGTATTCTTTGGAGATATAGAGCCTTTATTTAACTATTATGAAATAGTTATATATGGATTATCAATACAAGAAATGAAAAATACTGCTACTTCTATAAGTTCTTTAAAAGGTAAACATATTATACATGAATATGGTAAAGACAAAGAGAAATGGCAAATAATATTTAAACAATACTCAAATCCACAAGCAATAGAATATATGGATATTCGTAGAGTTGGATATTCAATGATATTCCAATGCATTGTGAATAGAGTTGCATAGAAAGGAGAAAACATGAACGAATTTTATGTAACAAATCGTGATGTTATTAAAAATCTAGCAATTAATACAGGTACAAGTGCTGTTCCAGTATTTACTAATTTATGTACTGCTAGTGAATTAACACTTAACCAAGATTTCTCTACAAAAGACTGGTATGTATTCTGTGATGCTATTCAAAGAAGTATCATTACTGGTGTTGCTATGTCAGTAGAAGGAACAATTAAATTAGATATTAATAACAAAGCAATAGAAAAAATACTTGGTGATATTCATACACTAATAGCTTCAGGTACAATAAGTCAATTTAATAATATATTAGCAAGATTTGATTTATTAACTAAAGTTGAAGGTGGAGTTCTTGAATATACAACATACCAAGTTAATACAAAACTTACTTTAGATTCTCTTGGTGGTTCTGCAGAAGATGAAGGATCATTTGATTTCACAATGACAATTAATGGTACAGGAGAAGAAGTAAGTGCTTAATTAAACTCTTTAAGGGGTTAAGGGGCATAAACCCTTTAATCTCTTTTTTAATAAGAAAGGAGTGTGAATATATGAATGGTGGTAAAGTAATTTACCATTTCGAAGGTGATACTCAAGATTTAGAGCAAAAGTCAAAGAATGTGGCATCCACTGTCAAAAATGCTTTTAGTGGTCTAGGAAAGACAGTTGGTGGTGTATTTGCTACTGCTTTTAGTACTGCTACTGCAATGGTAACTACACTTACTAAAAAAGCAGTACAAAGTTATGCTGATTTAGAACAAAACATAGGTGGTGTAGAAACACTATTTAAACAAAGTGCTGATAAAGTTATAAAGAATGCTCAAAGAGCTTATAAAACTGCTGGTGTTAGTGCTAATAAATATATGGAAACAGTTACCTCATTTAGTGCATCACTTTTACAATCACTAGATGGTGATACTGAAAAAGCAGTTGAGTATAGTGATAGAGCAATTATTGATATGTCAGATAATGCCAATAAAATGGGTACATCTATTGAGATGATACAAAATGCATATCAAGGTTTTGCAAAACAAAACTATACAATGTTAGATAACTTAAAACTAGGTTATGGTGGTACTAAAACCGAAATGGAACGTTTAATTGCTGATGCTAATCGTGTAAAAGAAGCAAATGGCGAAATGGCTGACTTATCTATTGAAAGTTTTGCTGATATAACTGAAGCAATACACATTATACAAAATGAAATGGGTATAACAGGTACAACACAAAAAGAAGCAGAAGAAACTATTACAGGTTCATTAAATGCTTTAAAAGGTGCATTTGATAACTTCTTAAATGGTTCAGGTGGTGTTGAAGAATTAGTAGATAGTGCTGTTATCGTAGTTGGTAATTTAAGTAATGCATTTTTAAAGATAGTTCCTCAACTTGCTCAAGGATTAACTCAAGCAATCAAAAAGTTAATACCTCAAATACCTGGTATTATAAAAACTCTATTACCTACTCTTTTATCATCTATTTTAGACCTTACTAAAGGCATAGCATCTGAACTTCCTTCCATAGTTCAAACAATAGTAGATACTGCTGTTGAGGTAGTAAACCAATTAGCTGAAGAATTACCTACCTTACTTCCTGTAATTATAGATGCAATAATAGATGGTTTATTAAAAATATGGGAGAATGTAGATGTCATAATAGAATGTGGCTATAAACTTTTACTTGGTTTAGTTCAAGGCTTAACCAATGCATTACCAAGAATTATTGAAAAAGGACCTGATATTATAATGGCTTTTATTAGTGGAATAATTGCTAGTGTTGGTAATCTTATAGAATATGCTCCACAGATTATAATTGCTTTAGTTCAAGGTATAATTTCAGCATTAGGAAAAATCTTCGAAATAGGAAAAAATATCATTACTAAACTGTGGGATGGTATTAAATCATTCTTTAGTTGGATATGGGAAAAAGCAACATCTATTCCAGGTCAAATATGGCAAGGAATTAAAGATGGTTTAAGCGCTGCATGGGACAAAATATGTGAAATTGGTTCTAGTATCGTAGATGGTATATGGAGTGGTATCAGTGGAGCTTGGGATTCATTTTGGAGCAACGTGTCAGGTTTTCTAAGTGACTGTTGGAATGGAATACTTGATTTCTTTGGAATCGGAAGCCCTAGCCGTTTGATGGCCGACACCGTGGGTAAATGGATACCAGCAGGTGTTGCTGTTGGTATTGAAGGAAATACTGCTCCATTAGAAAATGCAATTGATAATATGGACAATTTAATAGCAAGTTCATTTGATATGCAACCAGATATTTCAAGTTTAGGTTCTACATATAGTCCAAACACAACTGTTATAGTTAATAACAATATGGAAGTTGACCCATTAGGACAATTAGTCAATAATGTTAAAACATTCTCAGGTGGTGCTAAAAATGATTACAATTGGGGTGCTAGTGTATGAGAATATTAATTAATAATGAAGAAGTAGTATGCAAAAATGATATTCAAATAAAAGAAAAGATGTTATCTACTTCTTCTACTATTTTAAAAAATTGTTATCCATTAAGTTGGGAAACAACAAAAGATTATACTGGGTGGTGGTTTCCATTAGACTATTCAAAATGTCTTATATATGATGGAGATGACTTAATATTTTGTGGTGTTGCAAAAAACACTGGAAATATTAGTCTTAACCCCAGAGAATTTCATGGTATAGATTTACAAGTATTAGATTTCAAAGATTTTCTTAGCACTGGAGAAACATTAAATTATGTTATAACAGGAAAAACTATTGTTGAAGCAATAAATCAAGTAGTAGGTTCAATAAGTGATTATGGATTTGTAGTTGGAGATATAGAAATACTTAATCCTGATGATGTTATAAATGCCTACTCTACTCTTAATAAAACTGCTTATGATGTATTCCAATATATAGCAAACGTAACTCAGTCTAGATGGTTTACTCGTATGGTTGATGAAAACACAGTTGCAATAGATTTCTATGATCCATCACTAATGCCTGAAGGCTTAGAGATACAAAGTACAAATGCATTTTTTGAAACATACGATATAAAAGATATGACATATAACTACTCTACTAAAGATTATCGTAATAAACAAATAATGACAAGTGATGAAGTTATAGCAAATATTACACAAACTGAAACAATAATAGCAGATGGATATTCAAAGACATTTGTTTGTCAAAATAAAATAGGAACTATAACAAAAATAACTGTTAATGGTGTTGAAAAAACATTTGTAACTAAATCACAAGAACAATTAGGTTTAAGTGGTGATTTTGTATATCAACCTGGAGATATAACATTTGTTAGTAAAAATACAATTTCAACTGGGTATCCTATTATAATAACTTACTACCCTATTATTAAAGGTAGAGAAATAATACTAGACCCTACTGAAAGTTCACGTATTCAAACACAAATAGGAAGAAAAGGAACTATATCACGTTATGAAAATCGTAACGATACTAGTTCAAGTGCTGAATTACAAAAGATAGGGCAAAGTTATCTAAAATATAAAGGAACTGCTGAAATAACACTTAAAATAACTACTGGTCAAAACTTATGGAACATAGGACAAATAGTACATTATAATGCACCTATTCCTAACTTAACAAAAGATTATATGGTTAAAAGTAAAACAATTGATTGGAATATAACAAGTGATTTAATCTTTTATACATACGAATTAACATCTAATTTTAACTGTGAAGATGCAGTTAATTACTTTGATAATCAACGTGCGAAAGTACAAGGAAATATAGGCGAAGGTGAAACAATAACACGTAATATAGATTTGGAGTCAACTGCATTAATAAAATTTTATGACACATCTATTGAAGAAGTTCAAATTGGAGAAGTTACTACATTAGACTTCCAATTAGATGGAATATTATAGGAGGAATTATGACAGAAGAATATAAAGAACAACTATTAAATTATGTAACAGGTAATTTAGAAACTACCTCACCTACTACTGATGAGATATTTAAAGAAATTATTGAATTAAATAGAAATGACTGGACTTATGGAACAATATTACCAAACGGATGGGCTGATTTTCATTTTGAAGGAATTATACAAGAACAAAATAGTAATATTAATATTTTATATGGTGGATATAGATCAACAGATAGTACAGCATTAAATAATAATGTTTATGGAATTATTGTTTTATTAGATGATAATTTTAAACCTATTAAATCATTCTTTGAATTTGATAGTGGTACAAAATTAAGATATATACAAAATATGAAACAAGCAGAAGATAATTCATTCTATATGGTAGATGATACTAACTTTGCTTATTCATATAACAGTACAACACCAAGTTCAACAAAAAGATTAGTAATATTAAATAACTTTGCTACTAAAATAGATGGAGAATATAAATTAATATTAAGATCTTCATACATATTCCCTAGTGGATATAGTGGATTTAAGTGTGAAACTTTAGCAAAAAATCCATCTCAAGCACAATATGTTTTAATTGGTAACATATATGAATCAGGTGCAGGTAATTATCAAACTGTATCTGAAATATCAATAAATATACCTTATGGAAGTAGTGTTGAGTGGAATAAAACAAATATAATAACTTATGTTAGTACTCCTTACGAACATACTACAGGAGGTTGCCCAACTGCTTTTATAAAATTTCAGAATGATACATATCAAGTAAAAGCATTATGTAGATATTATCACGATACACGTTCAGGAGGGCAAGTAACATCAAGTGAAAAAAGTGTAAGAATTTATACTAAACCTTTTAATTCTTCAACTTATTCTTCTACAAATATATTAAATAATCCAGATGTCTTATTTGAACAACTTATATTAGAAAATCAAGCAATATTTTTAAGTGAAAATAAAGTTTATTTTGTACTTGATAATATAAATAATACGTTCATTACAACGTATGATTTAAAAATACAACTATGGGAATATAATATTTCAACTTCAACAGCAACTAAGATATATGAAAATAGTTATGGAACAGGACAACCTGCACAGCAAGAGCAAATATATTTATCTGTTAATCAAGGATATTTATATATTGAAGATATTAAAAAGAAAACTTCAACAACAGCTGATTATTATATACAAAGATACGAAGGTATATGGAATCCAAAATCAGTAAGTGAAAATAAACCTTATCAATGGAGTCAAAGAAGTCTTTATGTATCAAATAGTTATAATTTATTAAAATTATTCTTATTTCCTGTTAATCCTAGAGGAACTACTTGGTACTTTCCAGTAATTAAAGAAGTATTTAATCCAAATCAATATAATGGAGAATCTTATGTAAGTGTGGATAGTTTTTGCCCCCTGTTATCAAATCTATACTCAAATGGTTCATTAATGTTTTCAAGAAACTTATACAATATATCAAAACAAAATAATATGACTATGTCGAGTGTAGAAATACCTAACAATTACTTAAATGATTTAACTATTACACAAAATGATTTAATAAGTAAAACTAATTTACAAATGAATAGTGATACTACAAGTTGGACTAAAAATATATATGAAGTATTAGACCTTAACTTCTTAAATACTATATCAGTAATAGATGAAGATACTAATACAACATATTTACCAAGTGCAATTAAAATAAATAATGCAATAACTGATGGTGGAGAAACTAACTATCAAAATACACCATGTAATAAATATCGAATTAATTATACTGATAATACAACAGCGATTAAACCATTATATTGGAGTTCAATAGATAACCTACATAGACAAACAATGATAACTTTTTATGTAGATAAAGCAATTAAAAGTATAGATTTCTTAAGTAATGATGAAACAACAATTTATTTAAACTTACCTATTGAGGTAGAAGTAGGCAATTATTATACATTAAAAGAAAAAGTAAGGATTGGAGAGTGATAATATGATTACATTTAATGATAAAGTAACATTAGTAGACCAGCCAGATGTAGCTGATGAAAACAAAGTTACTGCTAGTAATATGAATGAAATTAAAACACAAATAAATAATTCTTTTACATATTCTACAAGTGAAATAAATACAGGAAAAATTTGGATTGATGGAAAACCTATATATAGAAAATATATAACTTTTTCTCAAGCAAATTCTGGAAACTATACATATACTCATAATTTAGGAATAGATAGTGTTGTTTCTTGTAATGCTTTTTGTTCTGTTGCAAGTCAAACAATTGCAACACATGGTTATAGACCAGCACCTTATATAGTAAGCAACACAAATTTTTGTATTATAGGTCAAATAACCGAAAATACAATAATTACACAAGTAGGGCAATGGACTGGCAATACATTCTATATAACACTAGAATATACAAAGAAGTAATTAAATATGTATAGTCATGAGATACAAAAATTACTTGAATTAAGACAAAACATAGTGTCTTATAAAGAATATATAGAGATAATAAAAAGTCCACAAATAGACCATGTAAAATACGTTGGAGATGGTTTTAGAATATGGACTAAAGATGGGTATGTCTTTCGTTTAAGTTTAAGAAAGGAGAAATAATATGAAAATAATAGTTAATCCTCATTCTTTAGAATTACAAAAGAGTGTTGATGTAAATTCTGGAGAATACAATGTACAAAAATGTGAGTTCGTTTTTTCTAACGAATATAATGGACTTACAAAAATGGCTGTTTTCAGTAATGAAGAAAGTTCATTTAAAACAATGATAACTGATAATGAGTGTATTATACCTTATGAAATTTTAGAAACTGATGGAACAATAGGACTTGGGGTTTATGGTTATGCTTTAGATGGTGAAGATTTAGTAAAACGTTATTCACCAAAACCAGTATTCTTTAATGTTGAACTAGGATCATATCAATTAGCTGAAGAAAGTGAACAACCTTCACAAGACATAATAGAACAAATACTAGCAGAATTAGAGAATCAAGGTGAAGATATAATAGCATTACAAAATAATCTAGATAATTTAGAAGATAATGTTATCCCTACTCTAGCAACTAAAGAAGAAATACCTACAAAAACAAGTCAATTACAAAACGATAGTAATTTTGCTTATGAAAGTGAAATACCTGATGTATCAAACTTTATAACAAAAGATGTCAACGATTTAACTTATTATACTAAAACAAGTGATTTATCAAGTGTTGCTTTAAGTGGTGCATATAGTGATTTATCAGGAACACCTGATTTAAGTGTATATGCAACTACTACTGCTTTAGGAAATGAAACAACAGCAAGAGAAAATGCTGATATAGGATTACAAGGACAAATAGATGCAATAACAAGTTCAAGTGATGTTAAAGACATAGTAGGAACATATCAAGACTTACAAAACTATGATACAACTACACTAGGAAATGATGACATAATAAAAGTATTACAAGACTCAACACATAATGATGCAATGACATATTATAGATGGGTAATAACAGGTGGAGTTGGTGCTTGGAGTTATATAGGACAAGAGGGACCTTATTATACAAAGAGTGAAACTGAAACATTATTATTAGCAAAGCAAAACACAATAGATAGTTCTCACAAATTAAGTGCTGATTTAGTAGATGATACTTCAAGTACAAATAAATTTGTAAGTTCAAGTGATATAACTAATTGGAATAGTAAACAAAATGCACTTACATTTGATACAACACCTACAAGTGATAGTACTAATCCAGTGACTAGTGGTGGTATTTATACCTATGTTAATACTATTGTAGGAGATATATCTAATGCTATTGATTTAATCAATGGAGAAAGTTTATAGGAGGTAGGTTATGGGAACAATAGCAGAAAAATTAACTTATCTTAATGATACTAAACAATTATTAAAAGAAAACATAAATAATCTAGGTGGAAGTTTAACTAATGAACCATTTAGGCAATATGCAAGTGTTTTAGAGGGTATATACGAGAGATTACCAAAAGTTAGTGGTATTGGTGCTAGTTTAAGTTTAAGTCCCTCTATGGTAGGTAAAATTAAGTTAAATGAGATACAAGGAAATACTTCTCAAAGTGGAACACCTACACCTAGTTCTCCAGTACCTATACAAAGTGTTACTGGAGAACAAAAAATTGAATTGAATAATAAAAATTATTTTGAAATATCAGATGAAGGAGTAACATCAGGAACAGGAATAACAATGAAAAGAAATAATGATGGTAGTTATACTTTTAATGGTACTGCTACTGGTGGTGGAGTATTCTTTAGATTACAATCACCTAATTTGCCAACAAATCATACTTTGTCATTTACAAGTAACAAAATTAATAGTACTGCATATGTTAGAACAAGAAACAAAAATGCAAGTTTAGTAGATGATTTAAGAATTACTGATCTATCAAAATCAATAAGTACAAATACGGAAATAAAATATACAGAAATAAGTTTTGCTGATGGAACAGTTGTTGATGATTTAACTATATATGCACAATTAGAAAAAGGAAATACAAGAACAAGTTATGTTCCACATAAATATAATGAATATGTAATAAATTTAGGAAAACAATTATTTGATAAAGATAATGCTAATATAATAGACGCATATACTAATTTGACTACTGGAGTAATTTTGTCTAGTAATAATGATAAAACAATATATATACCGTGTAGACCAAATACAACTTATACAGTATCAAGAATAAAAGGTGTAAGATTTAGAGTTGGTTTTACTAATGAATTACCTGCAAATAATGTAGTTTGTAATCCTTATATAGGAAATAAAAATACTGAAACAGAAATTACTATAACAAGTATAAATACAAGTAAATATATAGTAGTTAATTATTATACTGGTTCTGAAACTATGACACCAGAACAAATTTTAAATACATTGCAAATAGAAGTAGGTACTAAAGCAACTTCATATAGTTCATACTTTACACCAATAGAATTAGATGATGAAGATAGTATTAAAAAGAGTACTGGAAAGAATTTATTTAACTTAAATACAAGTAATAGTAATAAAGGTATAGATTATAGTTTTAATGGAAGTATATTATCTTTAAATGGAACTACAACAGGAGAGGGAAATATATATAACAATAATAGTAATACTATATTGTTAAAAAGTGGAACATATACTTTTTCTACTATTACAAGTGGTGCATTTACAAGAAATAATAAAGATGTTGCAATTTATTTAAGAAAGAAAAGTGATAGTAGTGCTTTAATTGTTTTATATTCAACTGCTAATTATATCATTGATAGTACATTTACATTAACTGAAGATATTGAAGTATATATACAAATATACACAAATGGAAGTGGTTTTGTATTTAATAACTTTAATATATATATTATGTTAAATGAGGGTTCTACTGCACTACCTTATGAACCTTATGGAAAAGTATGGTATGTAGAAAAACAAATTGGTAAAGTAAATTTAGAAGATTATGAATATAACAAATATGGTGCTTCTGCTGGTTATAGTAGAAATACTACTACACAAATACCAAATATAAAATATGTAAGTGTAAATACTGAATTAGGTAAAGGTTTATGTGAAAAATATCAAATTCATACAGGAAGTGGTATGAGTGGAAATGACGCAGAAAATCATTTTGCAATTGATGTTTCAATGTTTCAAGTTTCAATACCAAATAATGATACACCTAGTGGTTTGCTCTATTATGCACTTGCAACACCAACATATACTGTAATAACAAATACTGAATTAATAGAACAATTAGAATTACTATATAATGCAAAAAGTGAAAATGGTACTACTAATATTAATGTTACTAGTGAAGATTTATCTATGATACTTAATGTTGGTGTATTGAAAGGAGAATAAAAATGGATATTACATTAGGTCAAATAAGTGCATTTTTAGGCTTAATAGCAGGTATTATTACTAGTCTAGGTGTAATTATTCATTTTATGCAAAAAAGTCTTAAAAAAGTACTTAAAAATGAGTTAGACCCTATTTCTACTCAAATTAAAGACTTGGATGTATCTCAATGTAAAAATTTCTTGGTTAGATTTCTTGCTGATGTTGAGCAAGGTAATGAACTTGATAAAGTAGAAATTGAAAGAGCATACGAAATCTATGACCATTATATTAATGATTTAAAACAAAATTCTTATATTCATAATAGATGGGAAAGTCTATTAGATAAAATGAAAGGAAGATAATTATGGAAAAAATAAAAAAAATAGCAAAATATACTACTAATATTTTAGCGATAATCAATGCCTTAATTTTAGGTTTAGACCCAATTTGGCATATACCTTATGCAGATAAGATTTCAGCTACTATTATAGTTATAGTTGGAGTTATTGGCACATATCTTTTATCAGATAAAGCAGTTAATGTTATTAAAAAAAATAAAAACTAAAGAAAGTGCATTAAAAAGAATAATTATTAGAGATGATAAAGGAAGAATAATATCATCTAAAATGAAAGGAATGATAAAATATGGGATATAATCCAAGATTCGAATGTCCTTCAAGCGACAATAAATATTACAATTCAAATATAAATCCTTATGTAGCATGTGGTTATGGTATGTTTCAAAATAATGGTAATTGCACAGCCTATGCTTACGGTAGATTTATGGAAGTATTAGGACAAGATAGTTGTAATTTAAGTATTAATGATGCAGAAGATTTTTATTATCACGATGACAATTACGAAAGAGGTCAAACACCAAAACTAGGAGCAATTATTTGTTGGGAGGGTAAAGGTTCTCTAGCAGGTCATGTTGCAGTTGTAGAAGAAATTAAACCAGATGGAACAATTGTTACTTCTAATAGTGCATGGGAAAGTTCATTATTCTATTTAAAAGAACTTAAACCACCTTATAATATGGGTGCTAATTATAGATTTCAAGGTTTCATATATAATCCTAATGTAAAAGATAGTGATTTTAGATATAGAGGACATGTACAATATGAAGGTTGGCAAGACTGGAAAAATAATGGCGAAGTATGTGGAACTACTGCTCAAAGTAAACGTTTAGAAGCTATACAAATTGATGCTGATATAGAAATTCATGCAAAAGCACATATTCAAGAAATTGGTTGGGTTGACTATGGTAAAATCAATAAAGACACAGTTATAGGAACAACAGGTCAAAGTAAACGTTTAGAGTGCTTATGTTTAAAAGGTGATTTTAGATATAGAGTTTACTTACAATATACAGGATGGACTTGTTGGACTAATGCTGATGGAATATGTACTCTAGGAAGTGTAGGACAACGATTAAGAATTGAAGCTATACAAATTGAGAAATTTTAAAAAAAGACCTTTATCTGGTCTTTTTTTCTTCATCCATTATACGTTGTATAGAACTTTGACTATACCCTACTATATTACCTATCTCCCAGTAATATCGTTTTCTTCCATGTTCTTTTATAAACTTAGGATCATTGTATAAATCTAATATCTCCTCTTTTAATGACTTAACTCCCATTAATCTATTAGTTTCTTGTTCTATAAAACATTGTAATGCTTTTTTCTTTTTCATATAAAGAGTCATTTGATTATTAATTGCTTTAATTTCTTCTTTTGCTGACTCAATTGTTATTCTTTTTTCCATTTATAACCCCTTCCTTTAATAAAATATATTCATCGCTCATATTTTGATATCTAGCTTTTAAATGTAGATATTTAGCATATAATTCTTTATATTCTTTTTTCTTTTCGTTTAGTTCTTTTTCTAAATCTTTTATTCTTTGATTTAATTTTAACAATTGTTCTTTATCCATAATTAATCCCTCTTTAATTCTCTAGGATATTTACCAGTTAATTTTAATACTAAAGTAGATGTATCTTTTCTTTCTATTCCTCTGTTGTATCCCATCAAATGTGAATCATAACTACATGTTTCTTCTATAAAATCTAATGTATCATTTTGTCTTTGCTTAAGTATTTCAAGTTCTTTTTTTAAATCTTGTATTTTTTTATCAGTTTCTGTCATCGTTTACCTCCAAATAATCTATTATTTCATTTATTTTACCTTCTATTAAATAATCTATTGACCTTACAACTTCTTTGCCTCTTAATTTATCTGTATCAAGATTTAATTTTTCAGGTATTTTATGTTCTTGTGGTTCTTCAAGTTTTTCTAGTAAATATTCACATATTTGTCTTCTACCCATATTTATATAATAATCCATAGGTAATTCAATTTTATTATTTTTGAAGAACCATTCATGTTTTTTCATTTGTTCTTTACTAAATTTAATAAGTTTCTTTAGTTCTTCTTTCATTCTATTTCCTCCAATAATTCTAATAATTCTTTACCTATTTCTGTATATGCTAATGGTTTGCCCACTGAATTTATCTCTGTTCTATTTATATATTCTTTTATCTTGTCTAATACTTCTTTTTGTTTATTATATTTATCTTGTAATAACTTAATATCATTTTCTTCTGCTCTTTTATATAATCTTTTTTGTTCTTCATTTATATCACTCATTTATATCATCTCCTAGCATATCAAATATAGTCATTTGTGGTGATTCTTCTTCTTTTAAATTGCATACATATTCAATTCTTGCTTTTGCTATTGGTAAATATTCTTCTGTTAATTCTATTCCTATATATTTGTAATTCTTGTTTCTTTCTTTGTTTTCATACATTACTGCTTTACCTGTTGAACCAGAACCATTAAAAGGATCAAGTATAGTAGCTCCATTTGGACTTACTAATCTAACTAAATATTGCATTAAGTCAGTTGGTTTTACAGGGTAGGGTGAATATTCTTTCTTAATGTTTCTCCACGCTGAAATGGATTATCAATTGGAGTTTTACGCCCATCATTAACTTTATATTCACCCATACCACCTGCCTTTCTTTCAAAATATTGTTTATATTCATCTGACAATTTATCATATTGATTTTTACTTATTACCATTTAATTTCCTCCTTTTTTATTTTCTATTGCATTTTTAACACAGCATTGTTTACACCAAGGACTTATTCCTGATTTTCTTTTGTAATAATCTTCTATTGGTTTAAATTCATTACATTTTCTGCAAGGTTTATATAATATACCATCTTTTTCAACGCAACCTGAATGTATCCTCTTATGTGTTAAACTATCAACTAATTTCAAATTAGAAATATCATTATTTAATTTATTATGGTCTATATGGTGAACTTGCATCCCATCAGGTATTTTTCCATAATATTCTTCCCAAACTATATTATGTTTAAATCTATATCTTTTTTGCGTTTTATCATAAACTCTATGATAACCTTTACTTGTTATATAACCTTTATCAACTTGCATATATTTCCTCTATTTTTTTTCTAATATAGTCTGGTGTATCTTCTTTTAATACATATTCTTCTATTTCAACATCAAGTCCTTCATTGCGATCTTTGGCTGACGCTTTAGCACAATAGAAATATCTTGATGCAGAACCACTATCATTAAATTCATTCCTTGTATTAATACTACCTGCTTTCCCACCATAACTTGTGCTATCTTCTAATCTAATAACTGTATTATGTCTTTTACCACCACTTGTATTAGGAAATCCACCACATACTTCATCAAAATCAGTTTCATCATAAGTTAATATTGTATTTGCAGGAAAACGACCTGTTGGATTTTCTCTTTCAAATTTTCTATTATCTTTACCATATATATCATTAGCACCACTATTGCCATTTCTTTTTGTAATAGTAATTTCATCTCCAACTCTACACTCATCAATATTTATTCCACCAACACCATATTCTATTACATTATCTACTAAACTACCTTTAAATGGTTTTCTTGCTACTATTATTGGTTCAAACGATGGTTTTAATGCTGTTCCCCAACCTTGCCATTGTTTTGCTAAATCTGTTTCAGGAATAGTAATATCAATAATTTTTCCATTTTCTCTATGCTGATAAGTTTCACTACCAAATATAGAAGATGCACCAAAATTATGTTGCCCTATAACTTCTCTTTCTGCTTCACAAATATTTATATACTCATCATATTTATCATCTAATTCTAATATTTCTTTTAGTTTTTTATATTGTTCTTTTGTAGGAATATTAACTCCTTTTTCCCAATTTGATACACTGCCACCATGATTTATATTTCCGAACCACCCACCTAATTCAGCGACTTTATTTATAGATAACCCTTTTTTCTTTCTATTTTCTATTAAATAATTCATAAAATCAGTATTTATATTTCTACCATTTCTTTTGTCTAATTGTTTTGATATATCCATACTTTTAGGAAAACCACTACCATATAACCACATAATAGTATCTCTAATTTCAAATCCTGCATCTTCAATAGCACAAGCAATTCTATGAAATGTCCTACTACCACCAAATGCTAATAAATAACCACCTGGTTTTAATACTTCATAACATTTCTTCCAAGTATCAATATTATATTCAATTCCAGATCCGTCCCATTCTTTACCCATAAATCCTTTTGATAATCTTTGAAAACTGCCATCTTTTCCATATTGGCATTCTGCACTGTTTTCTTTACCAAATCTTTTAGTTATACTAGTTAATCCATAAGGTGGATCTGTAACTATACTGTCTATTGATTCAGGTTCTATTACTTCTAACATATCTAACATATTACCTTGATATAATTTATAATTTTCATTTTCACTATATAGTTTCAATTTATCATCTCCTTAAATATTGCCATTAAGACATATATCTACAATATGCTCACATAATTTTTCTGGTATAATAGATCTTTCTTTTGCATCTTTTAATCCTTGTGTACCTGTTCTACTACCTCTTGGAGCTTTTTCGTGGCAATTATCTCCATTTTTACATACTGGTTTAAATTTAGGATTAGGATGATTAGTCCATATATCAGTTGGTTTCATTCTTGTATCTCCATATTGACAATATGTAATTGTATGTCTATATAAACCTTTCATAAAATCCATTTTTCTTAATCCACCTCTTGGATTTTCTATAAAGTAATATTTAGGTTTTAATTCTTCTATTAAATCAAGTACATGTTTGTTTGTCTTATCACAAAATTTAGCATATTCACTAACAGCATCTAAATTACCAGTTTCATTATTCTTTTTTCTATGATGTGATATACCTGCCATTGAATAAGTAGTACAGTCTGGACTAGCCCATATAATATCTGGAACACCACCACATAATTTAATAATATCTTTTGCAGATACATTATTTATATCTTCATATAAATCTATATTTTTAAAATCTTTATTCCATTCAATACTAAATGTTTTTATGCCTCTTTTTTCAAATGCTTTACTTATACTTCTAGTTCCTGCAAATAATTCAAGTACTATCATTATTTCCTCCTATATCAAATATTGTTAAATGATCCATTTATACCTCCACAATATCCATACCATACTTATACTGGAACATTTTTTTCTTTAATAAATAATCTTTTGTTCTAAACCCTTTTGTATCTACTACTACTAATATTCCATCTTTTAAATAAGTAAAATCAGCTATATAATTTATTGCTCTTATTGTTTTACCATTTAACTTAAATGATGGTTGTAGCAAAAATTTCACTTGTCGCCTAAGGTCTTTTATTTGACCTGTTTTTTCTAAATGCTCCAGTACTATGTAATGGTTTCTTTCTTTTAATGAATCAAACTTTAATCCTTTATATTCACATTTTTTGTTATGATATTTCATAATTAGTCCTCAAAATTCTTAAATATATTCAACACATTATCTTTTATTCCTATTATGTGATTTCTAATCGAATCATTTACCAATTTGTCTATATCTTCATCTGTAAAATTAAGCCATTTTAATATTTCAAAATTATTCTTATTGATATTAACTGCTATTTGAATATAATTATTATCTTTAATCATTTGTTCTTTTGTTCTTCTTATTCTAGGTTTTTTATCTTTACCTCTACCTTTTCTTTTTGTTCCATCTAATCTTAATTCTTCACTTGTTTTAATATTTGTATATCCTTTTTTTTCTAAATCTTTTTTTATGTATTCTTCTGTTGTATCTTTTTTATATGCTTGAATGTATCTAGTACCTAGATTTTTTTCACGATACAGATAATCTAATTGATTTTTATATTTTTTACCATCTTCATAATGCCATATTTCAACTAATATATTCTTTGGTATCTCCTCATAACTATCATATTTTTCAGCATCTTCCATATTAATTCTTTGAACTGCTATTATAATTTCTTTATCATATTTTTCTATTTCTTTTGGATTAATTGCTATATACCCTTTATTAAACATAAATATCACCTCTCTAATTTCCTATTTCTTCATATTTAATAGCATCTTGTTTTTTCTTTAATGAATTAATTTTTTCTTCCATGCTTTGATAAGCATTTTTAAACCTTTTTAAATCACATTCTTTTTGTGCTTGTAATTTTATCTTTTCTTCACAAAATCTTGTTCCTAGTGCTTCAAAATAACTCATAGCTGGTTGTTTACCATCTTCTAAGTTCCAATTTTTTCTTTCTTCTACACATTTGATAGCACTTTCTATTTGAATATCAGTTTTAAGTTCAATAACATCTTTAGTAAGTCTTGCTATAATTTCTCCAATTATGTAGTTTAAATTTGAGTAAACTTCTATATTATGAGAATATTCATACATTGTATTTGGTTCTTTTATTAATCCTTTGTAAACTTCATTATAAATATCTCTTAATTCATTATTTGTTGCTTTTTTAGTTTCAAATGGATTAAATAAATATAGTTTTTCTTCCATATTTACCTCTTTTAAAATGGCATTGAATCTTCATCTTCCAGGTCTAATTCATCCATATAAAATTGTTCAAATGTCTTTTCATCTTTTACTGGGTCTTTAACTTGCTCTAATTCACTATTTTTAGGTACATTTGAGGCACTTTCTTGTTTTACTTGAGTATTTATACTATCTCTTACAATTATGTTTAAATCAGGCTGTTTTTCATTAGTCTTATTATTTTTAAAAAGTGATACTTGAAACTCTTTATCTCCTATTTTTAATTTACCTGAGTAATAAGTGTTTCCTTTACTACTCTCTTTCTTCCATAATCCAGCTCTATATTCTTCTTTATTCATTTATAAACTCCACCTTTCCATTTTTATATATTGTTGCTATATTCCAGACTTTATATAAATCTTCTGCTTGTTCTATTGTTATTCCTTTAGTTTTATAATCTTTTAACATTAATCCTAATGCACATTTATAAAATGTATCTATTTGTTCTTGAGTATCTTTAAATATTTCATCCATACTAAACCTCTTTCTTTTGCATTGCTACTATACATTTCTTCATTTGTTCTATACTCATTTCAGTTAATGAATCAACTTTAAATTTTTCTTTAACTTCTTCTAAATCTATGTTCTTTTCATCAGCTAGTTTTTGTATTGTTTCTATTAAAGTTAGTCTTTGGGCTTGTTCTTCAGGAGTAGGTATTGTTATTCCTGTTGCTAGTTCTATTAATTTCTTTATTCTTTCATCATTTGAATTACCTAACATCCATTCTAGGTATTCTTTTGGTAGTTCAGTTAATTTCTTACCTTTATGTTTACCAAATGTTAATGTGTATTCTAATGCTTCTTCTTTTGTTGGTTCTTGATTTTGTATTGCATTTTGTACTTCTTCTGCACTTGCTACACTTACATCTATTCCAAATCCACACATTCCTAATGCTCTACCTACTGCACTTGTTTCACAATTCTCTATATAAGAAGTTTTATTTATAAAACTACTATCTTCTTTTTCATATGCTGTTCCAGTTCCTAATAATGTATATTCAGTTCTTATTTTTCCATCATCAAATATTGTTGAAGTAAAACCTACTTTTGCTTTAAAAATACAAATACCATTTTCATTACTTATCATTTCAGTTTCTATTGTTCCAGTAGGATATACCATTCTAAATGCTTTTATTCTTTGATTAACTTCTGCATAATCTTTGCCCTTAATGTCTGTTGTTTTTATTGTTTCATTTGCTATTGCTAAATCTAAATATTTCATCTATATTCCTCCTCTAAACATTGATCCATATAAGAATCATATTCGTTCCAGTCAACATCTTCTGATTCTCTTATTCTTTCGTAATAATCTACTAATTTATTTCTTAATTCTTCTACTGATACAAAATCACTTGTAAATATTTCTTGTAAATCATCATCACTTCTAATATCTATAAATACTTCATTCATTTTATTTCCTCCCTTATCTCATACATTTCTACTTTTAATTCATGATATTTATTAAATAAGTCTTGTAATTTAAAGAATATTAATGCTATTGATATTAAGAACATAATCTCAATAATAATAGTTAATCTTTCAGCCCATTTATCGTAATTTTTCATTTTCTTTCTCCTTTTCTAATGCTCTAATTAAACCCCAACAGAATTTATTTTTATCTTTTAATTCTTTTTGTTGAATAGTTATTTTTTTATAAGAATCTCTTGTTTTTCTTATATTCATTTCAAGTGGTATTCTTCTTAGCTTGTTTCCTTTTTCAAATGTATCTCTTTGCATTTCTCTTAAAACTCTTAAATTCATTTCGACACCTTTTTAAGTTCTTTTGTTAGTTCTTCTATTATTTGTTTAGCTTCTTTCTTATATTCAGTAAACTCACGTTTTAAGTCTTTTAATTTAGTCTTATACATATCTTTTTCTTTAATAAGGTCTTTATTATTAGCCTTAATCTCTTTTAAATCATCATCTAGTTGTATTATTCTCTTTTTCATATTCTTTTTAGTTTGGATAGTTTCAGTTAAGTATTCTTTTATTCTTTCTTTCATAAATTCTCCTTATATTTCTTCCACATATTTACTTCTCTTTCATTAGTGGAGTTATTAATTACTAAATCAATTGATGCATTATAGTATTTTTGAAATTCTTCTTTTGACATCTTTAAATATCTTTCTTTGTCTATATCTTGGTTTTTAAATCTTCTTACTGCACTCTTGATAAACTCTATACTTCTACATTTATTTACGTGTTCTTCATCAGTAAAATCTATTTCTTTGTTGCAGAAGATACATCTTGTTTTTGCGTGATCCAAAATCTTTTTGCTTTCTATTGTTTGATACCCTTTAGTTAAGTTATAAACTTTAGGAGGGTAGTCAGTATAATTAGTCATATAATATTCAAGTGAATCAGTCATATCGTTAAAGTCATATTGTTTTAATACTTTAAACCAGTCTTTAACAATTTCTTCATCACCTGCATAATCAGTTTTATAAGTTCTATCTATTAATTTAATTAAATCTACAACTTCACTTTGTTTCATTCTTCCATCTCCTCTAACATTTTTATTAATTCTTCATCAGTTAATCTACGTTTAACTTTTTCGTTTAAATAATTCTCAAACTTTGTACCAAATAAAGTTTCAGGTCTTAAATAAGAACACATCTTTTTATCTTTAAACCAAGTTGAGTATTTATTCTCAATAACCTTTTTAAAATCCTCAACTGTGAATCCTTCATTTAATCTAGCAGTAATAAGTTGTTTAGTCTTAGGTGTAGTTGTTTTATAATGTGTATCTATTTTTTTATTAAGGTAGTTAATTATCTCCTCAATACTTTCTTTATATATTTCTTTATTAGTATTTAATTCTTTAGTACTTTCTTTATTAGTATTTAATTGTGTATAATTTTCAATATCTAGAAAATCAATATCTTGAAATTCTATATCTTGATTTTTGAGATATAGGTTTTTTGGTATTTCGTATATGTCATATTGCCAGTCTTTTATTCTTCCATTTTCATATATTCTGTTTCTTTCTAAATAGTTATATTTTTCCAAGTCATTTAAAATATCATTTATAGTATTTTTAGACTCTTTACATAATGTCATTAAACCCATTACTGAGAAATCCCAGTTATCTGGTAAACTTAGTAGGACTAAAAGTAATCCTTTATCTTTAAGTTGTAAGTTTTTATCTTTAATAAGATAATTATTAATCATTGTGTAATCATTTT
>Ga0326514_10000285_pt1 | contig 34267 bp, 63 predicted proteins | sample 3_2548_0518_D_FD_203653 | JGI IMG/M metagenome (GOLD analysis project Ga0326514, IMG submission 203653) | Bovine rumen microbial communities from UC Davis, California, United States - 3_2548_0518 | ecosystem: Host-associated > Mammals > Digestive system > Stomach > Rumen | place: USA... | reverse complement strand
ATTGCACGTTATGAGAATAGAAATGATGTAATATCAAGCGAAGAACTTACTAAAATTGGTCAGTCTTATATAAAATATAAAGGCTTGCCAGAGATAAAACTTACTGTAAAAACTCAGTCTAATTTGTGGAACGTAGGAAATGTAGTGTATTTCAACGCACCGCTTCAAGAGTTAAATACTGATTATATGGTTAAGTCAAAGGAAATCCACATAATTCCATCAATAAATCAAGTTTTTTACACATTTTCCTTAACAAGTTCATTTAATAGTGAATCTGAAATCAATTATTTTGATAATCAACGTAGCAAAAACGCAGGCAACATCTCACAAGGAGAGTACATTACTAGGAATATTGACTTAGAGAACTCCGCTAACATTATATTTAGTAATTTAACCGTTACGGAAATCGGAACTATAACAGGCGACAATGTACTTAATAGTGCATTAAATAGTCCACTTAGGAGGTAGTTATGACAGAAGAATATAAAAATAAGTTACTTAAATACTTAACTGGGAACATTGAAGAAGAAACTGGTACTAACGAGCCTCAATTTGTTGACGGTGGAACAGTAAACAGCAACATAAAGACATATGTAAATAATTATTTTCAATATGGCTCAAGCATTACAGGAACGGTAACTGTAAATAATTCCGATTATTATTTGTCTTATGGATTTTATTACTATAATCAAGCACAAACCGACATGAGAGGATTTGTCCTTATTATTGGCAACAATCATATTCCCGTTCAAATGATAACCGAATTTGATAGTGGAACATCTTTAAAACCATTCTCTTATTTAACTTATGATGAAGATGGTTATATATATGGTGTTGATAAAGAATACGATCCGACCGGTGGAAGTAGTGGAACAGTCTTTTATAAAGATTTTAGATTTATAATGCTTAATAAAATTTTATATAATCAAAGCGGAACTTTTGTGGTAAAGCTTAGGAAAAGTTATAACTTTTCATCAACGTATGCCTCATCAATTTTAAATGTGTATAATTGTACTAAGCAAATAAATACATCAAATTATTTCTTCTTTGTCGAATCGACTGGTTCAAATTTTGGTGTGTTAAGTTTAGACGTAAATGTAGGCGAAGGCAACGAATGGAAATTTGTAACAACTAACTTAATAAACATAAGCAGTGAAGTAGTATTCTTTAATGATTACACAAGCACTAATTTTAAAATCATTATATCTGGAACAGTTACAATTTATCCGAAATATTACAATTATAGAGAGGTTGTTTATGAATATTCTGATACACCGACCATTACTGAATTAAACACAATTAGTTCACCAGACTTTACGACTACAAGTTATTCTATGGTTTCTATGGTTAGGCTTAGTTATCAAGATACGTATTTGATTTACAACGAGTCTACAACTAATGACGATTATTATTTCTATAAAGTGAATTATAGTAATAATTCTTTGGAACTAATTGAAAGTTTCACAGTCCCTACTGGGTATAACTCGGCTGAATTCCAAAAAATAGGCAATTTACCATTCTTTAAACTATATTGGCGAGTTGAAGAAAATAGCACCTATGTTGTAAAAAGTTATCTAGGGTTAATAATTGGCAAAAATGTTTATTACATGTCACTTCAAGACGTCTTATATACAGAGTTTACTATTTCATATTTTATAAATCAAAATTTTAATTTATATGAAATATACAACAATATAAACAATAACCAATCACAAATCGTTCAAATAATTTATAACGTAAATAATTATAATGGACTATCTTATGAAAGTAAAAATTGCATAGTACCAAATAGCGGAATACTCCGTGACGAAAATGACAAAATTATATTTGCTCGAAATTTATATAATAAAACCATTTTGGGAGCCGTTACGACGTCAACCTTACAAATACCTAATACTATGCTAAATGACGCCACAATAAGCGAAAATGACTTAATTAGTGTCACTAACGCTTCACTAACGGAAGATACAACAGATATTACTAAGAATGTGTATGAAACAGTTAATATAAATTTTGCAAACAGTATTTCGATAAAAAACGACAATGACATTAATAACGAAATATTAAATCCCGTTGCTTCCGCTAGATTAAATGGAAGTACAACACAAGCGGTCGATTATGAAGATGCATACGCTGGCAAGTTAAGAGTAAATTATTCAGATGGTACAAATATGATTATTACGTTAAACCCAAGTGTAAATATATTATTTTTAACGACCACATCGGCACAATACGATTTTATAATTTATGTGTCAAAACAAATTGATACTATTGAAATTATAAGCATGGATGAGGTCACATCTTATCAAACTATATCAAATTTAAACTTCGAAATTGGGAAAATATATCAAATAACCCAAAAGGTAGAAGTACAGTAAAGGAGGTAGATTATGGCACAAATCACTTATGCAAATAAAGTAAAATTAAATGACGATCCAAACATACCAGATATAAATAAAGTAACTGATGACGATATGAATGAGATTAAATCAATAGTTAATGGGAATGATAATGATTTTCAAAACACCTTGCCTACCACTTTATATTCGGATTCGACTGGTACTAATGGGAATGTAACACTATCTGACGACTCAAGTAATTATTCACATTTTGAAATATTCTTTAAAAAAGACGATTATCAGTCTTCCAACAAAGTAGGCTCAGGCTATGCTTCTTTAATTGCACATTACACAAATGTACAATCAAACACTACATATATTGATTTTAAAAATGTTTTAATATCCGGGACAACAATAACAGTTTTATCATATCAGGAATGGTATAACAACTGGGGAACTACAGGTGTGACGGCTGGTAATACAAACGGAATTTATATTACAAAAGTCTTAGGATATAAATAGGAGGTAAAATATGCAAGTAATAGTAGATAAACATACTGTAACAATAAATAAAAACGAAATAATAAATGAGAGAGAATATAACGTACAAGCTTGTAATTTTCAATTCTCATCAGAATATGACGGATTACCTAAAATCGCAATATTTAAAACTGACACAGTTACAAAACAAATATTATTAAGCGGTGATTCATGCATAACACCAAGCGAGGTTTTAGAAACCACAGGAATAGTAGGATTAGGCGTGTATGCTTATGAGAATGATGGGGATAATCTTATTTTAAGATATTCTCCTACACCAGCAGTATTCACAGTAGAACCAGGTTCTTATGATGAGGGCGACGCACCTACACCACCTACACCAAGCGTAATAGAACAGTTACAGGCTCAAATAACTGAAAATGCAAATAATATAAGTTCATTACAAGATGTAACAAGTACACATACTACACAAATTGAAACTTTGCAAACTGATGTAAATAATATAAAAGCGGAGCAAATAACTCAAAATCAAAATATTCAAACAAATGCTAATAATATTCAAACAAATACAACAGATATAGCAAATATAAAGAGTGAGCAAATTACGCAAAACCAAAATATATCACAAAATACAAATAATATAACCAATATTAAATCAGAACAAGTTACTCAAAACACTAATATACAAAATAACACTAATAATATATCGGCATTGCAAACTGGCTTATCTAGTGAGATTACAAATCGTCAAAATGCCGATATAAATTTACAAAGTCAAATTGACGCGATTACTTCATCATCTGACGTAGTAGATATAGTAGGAACGTATGCACAATTACAGTCTTACGATACACAGCATTTACAAAATAATGACGTTATTAAAGTCTTACAAGACGAAACGCACGATAATGCTATGACATATTATAGGTGGGATAAACACAACTCACAATGGATTTATATAGGCCAGGAAGGGCCATATTATACTAAGTCTGAGACTGATACGCTTTTGCAAGGTAAAGCAAATGTAAATGATGTCTATAGCAAAAGCCAAATAGATACCAAATTAGAAGATTACGCTTTAAAGACGGATTTAAATGATTTTGTTACCGAGCAAGATGTAGACACTAAGTTGGAAGATTATGTAGAAACAACTACATATACGCAAGGACAAGCAAGCCAAGACGCAAACATTGAAGAGAATGCAACTAATATTAATTGGCTTCAAACTTTAGTAAATCAAATGCCAACTGTTAGTGGAAGTGGTACTGACTTGTCATTACAAGATGTTTTAAATTATAGATTAATGAAGTTCTTACCACAGGGGAATAGTAGTCAGTTTAGTACTAGAGGTGTTCAACTATTTGATAAGAATAATGCAAATATTTTAAATAAAACAGGACTTGGTGGCTCTCAAAATTTAATTTATAGTACCACATCTAACAGTAAAACTTTATATATTTCATGTGAGCAAAATACAACATATACTATATCAAAAATAATTTCTTCTCGTTTTGCTGTGGCAACGTGTGAAGGATTACCACGAATAGGAGAAACATTATTGAATATAATTACAGACCATTCTGCAAGTTCAATAACAATTACTGCACCTAATGACGCTCATTATTTATTAGTATGGTATTATAGAGAAGATTTAGAAACTTTAACTGAACAACAAATTTTAGACAGTATTCAAATTGAAGAAGGCTCAACTGCCACCTCATACGAACCATACACAGGAGGAGTACCAGCGCCTAATCCAAGTTATCCATATCCGGTAAAGAGTGTTGCTGGGGAGAATGTTTTGAAAATATCAAACTCTAATAATACCGAAACACAAAGTTATTCCATTTCACTAGGCAATATAGAACTAAACTCATCACCAGATGGAACAATACGTGACACAATAATAGGTAAACCTAATGAATGGTATAAACGTGAATATATTGGCAAGGTTGTTTTAAAAGGATCCGAAAATGGTTGGGGACAAGCATCTGCTTCAACATGGGGTAGTAATAGTTTTATTATAAATAAAACATTAATAAGAATGGACGCAATTAATTGGTCTGAATTATTATGTCCATATTTAAAAAGCTATAGTACTTCAATTGTTAAAAATTTAAACAATGAAATTGTATGTGGTAGTGTGTCTTTAGTTGTTAATAATGCGAATATTTCAAATTTAGAAGATTTTAAAGCATGGTTACAAGAAAAATATAATAGCAATATGCCTGTGACTGTATTATATATTAAATCACAATACACCGACATTCCAATCACCGATACAACTCTAATAAACCAACTAAACAACATATACAACAACGCACACTCATACAACGGTGTTACAAACATAACAACAACTTATGCAGACGGTAACGAGCAAATGTATTTAGATATTGATGCTTTGAAGGATGTGTGGAGTACTACAAGTACTGTTTCAACTTTATCAGCACCACGTACTACATTGCAATTAAATAATCAAGTAAATATTGCCGATGTAGATATTAATGACGTAGTAGAGGAGGTAAAGAAAGATGAAGAATGATACAACTGTGACTTTTGCCTTTATCTTCTCTGTAATTTCTACCGTAGGGCTTATAATTAATCTAATTTTAACAATAAGACGTGATAATAAAAGTAATCAAAAAGACGACATAACATTAAAAGAAGGTATTATTAAGGCTAATATGAAACTAGACCAAGTTTGTAACACAAATAATAGTATTTTAGTAGAAATGGACAAGTTAAGCGATAAAGTTAATAATATGGCTTTAAAACAAGAAAACCATGAAACTAGAATAAAGATATTGGAGGGGAAACATGAAAAAGATTAATTGGAAGAATGTACTAGAACGTGCATTGTGGACATTCGTTCAAGGATTTATTTCAACGATGGTTATAACAGGGTTTACTAAAGAAGAATTAAAAGCCACCTTAATTGGTGGACTTGCAGGCGGACTATCCGCTCTTAAAACGATAATCGTCGAGTTAAAGGAGGGATAATATGGCAAAACGTGGAATTGATGTAAGTTCACATAATGGAAATATAAACTGGGGAGCAGTTAAAAATGATGGTATAGAGTTCGCTATACTTAGAGTTGGATATGGAATGTATGACAATCAAAAAGATGCACAATTTGAAAACTATTATTCAGGGGCTACCTCAGTTGGAATACCAGTCGGAGTTTATTTATATAGTTATGCTAAAAGTGTGGCAGAGGCTGAACGTGAGGCTGACTGTGCTATCAAATGGTTAAGTGGCAGGAAGTTAAATTTGCCTGTATATTTTGATATCGAAGATCCTAGTCAAGAGCATTTAGGACGTGGAACACTAGACGCAATGTGTAGAGCATTCTGTAATAAAATAGAACAGGCTGGTTACTCGGCTGGTATTTATGCAAGCAAGTATTGGTCTACAAGTGTTATAAGCGGTGCAGAGTTAGGTCAAAGATATACTTACTGGGTTGCACAGTATTATAATCAATGTACTTATAACGGTCCTTATGCAATATGGCAAAATAGTAGTACAGGACGCGTGGCTGGTATAAATGGCAATGTGGATATGGATATTATGTATCAAGATATAATAAACGGTAATTCAACACCGCAACCACAGCCTAGTCCAACGGGGTGTACAGGGGATATTACATATAAAGTTTATGATAATCAGAAAGGTCAATATCTTCCATCAGTTGTAAATGATAGAGATTATGCTGGTAATCGTGGTAATACTATTGGTGGTATAAAAGCTAAATGTCAAAATGGAAATATTTATATGCAAACACACATAATTGGTAAAACTAAAACCGATTGGGAAGAAACTGTTACTTTAAATGCTAGTAATTATGACTCAAGCTCACCAAATGCTTACAGCGGTATTTTAGGTAAAAATGTTGACTGTGTTAAAGTATGGAGTGATTATGGACATGTTTCATATAGAGTTAGTCCAGTAAATGGCAATTATTATGCGTGGGTAGATAGTAGAAATAGAAATAATGGAACATCTGAATCTTACGCAGGTGTATATGGTAAAGCAATAGACCGTATTCAAATGAGATAATAAAAACATTAGGGATTAGTTTCTCTAATGTTTTTTTAGTAAAAAAAATTAATAAATTTTGTAATTTTACGACCATTTTACGACCACGTTTTTTAAAACGTTATAAAAAAACATTTGAAAGAAACCTAAAAATCATTGATTTTAAAAGGTTTTTAAATATCTTCAAAAACTTTTAAATGGTGTTAATAATTCTCCGTTGCGGCACCATAGAAAAATAACCGTTGAGTTTCAACGGTTTTTATAATTTTACGACCATTTTACGACCATGTTTTACAAATTGTTAAGTAGTTTTATGACTTTTGATTTGTCCTCAGGGTACATATGATAATAAGTGTTCTGCACCATAGAAATGGTGTCTCCAAGTCTTTCAGCAACATCTCTAAAATCTGCGCCTAGATAAATAAGCAGTGATACATGCGAATGTCTAAACCCATGAATAGTAATAGGTTTAAAGTTTTCTTCTTTAACTAAATTTATATAGTTCTTCAAATGCTCTCTCAAAGTAGTTACTGCCAAATGTTTATGATTTCCAAAAATAAATAAATCTTCACTAAACTTATATACATATTTTTCATTTTCGTAATGTTTTTTTAATAAATTTATGAGATTATCAGTTAAATCAATAGTTCTTACAGAGTTCTTTGTCTTTGGTGATGTAATCATATATGAACCATTTCCCAATCTATTTGTAAGTGTTTTATTAATCGTAATAGTCTTATTTTCGAAACTTAGATCATTCCAATTAAGTGCTATCATTTCTCCGACTCTTAATCCAGTAAAATAAAGAAAATTAAAAATTAAATTATAGTAATCGTCATCAACGTATTTTATAAAGATTTTGAATTCATCATAAGTCCAATAATTGTCTATTTTAACCTCGTCTATTGGATTTTCATTTTTTATATTATGGAGTAGATTGACAAATTTAGAATTATAATTGTAAGTACCTTTAGCATATGTTAAAATTTCTCTAAAAAACCCAATAATTTTATTTTTATGTTTAATACTATAGCCTGATTTTTCAATTCTTTCATACCATTGGTTTATAGAACTTTCTTTAATATTAAATAATTTCATATTTCCAAAAGGTATTAAAATATGTTTTTCAGCTATTTTTTTCTGCTCATAATACGTGGAAGATTTAACTTTTCTTTTTTTATAAAATAACCACTCATTAAAAACTTCTTTAAATAAAACATTGTTTGTTATCAAATCGTGGCTTTTAGTTTTTATCATAAATTTACTTTCAGCATCCTCCGCATCTTGTTTTGATAGATACATCTTTGATTTATATCTTTTTTTATTCCCGTTTATATCTTCATAAGTACATCTAAAATACCAATGTCTTTTATCTTTTGTCCATTTTTTCTTGTCATTTTCATTATATACTGGCATAAATTTACCTCCTATAAAAACTACCCAATAGGGTAGCCTTTTTATTCTTATTTACCATGTATGCCCACAATTCTGACATACATGAACTGTTTTAGTAGTATTTTTAATTTTTTGTTTCTTTTTTCCAAATACTTTTATTAATAATGCCGGTAGAGTGAAAATTAACCATTTTATAAATATCCACCACCAACCTATACATAACCACCAAATAATGCTATGATGTTTGTTTACTAATTGTGCTTGATTAACAGCTTGTACTGTTATGTTTGTGCTATTACAAATAGGACAATTCATGATACACCTCCCATCTAAATTCTATATTAAAACCCCTGTACTAGCAGGCCTTAATCTAAATTATCTAGCAAATACTTAACGTATTTATCAGCTTCATCTTCCAAATCTTTTATTTTAAACTCGTCTAATTTCTTTTTATATAAGTGATTTAATTCATAGTGTGCAAATTCATGAATCAATGTCTTTTTTTGTTTTTCTATTGAAATATTTTTGTTTATATAAATAATAACTATATCTCTATAATCAAAAATACGCCCATAAACGCGTCGTGGTAGTGGTAAATATTCTATTCGAATATTATTATAGTTTAAATAATCTTCTTGCGAAACTTCGCCACGCAATAAAGAAAATAACGTATATACCACCCCTTACTTGTCTAATTCTTCATCTATTCTTTTTTTAGTAGCATCAACAAAATTGTTCAATGCTATTTGTTCTTCTTTACTTAATAATTTTATTTTTTTATACAATTCTTTTTCTGTATCAGTTTCATATGGATTTATAACGTTTTCTATATCTGATTTGCCTAATAAAAAATCTATTGACACATTAAAATAGTCAGCCAATTTATCTAATGTTTCAAAATTTGGCTCTGTTTCGCCACGCCCCCATTTACTTACTGCTTGCGGAGAATAGCCGACATATTCAGCAATTTTTGCATAAGAAACTTTATTTTTCTCACATAACTGATTAAAAACTTTACTAAACGTCATAACTGCCATCTCCTTTTACTGTCTATATAATACAACCAAAAGTTTCTAAAATCAACAAAAAAATAAAAAAAACAAAAAAATGTAACAAAAAGTATTGACATAGAAACTTTAAGTTGCTATAATAGGTTTGTAATCAAGTAAAGGTAGTGATTACAAAAAAAGATATTAAGGTAGGTCGCCAAACTTTCCCTTAATATCGCTACTTAGTCTTTGTTAATGGTATTATTATTTCCTTTTATAAAAATGAAAGTAATACTAACGCCATTTTTCAAAAGACCTTTTAAAAATTTTGTTATTTCCTTCATACTTATTTGCAAGGAACAGAAGTAATAACAAAGCCTATTACTAGGCAATTTAATTATACAACCAATGGTTAAAAAAATCAATAGGGAGGTGAACACATGAAAAGAGAATGGCTTACTGAATATCGCATCGCGAAAGGTTTATCTCAGCACGCAATAGCAAAAATGTGTGATATAACACCACAAGCCTATAATCAGTATGAAACCGGGAAGAAAAGACCAAGTCCAGAAACTGCCCAAAAGATTGGCAAATTACTAGGTTTTAAATGGACAAGGTTTTATCAATAAGAAAAGGAAGTGAAAGAATGAAAAAGTACACAGCAAGTGAACAACTGCAAGCGATGGCTAGCCAATGGGCTACAAATAATGACATAAGAATAATTGGTGGTGTTGGTTTAAATAGAGCCGCAGCAATAAGAAAGGAAATAGAACAACAAGTCATTGAAGATGGTTATAGGTTACCGACGTATGCGGTAGTACCGATGGAATACGTGATTAATTATTTTCATATCAACATCAATTATTTAAAAAAATTAGCGAAGTTAGAAAGGGGCGAATAATATGTTAGAATTCATGAGAAATAAGTACATAATCATAACTGCAATTTTAGTAATAGTAGTAAGTGTTATGACAGGTTTAGATAATAAAAAGACCGCCGAGATAGCAGCTCAAAACGGTCAACAAATCAATGATTTATATAATAAATAAATCTATTAAATTATATCAAAAAAATGAAGAGGTGGCAAATGAATGATAAAGGTTTTATAAAGATTTATAGAAGTTTGCTTCAATGGGAATGGTACGAAGATATAAACACAACAAGATTATTTATTCATTGCTTGCTGATGGCTAATTGGGAAGATAAAAATTGGCAAGGTCTATTGATAAAAAGGGGAAGTTTTGTCACTTCTATAAATAAATTGAGTAAAGAAACAGGTTTAACAGTTCAACAAACAAGAACTGCTATAAATAAATTGAAATCAACATGCAACATAACAAGCAAGACAACAAGCAAATACACTGTAATATCAATACAAAACTACGATAAGCTTCAAGAAAATAACAAACAAATAACAAACGAACAACAAACAAATAACACGCAAGTTAACAAACAAATAACAACAACTAAAGAATATAAGAATATAAGAACTAAAGAATATAATATCTACTTCTTCTTAGAGGAAAGTTTTGGGAGGACTATAACTTCAGTTGAAATGAGGAAACTTGACGAATGGAGGAAATGGTTTAGTGATGATGTTATAGGATACGCTATTGAATTAACTGTTATGAGAGGTGCTAAGGGGTTGAGTTATACAGAGGGAATTATCAATTCGTGGCACGATAAAGGTTTTAAAAATTTAGAACAATGCAAAAACGAGAATAAAGAATTTAAAGTAAACAATGAGGCCATAAAGAGAATACAAGAATTTGAGGATTACGACTGGCTGAATGAATAGAAAGGGAAAATATGAGTGATTTAATTTATAACTACTTAACTTTAAAATGTGTAGGTTATGATAATCGAATTAAAGGACAAGTTTTAATGTCTAAATTCGGAATTAAAGACCATAAAACATTTAGAAGTTATATTGAGTTAATTAGACAAAGTCCGGACTGTCCGAGAATAATCGGAAGTGAGGCAGGCAAAAACGGTGGGTACTGGATCATTGCAAACAAGAAAGAGTTTGACGATACAGTATTTCACTTATACGCAAGAGCAAAAGAAATGAAAAAGACTGCGAAGATGCTGCAGAAGAAAGCAAGGAAAGAAGGGTTTTAAAATGGATAATTTAAAAATATACAAAATGATTGAAGAAGTACCTAACGAAGCACAAAAAAAGATAAACGGTGGAAGATTAAAAGGTATGACTGATATTAAACCGATGTGGAGAATAGAAAAATTAACTGAGGTGTTTGGGCCGGTTGGATTAGGATGGTATGCGCCTATAACAAACAAAGAAATTATTGAGGGAGCAAATGGAGAAAAAGTAGCAATAGTCGACATTAATTTATTTGTTAATTACAAAAAGCCTTATGATTTGAAAGACAATTTATGGAGTGAAGCAATAACAGGAACAGGCGGTAGTAGTTTTATAACAAAAGAAAAAACAGGATTATATACAAGTGACGAATGTTTTAAAATGGCTTATACGGATGCTTTATCTGTTGCATGCAAAAGTTTGGGAATGGGAGCAAAAGTTTATTGGGGGGATAGTAAATATGCGTTACCAAAAGAAGTTAAACCAATGACAATAGCGCAAGCCAAAGAGATTGTCATAACTTTCGGGAAAAAACATCCAAACGAAAAATTAGTAGATATTTTTAAAACTGACAAAGGATATTTAGATTGGCTACTTGAAAATGATAAGACTGACGAGAATATCAAACAAGCTATAAGACTTGTATACGCAGATAATAACGTACAAATTTTAACTGACGAAGATAAAGCTAAAAAACTAACTCTAATGGGGGATTTAAACGAGTTATTCTTAAAAACTGGTGTAGATAGGGAAAGTATGTATAAGCATTACAAAGTGACTACTGATGGAGATATGACGATAGAACAACTAGAAGACGCAATTAGCAAATTGAAAGGTAAGGTGGCTTAAATGTATTACTGTGAGAATTGTAGAGAAGAATTTGACGAGCCTAGAATCGAAAAAACGACATACGAGGATTTTTATGAGATAGGTGCGGAGTTCCCAAACAAAACTGAAATGAATTTAGAGAAATGTCCATATTGCGGAAGTGATGAGTTTGAGGAAATGGGAACTTGTGATAAATGTGGAGAATATTGTCTTGAATGCGATTTGGTCGACACCGACGAAATGGTTGGAGGAGGTATTGGTTACTTATGCCCCGACTGTTTAATAGATTGTGAGGTGGGTTGCTAATGAATATAACAATAGCGGTATTAAGTACAATTTTAACGCTTATGACGTTTACATATATTGTAACAATTTGTTTGTTAATTAAGTCGTTAAAGAAAGGTTGGCTTATCATAAATCCACCAAGAGATGAAGAAGCAACTAACATGATTAACGATTTGGATAAGATGTACGAAGACCAAAAAAAAGAAAATAAATATTTACAAAACCAATTAGATATGGCTTTAGAACTATACGATGAAGCAAATAGAAAATTATCAAAGGAGGAGCAAGCATGAATGTAAGGAATGTAAATAAAAACGGTGGAGATATACCTGTAATGGTATTTAAAAATGAGTATAACGGTAGAGTATTTTATAGTTTAGGATTATCGAAAAAAGACCGAAACGGAACGTACTACAATGGCTATATGCCATGTGAATTTAAAAAAGGTGTAAGTTTAGAAAGTAAGACTAAGATTTATATCAAAAACGCATTTTTAACATTTTACTTGAAAGATAAAAAAACAGTACCTTATGTAAAGGTGCTTGAATTTGAAACAGTAGAACAGGCTATTGAGAATTCTAAATCATATGATCCATATGCAAGTTTTGGAGAGCAAATACCTATAGACGATAACTTTTTGGAGTAAAAAATGATTGGAACTGTAAAAGAGCTTATTCCGAAAATGCTTAGCCTTGACTCCGAAAAAGTCTATGAAGTAAAAGAAGTAAAGAAAAAGAGAACACTTGATAGTAATTCATATTACTGGGCTTTACTTAACAAAATAGCTGGAGTATTAGGGGAAAGTAAAGAAAAACTACATTTAAAAATGCTTAAAGAATATGGAGAGGTCTATAGTGTACTACTTCCAAAAGAACACGACATATCTGGACTTATAAAATATTACGAAATAGAAAGTTGTATTGAAAAGAACGGACATAAATTTTTATCATACAAGGCCTATCTTCCCAGTTCTGAAATGAATACAAAACAAATGGCTAAATTAATTGACGGTGTAGTATCAGAGGCTAAAGAACTCGGAATTGAAACACTAACACCAAGACAAATTGAAGAAATTAAATTGAGGTGGATATAATGGCAAGTTACACAAAATTACTTCAATTTAGTAAAGAAGTAACACAGGAGATTATAGAACGTGATAAAACATGTATATTTTGTCAAATGAACTACCGTATGGAAGAATTTAACCCTAATAAGTTAGATTGTATAGTACATGACATAATGCACTTTATACCACGCTCTAAACTAGGATTAGGAATACCTGAAAATGGAGCATTTGGTTGTAGAATGCATCATCATATGCTAGATAATTCAAAGTATCGAAACGAAATGCTGCCATTGTTTGAAGAGTATTTAAAATCTAAATATCCAAACTGGGATAAAACAAAATTAAAATATTCAAAATGGGGTTGATAGAATGAAAGATGAAATAAAAATATCAGACGAGCTTGCTAAAGTAAGACACAAATGCAAATGTGGCCATACAGTTATAATCCCACATAAAATAAATTTTGTGTATTGTGGATGGTGTAATCGAAGAGTGTATCGAGACAATTCTATCAAATTTAGATATAAAATTATGCAAGCATGTGGAAGGACAGTAAATGAACAAGTATCGTAACAAAAAGACAACAATTGATGGAATACTCTTTGATAGCAAAAAAGAGGGGAATTATTATACAAAATTAAAGCTTATGCAAAATGCTGGAGTTATATGGAATTTAGAACTTCAAAAGAAATTTATACTACAAAAAGGTTTTTCTTTTAACGGGAAAACCATAAGAGAAATATCTTATTATGCAGATTTTGTATATGAAGATAAAGATGGCTTACATGTTGTTGATACAAAAGGTTATCGTACTGATGTGTACAAGTTAAAAAAGAAACTTTTTATAAGAAAATATGGAATAGAAATAGAGGAAATTTAAAAAAATCACAAACCAACTCCTTATAAAATATTTAATTTTTTTGATTTAAAACCTTCCTTGAAAAACGCACGAGTTTTGTGATTTGTTGGTGCGTTTTTCTAATAATTAGGAGTAGTTATGACATATAAAGAACACTATTATGAATTTTGGATTCCGATTTTGAAAAGACAATATTTTAAATACATGCTAACAAACGACCAAAAGGCTATTGAAGAACTTAAAAGTAATATTTTAAAAAATTGGAATTTAACAGATGAAGAAAAGGAAGAAATTTTAAACAAAGTGAGAGGTAAAAAATGAAAATAGTAAATGACGCAAAATTGCCATATAGGGTAATAGGAAAGATTATTGATGATACGATGAATTCTGATTATCAAAATACTATATATTATGGGAAAATAGACGCTTTTAAAATTGAATATCAAAATAAAAAATATAATGTACAAATTAGATACCTAAAGAAATATACGGAATGGAGATTTTATGAATAAAGAATATTATGAATTAAAAATAAAAAACAAAGAAACTGAACACGAGTTCGAAATGGAAATTGCTGATTTAAAAGCATTAAAAGAGATACTAGCAAGCTTTGATGAAACAAAGATAGACTTTGAACTCCATAGAACGCAAAAAGAAAAGATTTTAAAATTATAGGTGGTTAAATGTTAAATATAATTGCTTCTGTTGGCAAAAATAATGAGCTAGGTAAAAATGGTGATTTGATTTGGCACATTAGAGAAGATTTAATATTTTTTAGAAATATGACAATAAAGCATGACATTATAATGGGAAGAAAAACATTTGAAAGTTTGCCTAGGTTATTAGATAAACGCAATCACATTGTTTTAACTAAAGGCAATATTGATAATAAAGACGTAGAAACAGTACAAGATATAAAGATTTTAATAACGAGATATAAAGATAAAGACGCATTTATTATAGGTGGCTCATCTATCTATCAGCAATTTTTAGAATATACTTTAAATATTTATTTAACAGAGATAGACAGTATTTGCACTGAAGCTGATACATTTTTTCCCGAATTTAATAAAGAAAATTACAAAAGAAAGGTATTAAGATTTGGTTATGATGACAAATTGAAAATTGGATATAGTCATGTTCTTTATAAAAAAAAGAAAGGTTTTAAAAATAAAATTGTAGGTGATAGATATGTTAAAACGAAAAGAATATCATATATGCGATAGGTGTAAAAAAGAAATAAAAGAAAAAGATATAAACCATGTTGCTTATACGTATCATTTTTATGAATTATGTGATAAATGTAATATTTTATTTGAAGAATTTGATAATAAAGTAATTAAAATAAAAAAACAATGGGAAGAGTTAGAAAAAGACTTTAAATTTGGTGAATATTTACCAAAGGAAGTAGAAAAAATAGACGATTAGAAAGTTTTGAGGATTAAGATATGGAAGAAATTTTTAAAGGAATAATTATGTTTATATCAATACCATTATTTGTTATTTATGCAATTATTGAAATAGCAATTATTATAAAAATATGGTTTGATGATTAAGTTATTTAGGAGGTAGATTATATGGAATTATGGGTAAGAAGTCAGGATAAGGAAACGTTGATGAAAGTAAATAGAATAGATGTAGAAAACAATAATGTTATATGCTATGACAATGATTATCATTGCAACGAAACATATATGGGTTTATATAAATCAAAACAGCGTGCATTAGAAATACTCGATGAGATACAAAATATAATTAGAGCAAAATATGCAATTAGTTTAGATATGAAAGCAGCATTAAGTAAAGGTATTAGCCAAAAAGAAGCAGAAAAAATGTTAATGCAAATGGCAGTTTACGAAATGCCAGAGGAGTGATTTATTATAGAGTGGAGGAAGAAAGATGAGTGCTAAAGAGATGTTTAAAAAGTTAGGGTATAAACAAGAGCATCATATTTCATATATAAAATATTATAAAGAAGTAGAACAATGCTGTGGCGATCCTGTTGAAATACAAATATGGTTTTATCAAATTGATGAGTGTTTTGAAAAGAACAGAGAAGTAATTACTATGGAAGAACTACAAGCCATAAATAAACAAATAGAAGAATTGGGGTGGAAATAATGATTGAAGAAATAAAGGAAATAGAACAATATTTAAAAAAGTGTAGCGACTGTTTTACTTGCAATAATTTTTTAGGAGAAGATGAAAATGGAGGAAATTGTATGCTTCAAAATGCTTATAATTACATAACTAATTTGCAAAAAGAAAATGAAGAATTTTATCAATTAATGGAAATGCAAAATAAAAGAGAATATAGAAGCAAGTTTTTAAAAGATTTTCAAAAAGAACATGGAGAAAATGTATTTCCAGATTATGATGAGATTTACAAAAAATATGATGATTATAAACAAAGAAACGAAAAAGCCGTTGAATATATAAAAAGCAAAAAAGTAATTATTAATACTGATTATATAAGAATATTTGATTTATTTGAAATTGAAGAACAAGGTTATACAAATGATTTATTAAATATTCTTCAAGGTGGTGATGAATAAATGAAATTTACATTTGGAGATATAGTTGTTGTTGATACCGATAATATTGGTGTTGTTGTTAAATGTTGGATAAAAAATATTGGCGAAGAATTTAGTTATGAAGTTTATGTAAGAAATTATAATGCTATAAAAGAATATAAGGAAGATGAAATAGAAAGATATATGGTAAGACATAAATACTTATCTGATGAGGAAAAAGTATATCAATTTAATGCTATAAATGGCTATTAGGTGGTGATGAATAAATGGAAATAATAATATTTATATTAGGTATTTTATTTATTAGTACATTGATAGTTAAATGGCTTATTGATTAGGCGGTAATGAATAAATGAGGACAATAGAAGAATTAAGAGAAATTGCTAATGAAATGAATAAATCTTTAGAAAACTTATTATATGATATGTTATCTGATGCCATGAAAGAGAATGAACGCATTCGAACGGAACTGAACGCATTAAAAATGTCTGAAGAAGAATGGCTAGACGAAACGCTAGGTGGTGATGAATAAATGAAAAAATTATATGAATTGCCATCATATCAGAACATTAAATTATATTTAGATGATACAATTATAATTTTTGACCATATAGACGGCTTTTATAGTTATTGTTGGTTAGGCGAAGATAAAAATCAATTAGTTCATTTAAAAGCAACTACTTTATTAAAAAAATATAAAGATGGTTATAAAATAATTTCGGATGGTGTTGATAAATAATGGCTACAATAGATTTAAAACTAAAAACTTATGAACAATTACAATTTGAAGTAAATAGATTGGTGGTTGATAATTTTTTGAAACAACAAGAACTAGATCGATATAAAAATAATTGGGAAGATTTAAAGAAGTGGTTGGATGAAATTATAAATGACGATAGGTTAAGTTCTGCTAATGCTTCTACCCTTATGTATGTTTTAAACATAATGAAAGAATTAGAGGAGGAGAAATAATATGCAATATTGGTTGTGTGGTTTTAAGTGGGGACACGGCAACGTATTAATTGGCAAGTATGACACATTAGAACAAGCCAAAATCGGAATGGATAGAGTAGATCCGTATGAATACGAATACGCAGGTATAATTGAAACTGAGTGGCAAAAACAACCACGATGGGTATGTGGTGTTAATTTTGAATATGAAAGAAATAAAACAGTAGCAAAGAGGTTGATTAGATGATTAGAAAAGAAATATATCCTAAAACAGAAAGAGTTAATGTTAAAGGTGACAAAGTCCAAATTACAGAAAAATTAGATGGTAGCAATTTATGTATATTTAAGAAAAATGATGAGGTTTATATAGCACAACGTAAAAATATAATCAGTTTTAATGAGTTAGAAGAAAACAAAGACAAGTTATATAAAGGGTTATATCAATGGTGTATAGATAATAAAGATATTTTACAAAAAGAATTATTAGAAAATTCTGTCTTATGTGGAGAATGGTTAGGAATGGGACAATTAAAATATTCTGTTGATGAGTTTGATAAAAGGTTTTATATGTTTGCAAAAGCGAATATAGATAATAATTTTGATTTATACAACATAAAATACGACCATGAGTTATTTATCTATCCGTTTGAAAATCAAGAAATACCTAATTTTATAAGCACAGTTCCAGTAGTGGCAGAATTAAATGTAATCCCGAATAAGGAACATTTAGATAGTTTATATCAAAAATATTGTGAAAAAGTTAGTAGAAGTGTAGAAGGTTTTGTTGTTAATTATAAAAATATAATTTCAAAATATGTACGTATGAAGAATGGAAAATTACAAGAGCATTTTGATTGGAGTAATAAAAATGATTAGTTTTATGTTAGGTGTATTCTTAGGATTTACAATTATGGCTATGGTAAAGGTTGGTAATAGAAATGAATAAAACAATAAAAATAATAGATTTATTAAATAAAATAGCAAACGGTGAAGAAATACCAAAGAGAATAAAATATTGTGGAAGTATTTATGAAAAATTTGAGTATAACAATAAATATTATGATATTGAAATCAAAGACAAAGAAAAAGATATATTAAGTGAACATCTTGCAAAAAAAAGTTTTTATAATGATAAAGTTGAAATAATAGAAGATAATGATAAATTAGAAAAAATAAATATTAATGATAATGGCACACTAGGATTTCCAAATGGGTGTTGGACAGCAAGAAATATGGATAAAGCATTTGCTATTAGAATTAATAAAATAATAGACCACATAAGTAAAACAGAGGAGAAGTTAGATGAGAGAATTTAGCATAATAAGATTATTAGCAATTATAACAATAATAACAGTATATTTGATGATAATAGCGGAGGTAGTGAAATGAAGAGAATATTGTTAGTTATAGTATCGATTATACTTATAACAGGTTGTACGGATGCCGAAACAGTATCTTACAACATCAGTAAAGAAGCAGATAAATTTAACGTAAAAAGAAGAATAACATTTATAAATTTAAGAAGTAATGAATTCTTATTCACGATAACAGGGAACTGTTCAATACAAGATGGAGCAAGTGATGAGTTAAATGTTATTTGTAAAGTTGGAGAAGATAAATATCAAAAACACATGCTTAAAAATGCAGTTGAAACAACTTATGTAATAGAACAGTTAGAGTATAATGAAGTATCAAAATATGATTACGAATTAGTCTTTAGACCTGAGGCTATAATACCAATAAAAATAGAAACCGAAGTCGGAGGGAAATAATGGAAAAGAATAATGATGGGTACATAATAACTATTACAATATTATCAGCAATCGCAATAATACTATTTATGATTATAATTATTGGAATAAGAATTATAGATGATTTAAATGGAGTTATTGACATGCATAAAAATACAATAGGGGTTTGCAATGTAGATTTAAAGCAAGTACAAAAAGAAAATGAAAGTTTAAGAAAGAGGCTAGAAAAATGAAAGAAAAATGTTTTGCCGAAAGAAAAGATGGCGAGTGTCATGCTTTAAAATGTAAAGAGTGTAATGGATGTAAATTTTACTTCCCAAGAAAATTATTAAAACATAATCCATTTTATGAATATAGTTATGAAACTGAACATGCATTTGAAAATGCGAAAAGAATTTATAAAGTACCAGATGATTTAATTATGAAAGCAGACGAATAAGGAGGAGTTATGACTAAAGAGGAGGCTATTAATTTAATATCAGATATTATAAACTCATTAGATAAAGTCGAGGATATTATAACGGATATATATAGTAAAACAAACGATAGAAATTTAAAAATATATTTAGAAAAAGAATATTTAGGTTTAACTAATACGCAATTAGAAATGAAATACGGACTTGGGAGACGAAGAATTCAAAAAATTTGTAAAAAAATTAAGGAAAGTTCGCCACGAGTTCGCGATTAATTGAGATAATTAGGTTGGGTTAGAGTAGCCCAGCCCCTTTTTATTCTTTTACTTAGTTACCTTAATGGTAACTAGCTGATGATATAGTTTGAAAGCTACACTTTAAAGAGTAATGAGTATATATCGTTGGCTAGGTGCTATTAAGCACTAAGCTTCTTTCTATAGCACTCAATACGAGTGGACACCACGTAGGTGGTGTACTGATGACACAAAATATTTTTTCTGCCTATTTCGAATATTTCGTGCCGTCGGTACAACGCTTATTGTTTTTTGATAAGTAGATAAATGAACCATATGAAAGACTTCAATACAATGAGGTATGGATAATAACCTAAGGCTTTTTAGCCAGACGGATACGTTTTGTGGATAGAGTTATCTTAATCAGTAATGAGGTAGATAGGAAGAGGAAACCTCTGAAAAAGGTTGTTAGTGGTTTATTATGTGAATATATAAGGTACAAACCTAGTTGACACCGCAATTCGACATCCCGAGTTGGTGAGTATAGGGCAACGAAACCATTTTGGTAAAGCCGCCAAAAAGGTAGGAGTGTAAGGGCTAAAATAAGGTGTTTTGTCGTTGATACGCAGCAATGCGTGTATAAGACTAGAACTTGGTATTAGTAGCACAAATCGACAATGCTTACAAGGATTACTGTTAAAATGCTATTTAACAATACTATTTAACAATACATTTACCCTAACGTGTGTGAAAATTGAGAGTATCAATCTCTTATAGGTATAGTCTCATTTGAGATAGGTAATAGAGGAAATAGGGTAGCTCCCTATCAGGACTATTACTTCCTATTGACCGAACAATATATGTGCATAGTAAATTATCAGGAGGACTGACATTTATCTATTTATCAAAGAACAATATTGGTGGTTAGCCAAACGGTAAGGCGATAGGCTTTGAACCTATAATGTGGTGGTTCGAATCCACCACCACCAACCAAATATGGAGGTAAATTATGTACGAAATAATTAAAAATGGTACTGATGATTATACATTAAAATATAAAGATAAAGAAATAAGATTCCATAGTGATATTGAAAATGTTAAAAGGTTACAATCAATAAATGAAATAGCCGAAGAAGAACTTGTATTTAAACTAGCACAAAAAGGTATGTCTATAAATGATTTAACAATAAAAAAAGTAAAGGATGGTAAGACATATTATGATAGTTCTAATAAGCAAGAACTTTTAAACACATACAAAGAAAGAGCCATTGTTAAAATAATTGATGACATATGCAAATTACAGTTAAGTATAGGCTTGGATGATTTGCTTGATGAAATTGGCTTTACTAATTCAGAAGAAACATTAAAATTTGCTCAAAATTTATCGTCTGCTTTTGCCGGAAAATTTCCCAGTAAAGAAGATAAGAAACAAAAATAATCAAACAGTAATATGTTTTGCTTACGAAAGTGATTTAGAGCAAATGTATGCATTTTACTGTGCAAGATATGAAAATATTAAATTCGATGATTTTATGAAATTAGGTTTTGAAGAGTTTTCTATGAAACTCGCGAGTATACCAAAGTCAGAACCACTATTTGAAATAATAAAATCACGAACTATTAATTTATCAAAAATAAAAGATAAAGAAGAACGTAAATACTGGAGAGAACTTAAAAGAATAAATGCTATTCCAGATATTTATAAATCTAATGAAGAAATAGAACAAGAACTAAAAACAATGATTAAAAATAATGGAGGGTTGTTATGAATAACGAAAACATAAAAGAATATATGAAACACGTTCGTACGATCAATAAGGACTTAGCCGAATACGTAAATGAGGATAAAGGAGTTAAGTATATTATTCCTATGCCACATTTGTTATGTAGAATTGAATACATAGAACCAACTGAAAATGAATATAAAAGATTATTATTTGAACAAAAAATAGAAAAGTTAGAATATAAAACAAAAATGGCTAAAAGACCAGTAGTAAAAAGCACTATAACTCATGATAAAAAAGACGATACTACTTTAGTTGATTCCGAACTAAAAGTATATGAAATATGGAACGTAACAAATGGTTTGGGATTAAAAAAATCATTTACAAGCAAAGAAGAAGCGATAAAACTATATGACGAAGTAAATAGCAAAGTTCTAAAAGATATGGAAGTGTAAAGGGGTGGTAAGATGCCTAGAGGTGTTAAAACTCCAAAATCAAAAGAATATGACATAATGGTAAGTTATGCTATTACTAATTCTTACAATGCTACTGCTAAGCAATTAGGATGCTCCGATGATACTGTAAAAAACGTCATAGAAAGAAACTATGAAGAATTTAGAAAAATTCAGAAAGAAAAAAAAGAAGATTTCCTATCTAGGTCTAATCGTATTATAGATAAAATGACAAATCTATTAGATAGACGTGTAACAAGAGCCTTAGAAAAAGAAGAAGAAATAGATAAAACAATAGATTTTATTTGGGATGTAGACGAGAATGCAGAAGACAAAGACGAAAAAATGACATACAAAGAAAAAGTAGCATTAGTTAAACAATTAGGAAGAATATCTTTAAACACTATGAACGAGATAACAACTTCTATGGGAACGGTGTTTGATAAAACTAGAATATTACAAGGTGGAACGGAAAATAACGAAACACCAAGCGTAACAGTAAATATAGTAGACAATAGCCATTTAGAAAAGGCTTTATATGAAGAAGATTAATTTTGAAAAACTAAATGAACGTAATGATTATAAAATATGGGATTTTTTGGAGAGAGGTGTAAACATGGAATTTATAAAAAAAGGGCAGAACTATTTAATAAAAAATTCTAATGGTAGAGTGGTGTCAGAAAAAGAAAAACTAGAATTAGAAAACAAAGAATTAGTAATAGAAGATATTAAATCAAACAACTGTCAAGGAGAAACAACTAAGAAAATAGCAAAGAATAAAAAACGTATCAAGGAGATAGAAAATGATACGCTCGAAGAAACAACAGAAACTAAGGAATGACATAATTAGCGAAAATGTACCTAACATAAGTGTACTAGGCTCTACACAGAGTGGTAAGACTTATGATATATGTGGTGCTTTAATCGTATATGCGGACTTATTAAACCAATATGAAAAAAAACAAAGAGAAAATCCTTTGTATATTCCAAGAGAATATGAGGCAATAATAATTGGATGGACAACTGATACTGTCAAAAAAAATATAGTTTCCAATTTTGAAAGTATTTTAACAAAAGAATATCATTTTAAAAATGGGAAAGAATATGAATTAAAGTTCGGAAATAGTGATAAGTATTTAAAAATTTATAATATGAAATTTTATTTTTTTGGTTTCAATACTAAACTATCTTTTAATAAAATATTAGGAGGTCCAGCAATACTATGTTGGGTTGATGAAGCTGCAAGAATATACACACAAGCACAACTTAGGGAAAGTTTCAACGAATTGCCTGGTAGACTTATGTCATATGCAGGTCATCCTTACTATAAACGAATAGATAGTTTTAATGTAGAGGGCAACGAAAACCATCCATACAAATTAGAATACATAGACGGTAAACCCGATTGGAAAAAATATGTATTCTTTCCGTTCGACAATCCAGTATTAGATACAGAAGAAAAAATCAAACAGGCGGTAAAGAGTTTTCCAAAAGGCTCATTAAGAGACCAAAAGGTATTTAATAAGTGGGTAATAGCAGAAGGTAGAGTATTTAATCAAATAAATAAATTAACCTCTCTAGAGGGCTTTGTAATACGTGAAATAGGTATAGGGTGTGACTATGGTAGTGTAAACCCTACAACATTTGTGCCAATAGCACTTGCTTTCCATCAACCGACAAGGCGGTGGGTTATTATAAGACTTGGAATATACTATCATGATCCAGAGGTAGAGAACGATACACCAACTACTGAATATTATTCATTACAATTTAGAATGTTTCTAGCATATTTGAAAGACAAATATCCTAATATACCTGTAACAGAGTTTGTAATCGATTCAGAGGCTTCGCATTTTGATAATAGATTAACAGTAGATGGCATTAGACATACTACATCAAAGAAAGGCCCAGGAAGCGTAGATAATGGCGTTCAATATGTACAGTCACTATTTTACAAAGGTTATCTATACGTATTAGAAGAGTCTAGCATACGTTATTTTACAAATGACGGTCATTATGAGGAAAATGCAAAAGACGAAGGACTGCTTGAATTAGAGGGTTATAGATACGATAAATTACGTTCTGAAAAAGAAGGTATAAACTGTTATGTAAAAGAGAAAGACCACTCTATCGACGCATTAAGATATATTTTAGAGGTGTTTAAAGAAAGTAATAGGTCGCCTATGGTGTAGGAGGTATTATGAGAATAGTTTGTAAGAAATCAAAACATTTTCTATGCGAGTTAGACATGAAAAACTATTTTAAAAACCTCGAAAAGTTAGGAGTAAGTCAGCAAGTACCATTACAGTTAATTATTCCGTGCCAAAGGTGTAAAAAGATGGAAGTATATAAAATTTACGAAAATCATTACTTATTTGACAAAAACATTGACAAGAACTAATGTTTTATGATACAATTGTTTTAGATATTGAATATATAGAGGTGCAATTCTGGACTTATGTCGCAGAGACGAGGCACATACCTAAGAAAGGTGTGTGTCTTTTTATGTTGCAAAGGCTAAAACAAAAATGGAATAACCGAAAATGGACTATGTATTTGTTTTATAACGGTGTACTTATTGCTAAAAGAAAAATATCTGATAAAAGCGAAATAGAAACTTTATTTGTACGTGCAATAGGCCGTAAAAACATTTTTGGAAGTAATAATGTAGGTTTAATGGTTAAACCAAAAAAACTCCTTAAAACTGATGAAAAACACAAAAAGATATACTTTGGAACTACTTTAGAGATGGGAGTTGATTTATAATGAACGGAAATATAAGAGAGAGCGCATTTTTGCAAACTCCATTTATAAAAATAAAAGTTAAAGTGACTTATCCTGGTACTACTAACGGTATGCCTAATATCAAAGAAGAAGATAGATATATTGTAGCACCTAGTGCTAAGAAGATAGCCACTTATATACGTAATCAATTATTTGGAAGTGATTTAGTAACTCAAACAGAGGGATTAAATATTAATTGGTTAATGCCTACATTAGGTAGAGCGTTAGAAGAAGCCATTTATGATAAAGAAGCATTTATTTATATTCACAAATTTGATAACAAAGTTTACCTTGAATGTTTACACAAGAATCAATTACACAATTTAGAACAAAAATATGACAAGATTATAAGATGCGATATTATTCAAGATTTTGACGGGGAAGAGGCTGACTACTCTTTAAATAGACATATCGAGATAAATGGAGATGGAACATCAGTAATTACGTTTAAAGCCTACCAAAAAGAAAAGAAAGCAAATGAATGGTTAGAAATACCTTTAAGCAAGTTTAATCGTATTACAGGCAATACTTATAAAAAAATATACAATTTACCATACGAGCCTATTATCAACATAGATACTGGTCAAGATTTCTTTAAAGACAGCGAAAAAATCTTAAATCAAGAAATGATTATCTTAAACACGTTTGCCGAAGAAATAGAGAAAACCAAAACTCGAATAGTTACTACTCAACATTATCAAAGCGGAGATATTGCTAGTAATTGGCAACCATCTTCAAACATGTACGATGTAAAAACTATTGAGGTTAATCATATACAAGATTATTTCACATTACTACCTGGAGATAAAGACCATCAAATGTTTGAATTCTTGCAAGGTGACATAAGACATAATGCATACGTTGAGAGTTTTAAATTCTGTGACTATCAAATTATACAAATGGCTAACTTAAGTCCAGCGACATTTGGTTATGAAAAAGACAGTTATCAAAATGTGGCTAGTATAGACCTCAATGCAAATATTACTGAGATGACTATCGAGGCTATAAAAAAACAATTAGAACCACAAGTAAATAAATTGATTGAGAATATCGTTAAACTCCAACAATCTCAAAATATAACTGAAAATGCTATACCGGTAGAACTCGACTGGGACTATGGTGCTAATGAAAGATTTGACGATATGAAAAAACTCGACGTTTTGAAAAAAATTCAAAGTACATCTACAGTTCCATATTCAGTTAAAGCAAAAATTATAACACCAATACTTAATAAATTAATAGACGAGCCTACTGATGAAAAGAGTCTTATCAAGGAATACCAAAATGAAGAAAGGCAAATGCAATTAAACTATGAGGAACTCTAGTGATTTAATTGCAAAGAATGTCTATTCAGTAAATGCCTTTTATTCTCATAAACAAAACAAAACGAAAGAACTATTCTTTAGATGCCTAAAAGAAAAACGTTCTAATGAGTATTTTCAAAAAGAGCTTAACAAGATATGGGGGAATATAGACCATCGATTTATGGATAAACAACTCCAAAAATTAATGCAAGTAGTTCACTCAAACAATGTGGATGAGGCTATCAATATTGGGAGATTAGAGGGTATTTATAAAGAGACTGAAGACTGGGTAATGGGTGAGGAATTCTTTAAACTAACACCAGAAGAATACTTTCAAAAGTTTGAAAGAAAATTTGAACAAAATGTTCAAAAGATATACTCACGATCAAAAATATCTGTAGAAGATTTCGATAGTGAAACCTACTTGGAGAAAACTTTAGATAAATACGACAAAGTGGTAAATCAAACTGTAACTTACTTTACTAAGGAAGGTGTACCACTAAGACAAGTTCAACTGTCGACATATTTGTCGATGGTACATAATGTCAACCTTACGAGGGCAGGGTGGAATCAGACCGTGGCCGATAGCGAAAGAGTTGGGAATAATTACTTTATAATTCCGTACCACCCTTTTAGTTGTCCTCATTGTGTCCAATACCAAAATAGACCTCTAACACGCATGGAAGTTGAAGGTGTAATTGGCGTGACTGCAAGGGAACAACAAGGTGATATATTACATCCTAATTGCAAATGTACACTTTCGATATTTTGGGATACGTCTCAAATATCTGAAAAAGTATACAACGATGACGAAATACAAATGATGTACGACTTAAGACAAAAAGTTAATGGACTTACTTTAGAAAAACAACGTTTGCTAGCCGATGTAAGAATAGCCAAAGAATTAGGCAATCAGTCGGTAGTAGACAAGTCCAGAAAACGAATAAATGCCATTAATAAGACGATTAGAGGTATAAAGACAGAACTACCTACTGAAAGTCTAAAAAAACAAATTACTGCTATTAAAAGATAAGACCAGACTTGGAATGTCTATAAACTTTCAATGCACCTTTAAATATTCGCGAAATTAAAGGAGGAAAACATGGATATTACAAAATATCAAAAAAACAAGGATATCGAGTTATCCAACGATGATTTTAACATCGAAAAACTCGAAAAAGATTTAAGAAAGGGATACGTTTTAGAAAGTGAAGTCGAAAATGCACGTAATGAGGCTTTGAAAGAAAGCACCACTAAATATTCAGAACTAGAAACGAAATATAACACGTTAGAGAAAACCTACAACGACTTACAAGAAAAAAACGTAGAAACTTCTAAAAGTCTAGGTGTAGCAAATTTAAAACTAGAACTTAGTAGTCAAGGCTTTGAGTCTAAAGACTTTGACAACGTTATTAAGTTAAGGAACACCATGTATGCAGAAGAAAAGGATGATACAAAGGCTATTGATTTAATCAAAAGAGATTATGGCGCTACGTATTTTCCAAAACCACAAAACAACGACGTACCTAACGAGGGTAGTTTTACAAGCACGCCTAAACAAACACATGAAATTAAAATAACAAGAAATACAAGTATTAAAGACTTGATGAACAAATAAAGGAGGAATTTTAAATGAATTATGCTGAAGTAAACTTAGATTTACAAGGAACAGTCAAAAGAATTTATATGAATTTAATGTATCGTTCAACTTTCTATAAAATGTTAAACGATGCTTACATTGGAGAACTTAGAAATGCAGGAGTTCCAATGATCGAGGTATTGAAATCAAGAGATGTTACTGTAAATGTGCGTAACACTAAAGAACTTCAAACTCAATTAACTCCATCACTTGCGGGTTATGACTCAGTTAAAGTAGACTTAACTGAACTTGCTATGGATTATTCTATTAGAATACCTATTTTAGTTACTGGTTCAGGTATTGCTAACGCTTTAGATAGTGCTATTCAAAAGAAAGATTCAGCAGTAGCTAAAAGAATCGATACTTATGGTTTTGGTAAATTAGCAGCCAATACTGACATCGTTAATAAAACTTGGAATCCATCTACAAATGATGACTATATTGGTCTATTAACAAGTTTAAGTGCAGATATGTTTAATGCTGATGTATATGACAATTATAGATTAGGATTATCTGCTACTGAATATGGTAGATATGTTGCCGCTTTAACTTCAGTACTTAAGTATGAAACTATGCAAGGTGTTGAAGGTGTAGATAGAGGTACTATTGCACGTGCTTATGGTGTAGATGCATTCGCTATCAACGATACAGTCCTAGGTCAAACTACAGGAGAAACTCCAGCAGATATTAAAGGATATTTCTTTAATCCAATGGCAGTAGTAGGTGACGCATTCTTTGACGCATTCGTTCAACACGTTAGTCCACAAGGATGGCCAGGTTACTTCATTTTCGAAGGAAACATCTTATTTGGCGCAGAAGTAATCGAAGATAAAGCAATATTTAGATTGGTTTAGTTAGGAAGGAGGTCATAATATGACTTTCTTTAAAAGGTCGGAGTTTACGTCCAAATATGAAATAGAAATAACGCAAAAAGATTTATGGAAAATAGACGCAGTTTCAGAAATGATATATAGCCAAGTAGGACTTAGGTATCGTAATCCTAATTGGACAAGCGATACCGTTCCTACTGCTATTAAGAACGCGTCTATGGAACAGTTAAGATTTGCTTACGAATATGATATACCGCTTATTGACTATAAGGGAAAAGTAAAGGCTGGGGATATGGAAAATGAACTATCGAGTGATTATTCTACTTTGGCTTTACGAATGCTTGCTAATGCAGGTTACATGTTTAGAGGTAATCCTATAAATCAAAATATGGGTTTGAATTTACCGTTTAATACCGGACGTTAAATGTTTAATATGAATGGAATGTCTGCTACTTTAATTCAAAATAATAGGAATGAAAGTTCTTATTATGACGACCAAGACAAGCAGACACAAAAAGTTAAGGTATGCCCCTTTAATGCCGACCAAACAGTTAAATTTGGTATGTATACTGTGCCAGAGGCGACAGGATATTTTATCCTAAAAAATTGTGCTGGTGTTAAAGAGGGCGACCAATTAATTTTTAACGGGAGAACATACTCAATTTTGCATGTTAAGGATAACTGGATATGGAATAAACTTGCCAATTATACGGTGGCGGTTAAATGATTAGTGTAAAGGTTGAAATACCTAGAGAGTTACCAGTAAAACAATTAAATCAATATATTGACGATGTAGTATTTTTTACTGCTAGAGCAACACTTGACTTAACTAATTCTAAGCAAAGATTTCCTTATTTGACTGGAGAACTTAATCGTGCTGCAATGGCTGAGGGGGTTCGAAAGTTAGGAAATAAGACTTATGGTTTAGGTGCTGACGGTGTGGATTATGCTCCAGCAGTTTGGAAATATCCACAAAAAGGTACTAATTGGACTAATCCAAATACGTACGCTCAGTGGTATGAAACCGAATATCGTAATGATAAAGAAATCATTACTCAAAGAGCAATATCACAAGCGAAAGGAAAACTTAGATGACGCAAGAAGATATTTTAAATAAAAACCTAGTACTTATTAATTACTTACAAACACTCACAAATGAGTACAAATTCAAAGCCGAGTATTCTACAAATGATAATGACACGAACGTTATTGTCGTTCAAGAAGAAAGTGGCGAAAAGGTTGTATTCTTTGGAAATGTTAATCCTTTATTTAATTACTACACCATAGCCATTTATGGTGACAGTATTAAATCAGAAAAGGACATGTCAGTAATAATAGGTCAACTAATCGGAAAGCACGTTATCGTAGACTACAATAGTCAAAAATGGCAACTTATTTTTAAACAGTTAGCAAACCCTAGAACAGTTCAATATATGGATATTCGTAGAGTAGCATACATGATGACTTTAAAATGTATTGTAAATCGTATTGCTTAATCAAAGGAGGGATAATATGGAATTCTACATAAATAATAGAGATTTTATTAAAAATCTTGCAGTAAATACTGGAACATCGTCTACGCCAGCATTCACTTCTATGTGTACTGCTAGTGAACTTACATTCAATACTGAATTTGAAGAAAAAACGTTCTATGTATACTGCGACGCAATTCAAAGAGCGTTAAAAACTGGTGTAGCACTTTCTATCGAAGGTACAGTAAAAATTGATATGAATAATACTGCTATTACATCACTATTAGGAGATATTCATACTTTAATTTCTACTGGAGAGATAGCACAGTTCAATAATCAGTTAATGCAATTTGAATTATTAACAGGTGTTGATAATGGTGTACTTGAATATACAAAATATCAAGTGCCAGTAAGTTTCTCTTTATCAGATTTAGGTGGTGCAGCCGAAGATGAGGGAGATTTTGGAATAACAATTAACATAATTGGAAAAGGTACAGTAGTTACCAATTAATACCTTTCAGGTGGGGTGGATAAACCTCACTCTTTTTATTAGAAAGGAAGTGAAAATATGCAAGGAGCAGAAGTCTTAACTAAGTTTACGGCTGATACTAAAGATTTTGATAGTAAAGAAAAATCAATTGAGAATAAACTTGGTGGACTAGCCAAAGGAATAGCAAGTGGCTTCATGAAAGGTGTAGGACTAGCCTCTACTGCTTTAGTAGGTCTAACTACTGCCGGTGTAAAAATGTTTGCCGATGTAGAACAGTCATTAGGCGGAGTAGAAACTCTATTTAAAGATAGTGCTGATACTGTCATAGCCAATTCAAAAAGAGCATATGAAACTGCAGGATTAGACGCAAATACTTACATGGAGCAAGTTACTTCATTTAGTGCTAGTCTACTACAATCATTAGGCGGAGATACTGCAGAAGCGTCAAGAGTTGCTGATATGGCAATTATAGATATGGCAGATAACGCAAATAAAATGGGAACATCTGTCGAAATGATACAAAATGCCTATCAAGGATTTGCTAAACAGAATTATACAATGTTGGATTAACAAAATGGTTCAACTAAAACCTCGTGAAAACGGTGGAACTCTTTAATAAAGACAATACCGTGCCAAGCCTAGAAATAGGAAGGTGTAACGACTATCGAAAACACAATATTTGAATATTGGAAGTGAGTAGAGTACATTCAAGTGAATGGAAGTGCGAGGGAACGGCTTTGTCGTTCAAGAGATAGTCTACTCTACATAGTGATATGTAGCAGTTCATAAGAGAACGGCATAAGATTAACGACCTTATGTGAATAAAAGGAATTTAAAATTAGGTTATGGCGGTACTAAAACCGAGATGGAAAGATTGCTTGCAGACGCAGAAAAAATAAGTGGTGTGCATTATGATATTTCAAACTTAAGCGATGTGTATAATGCTATTCATGTTATACAAGGCGAATTAGATATAACAGGTACAACCGCAAAAGAAGCATCAGAAACTATTAGTGGTAGTGTTGCAAGTGCAAAATCTGCCTTTAAAAATTTTCTTTCAGGTCAAGGAGGAATAGAAGAAGTTATAAGTACATTCACTACCACTAGCAAAAATATTGCAAAAGGCGTGATGAAAGTATTCCCACAAGTTACTGAAGGAATAGTTGGAATAATAAACGGTCTAATCCCATTGTTACCAGAATTTATTGACCAATTATTACCTCCGTTAATACAAGGTGCTACTAATTTACTGATAGGCTTAGTTAATGCATTACCACAGTTTATTACTGTTTTAGCTCAAATGTTGCCTCAAATTATAACAACATTAATACAAGGTGCTACCACTATTATTCAAGCACTTGCTCAACAAATGCCTACTTTAATTCCTATTGTTGTTACTGCAATTTTAGATGGGTTGCTTGCTATTTTAGACAATGTAGACCAACTTGTTGATGCAGGTATTCAACTATTGATGGGACTTACGGATGGAATTATAAACGCTATACCTATTTTAATCGAGAAAGGACCCGAGATAATTGATAAATTAATACATGCTTTTTCAGAAAATTACCCTAAAATTATAAGTTTAGGAATAACTTTAACCACAAAAATTGCTGAGGGATTAATTAAAAATATACCAAAATTGGTTTCTAGTATTCCTAGACTCGTGAGTTCTATGATTAATACTTTTACATCATGGATAGGTAGTTTTGTTAATATAGGTAAAAATATGATAAGTGGACTTATAAACGGAATAAAGTCAATGTTTGGTAGTGCAGTAAATGTTGCTAAAAATCTTGGAAAATCTATATTAAATGGAATTAAAGGGCTTCTTGGAATTCACTCACCATCTACCGAATTCGCTTTAATTGGTAAATTCTCGGTATTAGGTTATACTGAACAACTAGATAAAATGAGCAAAGAAGTACAAGGCCAAATAGCCGAAACATTTAGTGTTAGTCCACAACTTGCTAACTCTAGTTCACTACATTATAGTCCAAACGTTATAGTAAATACTACCGTAAATCAAACACAGGACCCACTCGGAAGAATGGTAAATGATGTTAAGACATTTAGCGGTGGTGCTAGAAATGACTTTAATTATGGAATGGGGGTATAAGAGTGATACAAATCTTAATAGACAACGAAGAAGTAGTATGCGATAAAAATCTTATTATAAAGCAAGAAATGCTTACTACTCCTTCAATTATCCTCGATAATGTTTATCCAAAATCATGGGAACTTACAAAAGACTATACATCTAATTTCTACTACCCAAAAGATTATTCAATGTGCAAAATCTTACAAGATAATGAATTGATATTCGCCGGCATTGTTAAAAATACCGGTAACATATCACTTAATCCTAGATATCCACATTATGCGTCAGTACAAGTGTTGGACTTTAAAGACTTTTTGAGTTCAGGAGATACATTAGATTTTGTAATAAGCGAAAAAACAATAACAGAAGCAATTCAAATGATTATTGATACAATAGCACCTTACGGGTTTGTACTTGGTAATCTTAACATATTAGGCGCTGATGAAATAATTGGTGCATATAGTACACAAAATAAAACCGCTTATGACGTATTTCAATATATAGCCGATATAACACAGTCTAGATGGACTACAAGAATGATAGACGAGCATACAGTAGCAATAGATTTCTACGATCCGTCACTTATGCCGACAGGAACACCTATTGAATACACTAATGAATGGTTTGAGAATAATTTAATCGAAGATTTAAATTTTAACTATGGTACTTATGATTATCGTAATAAACAAGTTATGCAATCAAGCGAAGTGTTTGCCGATATAGACTATACAGAGACTATAATTGCCGATGGGTATAATACCGAGTTCATGGTAAGTTCTAATATTGGAATTATGAAAAGGATATTAGTCAACGGAGTAGAAGCGACATTTGCGGTTAAAACTGATGAGGAATTTGAAGTAGAAGCAGATTTTTACTATTCGAGCAGGAAAAACGAAATTGAAAGCGATTCTCTTTATAGTTCAGGAACTGTAATTACTGTAACTTATACACCTTTAGTAGAAGGTAGACAAATAATATACAACAATGATGAGGTTACTAGAGTTTCAAATCAACTTCAAAGACGTGGAATAATTGCACGTTATGAGAATAGAAATGATGTAATGTCAAGCGAAGAACTTACTAAAATTGGTCAGTCTTATATAAAATATAAAGGCTTGCCAGAGATAAAACTTACTGTAAAAACTCAGTCTAATTTGTGGAACGTAGGAAATGTAGTGTATTTCAACGCA